>Ga0100391_1001072_pt1 | contig 31180 bp, 24 predicted proteins | sample CryGeymeta201515_FD_81541 | JGI IMG/M metagenome (GOLD analysis project Ga0100391, IMG submission 81541) | Groundwater microbial communities from Crystal Geyser aquifers in Utah, USA - Crystal Geyser metaG 2015-15 | ecosystem: Environmental > Aquatic > Deep subsurface > Groundwater | place: USA... | reverse complement strand
AGTTTGGTCTTGATTAAGAAAGAACAAAGCGAGATTTCAATAACACTATTCGGAAACAATCGACAAAGCTTGTCTTTAACTGACAGACAATTCTCAAAATAATTAACAGCATATTCGTAATTAAACTCATCATCTATTTTGAATTTTGACCTATTGCGGTAAAAATCAATTGTAACAAGGTAGATTCTTCCTAATTCCATAATCAAAACGCATTAAACTTATCATTTAAATAGTGTTTCAGGTTCCATTTTTTGGTAGTGTCCAATGCACGTTCAAGGCAGATAAACTTTTGCTCATTATGTTTTTTGAAATGCTCTACGGTTTCCATGTCAATGCTTATGTCTATGCAAATCAGGGTTTCCTTTTCTCCGTCTGTGGCAAGGAATATCTCGTTTTTCTTGAACTCCTCTCGCTTGGTTATTGTGTAATTGAGGGTAAAACCGTTTTTAAGAAGAATTTCGGTCATGAGTTCATCACGGTTGAAAGCGGTAACGAGCTGTGCTTCTTTGTCCCGGATATACTTTTTAAGCAATTCTATGTTTTCTTCGGTGGTCTTTTCCGGGTCTGGGGCAAACTCTACTCTTGGGAAGTTGGATTTCACAAGTTTATACACTTTAAAGCCTAAGCCTTTCAAAGAATCTTCTTTGTTGTCGTCCGTAAATAAATCGGGCTGTTGGTTCTTCTTTTCCTCAATGATTTTTTCAACTACCCGTTTGTTGCGTTCAATGGTAATTTCGCTGATCTTTTTGTAACCGGCTTTGTTGGCTTCACTTTTTTCGTCTGTGGCTTCTGGGAATTGGATTAAGATGAATCTTATCATTCTTCCATTCTCTTGATTAAGGTTTAACACTGCCTGAGCACTTGGGCCAGAGCCTGCAAAAAAATCAAGGAATAAGTCACCGTCATCAAGAACTTGATCTATCAATTCAGTTATTATTCCTGTCGGTTTAGGAAAATCAAAAATTCGCGACCCAAATAAACCGTCTATTTCAGCCGTTCCGTCTCGTGTAAATAAATCCTCTCCAATGATTGAGCTAAAGCCGGGAAGAGTATCTGATAACTCTGACAAGAATACTTTTCTTCTTGGACGACCGGAAGACGTATCCGGCCATAAAATTCTATCTTCTTCAATGAGATTTTTCATAGTATTTTGATCATACCGCCATCCCATAAATGGTTTTCCATAGTTTATACCTGTTTCAGGATTGATAAGCTCATAATGCAAGTTTGGCCGTTGATTTTCATCTTTTAATCCTACCATATTTCCACTAACCCATGATCCTCTTGGATCATTATCAGGATTAGTATATTGTTCCTCCTTCCTTTCACTTCCTCTTAATGCTCTGTATTCTGGATTTTTACTGTAACAGATTACATATTCATGGTCAGTTGAAACACCTGTGGTCGTTCTATTATCCTTATTCTGCCTGCTCTTCCAAATCAATTGTCCTACAAAATTTTCCTCCCCAAAAACCTCATCACACAACTTCCTTAGATGATGAACCTCATTATCATCAATAGAAATGAAAATCACTCCATCTTCCTTTAAAAGTTGACGTGCAATCAATAATCGGCTGTACATCATGTTTAGCCAATTGCTGTGAAAACGGCCGCTTGTTTCAACGTTTGTGTCAATTTTCAATCCATCTTCCAATATTTCATTTTCTTCCCAGTATGCCTTTTTGTCCTGAGAAAAATTATCAGAGTAAACAAAGTCGCCTCCGGTATTGTAAGGTGGGTCAATATAGATGCACTTTATTTTTTCCCGGTAAGCAGAAGTGAGCAGTTTCATCACTTCAAGGTTTTCCCCTTCAATAATCAGGTTTTCGCTTTCAGAAGGATTTACACTCCGTTTTTCGTCAAACAACAGTGTAGCATTGCATGGTGAAAAGGCATTTCGTTTGGCTGCGCTTTTGCCAAACCACCGGAACTCATAGCGTTCGGTTTCGTCTACGCTTTGCGGGTCAACCACTTTTTTGAGTTCATTAATATTCAGTTTACCTTCATTTGTAAACAGGTCAGGAAACAGTTTTTTCAGCGTTTCCAGTCGCTCCTTATTAAGGTCGGGGGTTTGTACTTTTTCCAATGGATTATCGGTATTTTCCATGTTCATTTTTTTTGCTTTTGTTCATCAGCAATTTTTTTTCATCTGCATTGAGTTTTCACTGGAGCTTTTTTACATCTTCTGCGGGAGGAAGATTTTCGGGCACAATCCCCCTTTGGGTAAGCATATTGCGTACAGCCAGATTATTGTCTACATGTTCTTTTTCTATGGCATATTGCCCTTTAAGGTCTTTACTTTGTACATTTAGCCCGGTCATTTCTGCTGCCAGATCTTTAGCTTTGATAGTAATGGTTGGGAGGAAATCGGCTACTGGTCTGTTTTTAGGCACACCCATCTTTCGCTTCAGCATCAGGGTGTTCAACCTGAATAACGCCTGATCGCCTTTAGAACGAATAATGGCAAAACCTTGTGAGTCAACGCCTCTTTCATAAAGTACCCCTGAAAGTTGTTTTTCGGTTTGGCTTAATTTTTCACGGGCTTTCACTCGCTCAAATTCCAGCAAGCGTTTTTCAACTAGTTCAGCTCTTCGTGTCTGTAAGGCAAAGTAGTTTTGTGCAAATGCAATTTCTTCTTTACGGCTATCGCCATTTTGGGCAATCAAATAGCAGGCATATCGGGTGAGAAGGATATCAGTTATTTCATGCTGGGCTCCTTTGCCTGCTTCTATCACCTTCCTGATGTCAGGAAAGTGATTGCTAATATCTTCACCGGCATTTTGGCAAGCGTCTTTTGCCTTGTTGATTACTTTTTCAAAATTCTCCCATTTGCTGTAGCCAAGTAGTTTCTGTAATTCACGGGCACTCCAACATTCAATGCTTTCAAAATCAATGGCTGCAGCTTCAAATTGCTGAAAAAGCTGTTTTATTTCTTCTGTTTTCATACTTCAGTTTTTTCATTAATGGTTTTTGTCGCCTCTGTTTTGAAGTAGTGATATTCCTTTACAGGAGCTTTGTAATGCACTTCAACTCCCAATGCTTCAAAGTGCTTCATGGCACATTTTATCTTGTACACCTCACCTTCGGTCAGTGCTCTTTTGTCAGCAATGTCATTGGTTCCTTTGGTTTCAATGACAAAATAAAACTCGCTTTCCTTTCCGCTTTTCAGGCTTTTGCGTTTCATCACTAATCCAAAATCAGGTTCGTACTCACCAATTGGTGTGTTGATTTTGTAATAGGACGGGAGTTTCAGGAAACAAATGATTTCATCATCAAGGTCAGCAGTTTTGGCGAAGGTTCTTTCAACCTCACTATCAATCAGCATTTTGTCGAAAACACCTCTTTTGGGTGTTTCCACATGCGCCTTTTCTGAGACGTTCCGAACAAAATCGTCAAACGAAAACGGGAAGTTGTCGCCTGTCAAATGATAGTCCAGCCCTCTCAGCATTTCGTCCAGTTCAATGTTTCGGATGATGGATGCTGCCTGATGAATGTATTGCGGTGGATTTTTTACAAAGTGCTCGTGATTGGTAATGCCTTCCACAATCCTGAACAGTGTTGGATAGCCTAATCCGGTATTTTCGCTGAGTTTTTCCACCAAATCAAGCGGTGTAAAATGAGCTTTCAGGGCATAGGTTTCCGTTCCGCCAAAATTGTCGGAAATGCCATCTTCCGAAATATCGCCAATGGAACGGCTGCTTACTTCTGCTACGTAATCCGCAATGTTGATTTGGTTGATTTGTTCAATGGATATATCAATCAGGTTTTCTTCGTTAAATGAAACAAGGTAGTCGGTCTTTTTGGCCAGTGAGTTCCAAAAGCGTTTAAAAGCCTTATTCATGTTTTCATCCTGATTTCGTTTAAAGCGGACTTCATTTTGTGGCTTTCCTTTGTGTGTATGGGTAAATCCTGCTCCTGCCTTGCTTGTGCCGTAAACTTCTTTGATTTCTTCCTGATATTGAGTTACAAACGTCTCGTAAGTTTCGTTGGGAATTACCGTAAGCTGGTTAATTCGTTCGTCATCCTCAACGCTCAACGGGTCATAAATCCTTTGACCTTCCTGATTGACACAAATTCGCAAGCCTCTACCTATTTCTTGTCGCTTTCTGATTTCTGAATAAGCAGTATTGAGTGTTGCGATATTGAAAACATTCGGATTGTCCCAACCAACACCTAAAGCGGAATGCGAAAAGATAAACTGAACGGGATTATCTGTTTGCAACAATTCTTCTTTTCCTTTTAGAATGAGTTCATAAATCCGCTTTTGTTCTTTTTGCCCGCCTTCGGTATCGGCATATTCACCGGATGATTTTTGCGCGAAGTAGTACCCTTGAACTTGTTGGACGTGTTCGTCAGAAGGTTGTTTGCCTTCATTCCAGTTGGCATAAACCTGCTTGTACTTCTCGATAAAAAGGTTACGTATGACCGGATTTTCTCCCATGAAATTCGCGACACGGTCAATAAAGATCAGAGAAAGGCATTTTATTCCTTTCTCTGCCATTTTTTGCGTTTTGAGAAAATGCCGGTTGATGAGCCATTCCAATTGCAAAGCCCAAATGCTTTCCAAATTGCCGGAAGCCTGTTTTTCTTCGAGCACAACACCATTTGAGAACTCAATAAACCATTTACCCGTTTTCAGACTTTTGTTGATGCGGGTTATTTTGTAATTCAGGTAGCTTGGATTGCTGGTTTTTTCTCCAAGATTGTCTCCGACTTTCAGCCAGTTCGTGGTATCAAAAACAAACTTTCCGCCTTTCATCTTCCATGCTCTCAATTTTGCTTTTGGGTCGCCTTTTCCATTTTGAGTTTCCTCCAATTCTATTTTAATAGTGGCTTCATCATTCTTTTCCGTTACGGTCAGTACCTCAATTTTCTTTACCAGGCCTTGTTTGTAGCTGTCGTATGGCGTAAGGCGGTATAAAAGGTTTTTTACCACTTTATGCGTAGCCGAATACCTCAACTTATATAGCGGATTAAGTTTGGTGATTTGTTTAATGGAGTTTTCCGTGTCCATTCCTTCCTGCGGTTCATCCATAATGATTATCGGATTGGTTTTCCCAATAGCTTCAATGAATGGAATGTTGGCAAAAAGGTCTTCCCGTTGTGCCTGATTCAGGATTTTATCTTCCGAGTTGAAAGATGCCAACGTCATTACCATGACTTGCGGGTGCTGTTCTTCAATGAAATTGGTTACTTTATTTAGTCGTTTACTGGCGTACTCAAAAGCTTTGGGAGTAAATCCATAAATATCTTCCAGTTGCTTTTCAAAGGTTTTGAATGAACCTAAGACACCTTGACGGATAGCAACCGAAGGCACTAGAATGATGAACTTGGTAAAGCCATAATGCTTGTAGAGTTCATAAATGGTCTTAATGTAAACGAGCGTTTTTCCTGTTCCGGTTTCCATTTCGATTGTCAGGTCGTTGTCCGTTACAAGTCTTGCAGTTTCTTCGTCAATTGCGTTTTCCTGCAATACACCTTTTATGTTGTCCGCAATTTGTTCACTTGTGAGTTTGCAGATATTGGAACGAATACCTTCAAAACAAGCATTATCAAAGGTGTTTTTATCCGTTCCGTCAAAAACCTTAACGACTGATTGAATGGCTTTTTCCTGATATTTTAAGTTTTCGAGTTTTAATTCCATTACTTCTTGCCGTTCTTCTTGGTTACGTATTATATCTACTGTTCTGCTGCCATCAAAATCTCTTTTGAGTATTTCTTATTTGCAAGTTCATGAAAATGATTTATTGACAGTATTGTCAAAAGTAATAATTGTTTTTCTGTTTTTGATTCGTCCATCCCATTATTTTCAACAGTCTATTTCTTCGCTTTTATTAAAAACTTTAGTTGGGTTTAGGCAGGGTGGTTTTATAATTGTGACAATCTGTTCATTGCTGAATATAATTTTTTTAGCATGTACTGTGGCAAATTATGTTTTCTGGATTATTCTTCATTTGATACACTATTAAATGTCGTATTTTTGGTCGTAGTAAACAAAAAAGCGCTACAATAAAATTGTAACGCTCTCATTTTAATGTTGCCCGATCAGGTCTCGAACCTGAACTCTTCTGATCCAGAGTCCCTTCCTGGATGTATTTAGTGATTAATTGTACTTTAAAAAATTTTGTAAACAACTGTTAAATTGTTGTTTAAGATAAGCGTGTGCCTTTTAGGCATTTTATCAATTTTATGATTTGTAAGGACTTTTGGTCGCATTTTTAGTCGTACTATTTAATAGACATTTTATGGAAAATACACCTGCCACCATCAGTTTTATTATTGAAACAAGCAAACCAAATAAAGAAGGTAAGTTTCCAATAAAGTTGAATATATATTGGTTGAATAGAACTAAACGATATGGGATTGCTGAATATGTAACGAAGACCGAATGGAAAAAACTCAATAAATCAAACCTTAAAAACCCTGAACTCAAAGCCTTAAAAAATAAGATGAATCGAATTCTTGATAAGGCTGAGAGAATAATTAGTAAGATGGAGGTATTCTCTATTGTAACTTTTGAAGAAGAGTATTTTTCAAACAAACCTAAAATTAAAGGAGGTAATAATGATTTAGTGAGCCTTTTTAGTGCTTATATTCAAGAACTTAAAGAAAACGAACAATTGGGAACAGCAATTTCATATCAAACTACAATAAACTCTATTCAAAAGTTTAAAAAAAAGATGATGATCCACGATGTTACTCCAAGATTCTTACAAGCCTATGAAAACTATATGCTTAAACAGGGGAAATCAGTAACAACTGTCGGAATTAACATGCGGCAGCTTCGTGCCATTGTTAATAGAGCAATTAGAGATAATATCCTTTCAAGAGAAAAATACCCGTTTGATCATTACAAAATTCCAACCGGAAGGAATAAGAAGAAAGCATTATCAATTGAGGGTCTCACAAAGCTTTTAGAGTATCAAACAGTGGACGAGAAAAAAAGGAAAGCATTAGATTTTTGGCTCTTTTCTTACTTGTGTAATGGAATGAACTTTTCTGATATTGCGTATCTTAAAAAAACAGACCTAGAAGAGAATTACCTTTCTTTTATTCGCCAGAAGACAAAAAGAACGAAAAAAAAAGACATTCGCCCCATACGTGTTGGATTAAATCCAAGAGCAAAATCGATAATTAAAAAGTACAGATCTGAAAATGTTAATAGTCCTTTTTTGTTTTCAATTTTGGAGCCTAATCTAACACAGCGACAAGAAAAGTATAAAATACAGACATTCATTGTAGGGGTCAACAACTTAATGAAGGTGATTGGAGAAGAGCTTGATATAAAACAGCCTGTGACAACGTATGCTGCCAGACACTCATTTTCTACCACCTTAAAAAGAAAAGGAGTTCCTACATCTTACATTATGGAAGCATTAGGACATAGTTCGATGCAGATAACAGAGCATTATCTTGATAGTTTTACTGATGATGTTAAACTAACTTATGCGAATCTTCTTACAGATTTATAATTTTGTGGAAATAAAAGTAGGTTTCGATTGAATTAATGGAAATGTAATGATTGACAACAGTAATTTCAAGGAGTCAGTGTACATAGTAAGAGAGTCCTCTTTAATGGATTCTCTTGCTTTAATTAGTCTTCATATTGATGATCTTATCAGTTTTTATAGTAATCATAAGGATCTTGAAAAATCAAAACTAAGGACTCCCGAGGCTCTTATTGAGAAGATTATTTATGAGCTAAGTAAAGCAGGTAGAGATTTAGAAGAAAATTTAAAGACCAGAGAAAATATGATTGAAAAAATCATCCTTTTAGCGGAGGATGAGAAATTTCTTGATGCATTACTTGAAAAAACAGATAAGTTGAATGCACTGATTGGCGATTGTACTGCTGAACATAAAAGATTGATTCAAAAAATTCAAGATCGTTTAAAGTTACATCGTTATAGTTTTTTGCCTTTACTTCATAGGGATTTAAGTTTGCATTCATCACTATCAAAACAATCGGCCGAAGTGATTAAAACTGTCACAGAAATTACTGTTCCCTTGTATGAGTTTTATTTAGAGCAGGGATTTGAGGAATTTCTAAACTCTTTTTTTGACGGTAGCATGTTCCCTGATTTGGAAATCGAAAATAAAGGAGATGCCGAAGTTCTGTTCCGATTTAATGCTGATTTTCTTTCCCGGGTTGTTTCCGAAAGTGAGCTTCAGCAAGTTTTAAGCAAACGAGAACAAGATCAGAATGGCTTTGAGTATGTTATTGGGGATTTCAAAACTTATGAATCTTTGCGTTTTAAATTTCATTTGGCTGATGTTATATCAGGAAAAGAAGATGCTTTGATTCTGAACCTTCTTAATGATATCAACCTCATAATAGAAAAAGCCAAAAACAGACCAGAGATAGACTTGTTTTTTAGAAAACTTGCTAATCAAATTTTTGCTCTAAAAAAAAGTGTATCAGAAGTAAAGAATCAAGAAGGAGCTGTTATTAAATCCTTGAATGGATTAATCAGTAAACTTTATGAAGAAATAAAACAAAGACACCAAGGGTTATTTGATGACAAAATTTTATTGATCAGTGATAAATCATCCTCAGTAACGCCAAGTCTGACAAAGGAAATTACTGAAAAGCTTTTTCAAGGATATTACAATGCGCTTATAGAATTAGGTTATATTGCTGTTTCTAATTATGATGAGTTCAAAAGTATTCTTTCGTCGAGTAAAAGCCTAAAATCAAGAATCAAATGGAAGGCAGTATCCAAAACTAAAGATTTACCAAATTATAGGTTACTACTTACTGTTTTGTATTTTTTTTCAAAGGATGGTTTGATAGATCGTGATATTTTATCAAACGTGAAAAAGGTCAATGAATACCTATCACCTCGTTTTATCAACTTTGACAGCAGTAAGTCCTATATTGCAAAGTCCAGTTTCTCTGATTGGAAAAGTGAGTTGTTTAAAAAATACAATGGCGATCTCAAGTCTTTTTGTATGTCAGGGAAGAAGTTAGAATTAAAATCACTTTTCGAAGCTTTCGATAAGGTCTATGACGAAGTGAAGGGATAGTTTTTTGTGCTTAAACTGTTATTCCTCTCCCAAATTGCTGCCTTTTTACTTTTTTCCTGGATGATATTGAATACTCTTTATTGTTGTCGGCTTACGGATAGCCAAACTATAGCCAAACTATAGCCGAACTATAGCCGAACTATAGCCGAACTTCAGCGCCTCAAAATTTTTTTTGATTTTTTTTCTGCTTTAAGAAGCCTGTTTAAGGGCTTTTAACATGTTATCTTATTGATAATCAGCGTTCTGTATTAGGTTCGGCTAGGCATTTATCTATGTTTGCAGAAAAATTATTTATATGAAATTTTTTAATGTGACTAGTGTGCGAGGGATTGCCGAAAAAGTTAAAGTGCAAGAACTCGTGAATTGTCCAGGAGGTTTTTCGGATTTTCTTTTGGAGCAGGAAGACCTTTCTGATTTACGTAAGAAGTTTATGTGGTACTATCTTTTTAACTGGTTTAGACACCTTCTTATTCTATTCTTTCAAATAAACCAGTTTTTAAATGTTCAATCTAATAAATATGAGTAATAATAAATTTAAAAAAATGAAGATTGATCAATCAATCAGAAAATTGAGCCTTGAGCCATTTCCGGAGGATGTACAACACATTATAAGAGAGTGCGCCAGAGTTTATGGTACGAATCAGGATTTCTGGATTTCAGGTCTGCTTGCTGCTTCATCAAGTGCAATTGGTACCCATGCTACTTTGCATACTAAATATGAAAATTATCCTTCGCTTTGGGTTGCTTTAGTTGCCCCATCGGGATATGGCAAAACGGAACCCTTAAAATTTTTCTATGCTCCTCTGCACAATATAGATGGAGCGAATTTTGCAAAGTACAAGACAGAATTGGATAAATACCGTGAGCAAAATAAAGGCAGAAAATCAAATGCCAGTCAAGTTAAAGAGGAAGAGCCCAAACTCGAACAATTAATTCTAAGTGATGCTACTCCTGAAGCAACAGGAATAGCATTACAGTCAAGCCCGCATGGCGTAACGCTTTTTAGAGATGAGTTAATTGGGTTTTTTAAGGATTTGAAGCGGTATAATGTAAATGGCGAACAGCAAAATTTGTTATCTGCTTTTTCAGGCTCTCCTTATAAGGTAAATAGAGTTAATAGAGTGCCAATTTTTGTGAGGCACCCCTTTATAAACATTGTTGGTGGTTTACAAAGTGATTTGTTAAAAGAGTTAGCATCAGATTCACGTGATGTTTCAGGATTTTTATCCAGGATTCTGTTTGTAATGCCTGAAATACGCAAGGCACCCCTTTATACACGTGAAGAATTGCCTGACCCTGTCAAAGAAGCACGGAATAAATTGATTCACAATCTTCATTATAACTTGAAATATGAAGATTTTACTCTATCTCCAGAAGCTCATGCTGCTTATGAGTCCTTTTATAATAAGAATAGGTATTTGAACAATCTGGAGAATTACTCTGATCACATGAGGATGGTGAATTCGAAAATGGATATCCATGTATTGAGGTTAGCACTTGTTATTCATTGCTTACATTTAGTTTATGAAGACATAGGGTATGAAATTAGCCTTCAGACTATGCGCCATGCTATTAAACTGGCTGAATATTTTAGGTTTACGGCTGGAAAAGTTGGTAGATATTTGACCGGAACACAAATAGATAAGAAAGACCTTATCCTGCAGCTTAGCAGAATGGGACATGGGCAAAGAAAAATTGCGGATATTGTAGGTGTCGCCCAGCCTTATGTGAGCCAAGTGATTAATAAGCACTTATCAGTACGCTCTAAATAACTAACAGATTATCAAGGTTAAACATGAATATAAGTAATAAGCAAGCAGTTTGGTCTACATGTTACTTTTAAACCATTAATAGGAATTCGGATAGGCTACTTATCACTTATAATATCGTTTAAATATTGAAAATAAACAGGTTATAATGATGAAAGCAATAACATTAAGCTCAGGTATTTGTAGCATCTTGACGATAGATATTGGATAGAAGAATCAAATGACCAGGGTGTTTTTGCTGAAAATGTAAATTAATGATTATGAAAAAGACCATTGTACTTGAAATAAAGGAAAAAGAAGCAGGTATCCTGATATCAGCCCTAACGCTTATGGATGCCATTATTACTAATCAAATTAAAGCTCCATTAATGGTGAATGAGCCCTTACCAATGCTTTTATCGCTTAGCGAACACCAGAATGCTACAAGGAAGGTTTTGAAAAAGCTAAGGAGAATTGAAAAGGCTGCAACAGAAAGCAGTCAATTAGGATAGCAGTACCATAGTGCTGGTAATCAAAGCCGGCAAATAAACGAAAAGTGCCTTGAGCCAGAATTTCTATAAGAGGCTTTGATTATTGGTAGTTGAGCGTTGCATACTGCATATGATTCCATTCCGGGATGCTGACCCCTTGTATTCTTATAATACGATCAGAGATGACAAACATTACACCAAAAAAACCAATCATTTGTATTATTAAATAGCCATTGGCTCAACTATGGTTTCTGTAAACGCCAGTTCCTTTAGACTCAAGTTGTACTTTTTGTATAGTTGTTGCTTTATTTTCCTTTTACATTGTTTATTCTTGAATCAATATATTCCCATTCATCCTCCGTAATTTCCCACAGTTTACACAATTGGTTGTCTGTATAAATTCCTTCATATTGCTCAAGGTCTGGAATAAAACCAAACACCCTTTTGGTAACGTGCTGAGATACCACTTGTTGAAGTAATAAAAATCTGGCAATTTTTGTGAAAAGATATGATTTAAATGATAGTACTTCTTTTTCAGTGTCAAAAGCTCCTGCGATAATGAAAGATTCAGTACAACATTCACCTGGTTTAGCAATTATGGTGTTCCCATCATAATAAAAACCTACGGGTTTAGTAAAATCTGTTTGTCCTGCAATTGGTGCAGGGGGCACTAATAATTTCCATTTCCCTAAGTAGTTGTGATTATCAATTATATCAATAGGATTAGCATAAGCCAAACCAATTTTTTGAATAAACCAACATGGAATACCCTTATCTTTTGGTTTGTAGTTCGTTGGAAGTCCAAATGGTTTTCTTGAAGACACTCTATCACTTAGTGATTTTTTTTCTTTATTCCAACCAAGAATCTTATGTAGTATTTTAATAGCTTTATTGTCTCGTATTAGTATTTCAAATTCATTTAGGGGTCTCTTTTCACTTACTATTTCACCATTAATATTGTTCGTTATGGTGCAATCTTCATCATGCCTTGAGTCCCATAGAAAATAGCACAGTCCTCCTGCTATATCCACATTTGTAAAACAATCATTGGAATTTGGGAAATCGTAGAGATGTGACATCCTTTTGTCATTGAGCATACCTTCTCTAAATGAGTCAAGACCTTTACCACCTGCATACCAGCGAGCAGGCATAATCATAGAAAAGTAATCAGGCTTCATTTTCTTAGCTATGTCTACAAAGTTATGATACACGGGTTTGGCACTTTCACTATTCCCACCATCCATTTCTTGATAAGGCGGATTCCCTATGATTGCGTTAAATTTCATGTTGTTGTTGTTATTTGCTTTCCAATAAAATTGTCCCTTTTTAATTTTTGCGATAAACTTTTCAGGGCGTTGGGTAATTTGGCGCACCATGTCTTCAAAATAATGCGCATTTATTCTTGTAGGCCGATTGCCTATTAAAGTGCGTTTGGTTATGCTTTTAGCCATGGGAGTCTTGCAAATCACAAAAATATTCTCTTCAACTGTTTTGTCCCACAGGTTTTGTTGTTCTTCTATAGATAATGAGGTTGAAGTTTTATCCGGATATTTTTCCTCAATCCGACTGCGATAGATACTGTAAGTGACATAAAGAGGATAAAGCCCTGACTTGGAATTGATTTCGAGAATATTCGATCTGGGTGAAAAAACTTCCTCAGTTACCTTGCCATGTGAAACAAATCTGGGTTCAGAAAGCACATTTTCAAAACCTTCATCATAGAAAACATATCCCCCCAGGCAATCCCCTAAATGCATATTGACTACACGCCAGGGAGTAAGCACAGTTTCCTTGTCAGGATTTTTAAAGGTGCTAAAGATGTTGCTAATGCGTTCTATCCTTTCTTCAATGGTCAGTTGGTCGGCTGCACGAGCCAAAGCTCTTATGCGTTTACCAGCCGCCCTGAAAACATCGGGCTCATAATATTTTTTAAATTTCAGGAAGGTTTCTTTTGTAACTCCTTTGGGCATATATTCTTCCCAGGATTTATCATCTACCAATTCAGTAAAGTTATCAATTGATATTTCTCTTTCTTCGTTTGATATATCAGCACCGTAAATGAGTAAAGGCATACGAATAGAAATACCACGAAGTATTGAAATGGCGCTATCTCTATTCTTCCTTTGTTCAATTTTTTCTGCCAACAACCTCTTTTCTTCTTCGGTTAGTTCCTGTTTCTTCTTTTTCTTTGCTGCTTCTAGTCTTTCATACTCTTCATCAGTAAAGCCTTGTTTGTTAATGTCAATATCTCCACTTTTTGGCATGGCTTTAGTACTGCCAATAATTTTCTTCAACCCCTCAAACTCCTGTAGGTCTAAGGATTCTAATTTCATTAAGTGGTCATTGTTATAGAGGTGATAATCCTCAAACCCATTACGCACTACGCGTTCTACATATACCTTTTTGAGTTGTTCGAGCATGCCGTTCACGTCATAACTCTTCATCTGTGAGCCATGAATGGCGATAATAGGGCAGAAATTGAGAAATTCGCCCATAATCTTTCTGTCACTATCGGTTGTTTTACCAGCTTTTGCTGATACTTTAGCTGTTTCGGCTATCACTTTAAGTGTGCGGTCAGGAGCAAAATCAAACACAAAGCAATCTTCTTTTACTTTTCCGTTTATAGTAGCTGGTGTTTGCACCCGGAAAATAGTTTGCATATAACCAGGTGTAGAAGTATTATGAGAGCCAGACAACATAAAAACAGCCGTCCAAGCCTTAACAGAAACGCCCGTTGTTAATCTGCCACATGAAAGTGTAATCGTATAAGTTTCTTGGGACTTATCAGTAATAGCATTTTCCACCTTTTTCAGGGCTTCTTCATTAGGTTCTTCTTCGTCACCGTCACCAGCTACATTAACAATGTCAAATTGCCCTAAAACAGGGTGTGCTTTTAACAACTTACTTAATGCCTTTGCTTCCCTTACTCCTGGAACCATCCAAAGTGAGTGACGGAAATTGTCACGATACTCTGGTGTTGAGTAAGGATAGTTGCTTTCTGAATCCCCTTTACAGATCAGATTTAGAAATGAGATTACATCTTTTTCATGCAGAAAATTACCTGTTTCATCCACCCTAAAAAACTCTCGGAAGTTAAACGCCACCTCTTCATCAATATAGCTTTGAAGTAACTTTCCCAGATCAAAGGTAAAAATATTAAGCTTTGGAAGCGAAGCATAAGGATTTGGGTCTCCGAAATGAATCTTATCCCAATTTGCTTTCGCTTTTTGTTCCATTACATAATCCCAGGTGTAGATTTCTTCTTCTTTGTACTTGTCTAAAAGATTAAAAGGTGTACCGGAAAGATGCAGGATTTTGGTTTTAGCCTTTTTGAGTTCAGTGAGAACATTTTTTCCAAGTTCGGTTTGAGTACCTTCATGGGCTTCATCAACAATTATGAAATCCCAATTCGTGTTGAATATCTCATCATTTTTATTAAAAATACCCCCCACAATTTCTGACCCTCTCAGATCTTGCATTGATGCGAAATAGATATAATGTGAGTTTTGTGTTTTAAAAAGCTTTTCCAAGCTTGAAAATTTCTCGCCCTGATTTTTTGAACCATATAAGAAGGCAGGTCTATCGTAAAAAATCTTTCCAAAATCTTCGAACCAACCTTTATCAACTACTGGCCTATGTGTTAAAATTAGTGTTCGATCAAAATCAAATTCCTTTACAACCTGCAATGCTGATAGGGTTTTCCCAAAGCGCATCTTAGCAAACCAAAGCATTACATTGCCTTTTCTGAATTGCTTAATGGTTTTCTCAATTGCTTCTTTTTGTTCGGGTCTAAATATAATTGGATCTTGAGTTTTTGAAACTTCGCTGGCATGAAGAGAGTCCTTGCCTTCTTTAACAGCGCTAATGGCTTTTTTTACAGTCTCAAGATCTGTAATAAACCATTCATTTGCTTTGTTATGGGTGTCGAAAATTTTGCGTTTAATTCCGGAACGCAGCAGAACTCTATGTACTTCTGAGTCAGAAAAGGCGTTAATAATCCCTTTTTTGGCATAAACAGCTACTTCTGTATAAAGCAGATCATAAGCAATTCCTGCTGTCTGTGTGTATTCATCGATGCGTTTTTTGGCTGCTTGGTTCAGTGCCCTACTATTTGGATCGAGACCCCAGATATTTTCAGTATCCGATGTTGTCTCTCCAATTTTCAAACATCCTCTATGTGCCGCATCATTTATGCGAAACACATAAATCAATTTAAGTTTAAGCGCAGAAGTAAATTTCATAATCGTTGGTTGTTTATGAGATCAATAAATCTGATTATACGTCCTGACCTTCCGGTTTTAGGGTCTTTGTTAGACCAATCTTTGATTAAGCAATAAGTTCCATTATGCCTTAGGATGTTGTTTTTTTCGCAACCTTCACAGCCTTTGTATGTCTTTTCTGTTTCACCAAAAAGATTCATACTGGTTTTTATGCTATCACCACACGAGAAAGGGATTACACCTTTTAATCCATCCATCTGCCAAACATTCCAAGAAACAATATAAGCGATGAACTGAATGGATTTTAAAAGCGGTTCTTTACCGAATTTCTGTTTGTAGTTTTCAATAAATGTGATCAACATCGCTTCCCTTGCTAACAATAAACTGTCGCCCTGCCATTCATAGGCATAAGTGTTTTTGTATGCTGATTGAGCTGCTTTTAGCCAAACACCAGTTTCATTTACATTTTCATTTATCACCCTTAATTTCCGATCAAGGATTCCAATGCGGTTTTCAACGGGTATAAACGCGCCAGTAGTAGTGTCGTATCGGCTTGTAACATATGGCGCCTCACCACAAGCGATTTCCAGTCTGGTATCGCGTACATAATCTTTCCAGGTTTTACCTTTTGGGAAAATGATTTTTTCTTTGTTTGCAGTCCAAAAATTTTCTTCGCCAGAAGTACTTGTTTCAGTGTTGAAAACTCCCTCTCTACCAAACCAGGCATTATCAATCAGGTTGTTTTGTGCGTTACAAATCCATGAAGGCGTGAAGACTTCTGCCATTTCTTTTGATCTGGATTGCTGTAAGATTTTGTCTTTGTGCACTCTCGGCATAATGATGCTTCCGTAATCACCTGTAATTGAATCGGGTAAAATTGGTGAGCTGAAATGAAATGCATCTCCCAGATGTTCGTAATTATGCGTAGCCCAAAAGATATTACTTTTTGTAGTGTGATCCCGAAGCAAAATATCAAGTACGTCAGGATACTGTTCAACTATCTCATTTTCAAGTATATCAATTCCAGTACGCACCTTAAGAGTATTTTGATTAGTGTTATTTAAAAGATTTCAAATTTATTGATTTCTTGTCTATGATTAAGATTGCAGGTTTATTTGACGGAAAAACAATCATTAACCACAAACCTTAGTAGATTTTATATTTGTTCTGCCCTACTATGGACATTTTTAAGCTCATTCCTTCTTTTAGATTTACGAGGCTTGCTAATTTAGAGCCCAGAAGTAATAAATGACTTTTGTTGATTCGGTGTGAGAATTTCACTTCAAAAACATTGTCTTTGTATTCAATGAGAATTGATGTGGATTTTGAAGGGAAGAATTTCTTTACATCAGTAGTAATCCTGATTTGATTTTTTTTCACATCAGTTGGTGTAATCGAATTACCAGGTGTTGGTATAGTGAATGCATTTCCTGCATTTGTCTTTTTTATACTTTGATTTTTTTGGGTACTCTTTTTTATTTCCGGGAGAATTGAAGTCTTGCTTTCTTCAAAAATTTCAGGAATACTAACCAAATCCCTATCTTTTACTTTCAAAAATAAAAGAGCCAGTTGGATTTTATAAAGTCTTCTATCCATGAATCTATCTATTCCGGAAGGATGCAGCAGAGTAATAATTTTCGTTTGATCATTGAATTGAAATATTTTCCCGTGTTCTTGTGTGATTTTCACTTCCCTTTTAAGTAAAAATGAAGAGGATGTTCCTCCAAAAGACAAAATTAACTTTGGCTTGAGCGTTTCAATTTCCTTTACCAGAAAGGGTGAACAGTTTTCTATTTCAGTATTTTCTGGCTTCCGGTTTTCATGATTTCTATTCGGCCAGCATTTAACTATATCCGTCAAATAAAACAGATCTTCCAGTTCAGTGCCGCTTGGCAAACATTCCCGCAGAATTTTTCCGCCAGCACCTACCCAATATTTTTGCTGAGCCAGACTATCTTTTCCTGGTGCTTCTGATACTAATACTGCAAAAGGGTTTAAATTTCCGTGTGTATTAACAGGAAACTTCTTGTATCCATTAATTGTTTTACACTTCTGGCAATTTTCAATTTGTAAGAAAAGAGTTTTCATGTTAATTGTTATTTTTTTTGATCAGTTTTTTGTGTTCTCTTTTTAGAATCGAAGGTTTAAGTAAGTAAACCCTATCAAACAGCTCAAGTTTATGTTTAAAACTGATGAAGACCTTATCTGGATTCTCTAGCCACCATTGATAAAACTTTATAGGTACATCTTTAAATGGCACAACTGCTTTAACTTGCCTTTCATAGCCGTCGAAGTCTATTCTCATATTTAACTCTAAACTTTTTTTGAAATATTCGAAATGATTTGCTTTGAGTCTGGAGACTAAAATGTCAAAAATCTTACTATCAATTTTTAAATCAAATTTTTTTCTGGTCTTATCAAAAAGTATTGGGTCACTTGAAAGCCATTGTGAGATTTTCATTGTTCTGGTTCCCAATTCATTTTTGAGCGTAAGCAAGTCACCTTCTTTGTAAAAATAATCCTGTTTAGGGAAAAAAATATGAATATTGTTTTTGTCGTCTAATCGATTTGGTTTTGACTTTAATGGAGTTGCATTACTTTTGAGAAAAGATATAATATCGAGATCATTTGCTTCGCCACCTTTGTGTTTGTTGAGCAATGCATCTACGTCTGAGCCTAAGAAAAAATCTTCTATGAAATCCCATCGCTGTTCATTCGAAAAACTTCTCAAAAAGAAATGATCAAAAATTTGATTGCTTAATTGATGTCTTTCCAGTGTTTTAGAAAGCAGTGTGTTTCTATAATTGTTTATTAATGAGTCTTTTTCAATGCGAGAAGGATCATTTATGCGGATAAAAACCATTGGATTTTCTCCACCTTTTATTTCAAAAGTTCCTAATTCAAGTATTTCTAAAAAATAACCAAGCCTGACGTAATTTACTGAATTTGACTCTTTATTAGTTACATATCTGTTAACAGTTGTTGATTCGGTAGCGCCGAATAAAGTAGTTAACCTTTTACTTAGAGCGTTGAAACTGGCAAGATATTGAGTGTTGTAGACTCTATACTTGTAACCGTCAATATCTCTTTTCTGTTGAAGAAATGCATTAGATTCAATCACTCCAGGCTGAATTAATCGACCTGAGTATGAAGACAAGATAAATTTGCCAATTTTTTCAGACTTACTTTTATCATCCATGAATTTAAATAATTCATCTACAAACTGCTTTTGATTAAAATAAGAGCCTCCAAATTGGCTAAATATTTCCTTTATGTTCTCAAAAAACAATGTCAGTGTGTCATAAATTTTCTGAAAAGGGTCTAGTCTTTCAAAAGAGATTTTTATCTGTGGGATTAATTCGATCTCATCTTTTTTAAATAAATACCCAGTATAAAACTCTCTTTTCAAGATAGGAAAACTCTTGTCATTAAAATACTGATACCATAGTTGGTCTAAGTTAATTTCTAATATGCTATTTCCATTGGCAAGGGAAACGACTTCCTTATATGTGTTCGGATAATTATGCTGCATAACAGATAGATGATCGTCTTTTATTCTTGCATAAACCTTAACAAACAATTTTTTAGGTCTGGCAATTAGCACATTAAAACGATTTCTTGCCAAGTAATCCTTTTCAATCATCATTAAGGCCGTTAATACCTTTTGATCTAAATCAATAGCATTTTCAAAAATGTGCCCAAAATCATCAACAGACAGTAATAAGTTTCTGCTTTTATTATTCTTGATATAAGCCTTATGTATCTTTTTAAGCACTTCCTTAATTTGATATTGTCTTAATGCAGACATCCCATGTAATGCCTTAGTGTATCGCTGGTCTTGTGCGGAATAATTTAGAGCAGCAAATCCATTTATTTCTTTTTTTCGAGCTACTCTACCAATTTCTTGAACATAATCCGGTAATAAGCCTGAAGGTGCGTGATGATAAACTAATTCTATGTCAGAGATATCTACCCCCATGCCAAAAGCTTTTGTTGATATCATTACCTTTTTTAAACCGCTTTTAAACTCTCGGAATGAAAGTTCTTTTTGTTCTGCTGGCATACTGCCAAAGTAACCAGAAGCAATGTCAAGTTTTTCACTTGACAATTTTTCGAGAATTTGTCTAATATGTTTTGTGTAAGGAGCGTAAACAAGAGTTTTAAACCCTGTTTCGTGTATTAGCTTTATAAAATCTACAGTTTGTTTCAGTTTGTTCGAATCATAGTTTTTTTCAAATCGATCATAGTTGTTAACTGCAAAAGTGATGTCATCGCGCTTGACCTGACCAATAAATACATGTGGGTTATGCATTACTAAGCTGTCGATGCTGTCAAAAACCATATCATTTGCTCCGCCATAAATTGCTGTTGCGGTAACAGCTACAAGCGGAAAAGTCATCTTGTGAAATTTTCTAATTTTTCTAATATGATTGCCTAAAAACCAGTAATCAACTCTAAAGTCTCTTCCCCATGTTGTTATTAAATGTGCTTCATCTATCACTAAAAGCCCAAGCTTTCTAATCCCAATGAAGTGTCCAATATCATACGACATAAGTAACTCAGGCGACATATAAAGAATATCAACTTCACCATTATGACAACTTTCAATAATCCTATCTCTATCAATTAGACTAAGCTCGCTGTTTAAATAGGCAATTTTTTCGAATCTTCTATCTGTAATAATAGCATTTACTTGATCCTTCATTAAAGCAATAAGTGGTGATACAACGATTGTTACATCACCTTTTTCTGATACATGAAAGGCTGGAAGCTGGAATAGTAATGATTTACCTGATCCTGTTGGTGCTGTAAGGAATAAATCCCTAGATTTTTCATTTTGTCTTGATTTTTCATATTCTGAGATGATTGTTTCCACTATCAAACCCTGAGATATTTCAGTGATTTGATTACCTAAATCTGGATTTTTGTAGACTTTTAATGTTCTGAAATCAGCCTCTTGACCCCAGAATTTGTGTAAAAGATTAATAGTTGTTTCACTTGGTAAGTAATCCTCCTTTAAAATTTCTTCCGTCTTTTCCAGTAGCCCACCACCAAAATAATTCAAGACCTGGTTAGCAATCGAAACAGATGCTACAATACTCGTTGAAATTGGTTGTTTTGGATATATTTTTACAAGGACTTTTTTGCTTAAGTCATTCTCACTGATACATTCGTTCATGAAATAATCTAAAGCATATGGATCTGAACTTATGTCTATAGTATCCAAATCATCATCGGTAGATTTTTCTAATGGTAAATGGTCATCAAATAGATTTCTTACCTCAAAATCTTCAACAGGGTATTTAACCGAATAAAAATATCGGTCATTTATCTGAACTTGTTCCGCTTGATAGATTGGGATGTTTTCCGGTCTTTCCTCAATGTTTTCATTTTTTGATTCCTCCAAAAACTCTGATTTATCAATAGGAAAAAGATGCCTTAAGTTATCATTTATAATGATTATTCTATCTTTAAAAAAGTTGCTATCGATATAATTTATCAAATAACTGAACTGGGGGAATGATAAAACATGAAATGATTTTTCTCTGGTAATGTTAGTGAAAACATCTGTAAACCACGTCTTGTTAAAAATCGCTTCTGTGCCGTTAATCTTAAAAGTTTTTCCATCAACAATATTTCCTTCAAAACCTGATTCATCTATTCGGCCTACATCACCAATTATAATAAAAATTTTATTTGCTTTCTTATTGGATTCTGTTTGTATAAGTTCTGTTATTCTGCTGGTGTAAAATTCTTGGAAGGTCATAATTAATCTTGTTTTAATTTAAGGTATCCTCTGATTAATCAGTTAACAAGGGAATATGGTATTTTTTGTTGGTCTTTTACACTACAAGTTCCTTTTATAAAAAAACCAAGGTAAATCTTTCGTGTAAGAGTTGTTTATGGTTATACTCCTCAAAATTAGAAAAATTTTTCAAACTCTTTGATTGAATAGTCTTCTAATCATTTTATTTAATCAGTGCTATTTTTTATGGATTAGGCATCTCATAAAAGGCTATTTAACTTGATTGAATTATAGATCTGAAGAGAAAGTTTTTCATAAAATTTTACTGGTAAAGTCACAAACAAGATTCACTTATCACAATAATGATTTTAAATTACACAAAATCAGATTATTATAATATTTATAACTGATAACTAACCTCCCTTATTTTGTTACAAAAGTTTTGTCTTTGACGTGGGAATTTGTTTTTTCTGCTAGGAAAGAATACAGCTTCCTTGTTCTTCTCTGATTTTGGAAGAGTCTGTAACATTGTTTACTTATAACTTATAAGCATTTTAATAAACAGAATATCAGTAAATTAATAAAAATTATCTGATAAGTAAAATAGCTTAAAAAATTTCCAGAAAATTTTTTACACCTCATTAGTGCGTATTCGTGCACCACATACCAATGAACTCCCCCTAAGCTTTACCGGAACCGAATCACCCCGGTCAAATAAACACAAAACCTTAAAATACATTGCTTTATGGAGTTACAACTAATTAAAAGTGTAAATCCGGTAGTTCCGACCAAAGGAACCAATGCCGGAAGAACGATGTACGTCATTAATGGAAAGTTTTGGGCAAGAGCTGAACCTTCTGCTCAAGACACGCATGTCGTTCTGGAAGATGTGGAAGTGGATGGAAAGACTTACACCAATGTGATTGGTTACAGTCGTGACACCAGGATGGACATCCAATCCAAAATCAAGACCATCGTTGAGTATGATGCAGCCTACTCAGCTGCTATTGCCTCATTGCTCAGATAGCATAGCTGGAGCTGGAGCTGATTAAGGGGAGAAATCCCCTTTTTATATACATAAGCGATAAAGAATTACAGCAGATCTACAATCCTTAATCAGGGTGTTCCACTACCCTGCAATGACACAGAAGCTGTTAAAAAACAGATACAGCCTGTGAAGTTACCGGTTTTTAAGTCATGGTTTTGAGCCGGTTAATAAAAGTGTAAAACATCAAAGCCATGGTTTTGATCAATTAATTAATACCTACAACAATGATTAAAACATCAAGCAAGGTAAAAGTTGCCTTGGTAAAACCTCACGCCTTTAAATCAAATCTGAATCAGGCAGAACTACGACAAAGCATCATAAAAGAATACCCTTCCAGGCAACTTGGGAATGATATGCAAAGTGCTTTTGCGCCAAGAGAAGCCTACAAACTACCAGAAAACACCTATGAAAAAGAAAGAGTCTGTTGGGTTGATATTCCGGAAGATTGGAATCAGGAAGAAGCACAGTCCTACTTGAATGAGCTTTATGATAAGGGCATGGAGCCATGCATTTATCAGGTCTTAAGTCATGAACCCATTCTGACCAGTGCAGACCGATCCTTCCTCCAAACTATGAACGAAACAGAGAAAGAAAACTTTATGGAGGTTAAAAGGCAAAATCAGCAAGTAGTAAATCCTGAAACAGGAGAAATTGTGACCAGAAACGGGCAAGTTCTGTATCGTAAACTCTTTTATTCTGATACCTTGAAAGAGGATATTGACAATACTACCGTAAAGCGCATCTCTGCTGTTGAAGCCAGTAAAGAAACCGAAAGTTACGAAACCTCAAAAGCTACACCAACTGCTATTGCAATAGAAGCAGATGAAACCATTACGTTTTAAATGGCGCAGACTATCAGGATTTCTTAAATACATATGATTCAAGTAGATAACGAGAAGCGTTTAAGAAAAATTTAAAATTAAAAAAACTAACAGAAATAAAATTGTCCAATGAAAAATGTGCTAATCATAGTCCTTATGCTGATGACTCAAACAAGCTGGACTCAAAACCTTGAAGCCTCTGAAAACTTCGTGAAAGAAGTCATCACAGAATTTGATGCCACCATAATTGACAAGCATGACAATAACCAAATACGGATCGTAAAGTGCATGTTAGATCCCAACTTCGACTACTTTCAGGTAAAGAAGGTGATTAGAGCACTTGATGTTAAGTATGATGACATCTTTATCTGGGAACCCTGGGAGTTTGATGAATCCCAGAATTCCTACACCATGAATATGATGATCGTGGACTTACCAATGGCTATCACTTACAAAGCTGACAACAATGAGATCGTCTTTGCCTACATCACAACCTTAGAAGGCTTGCCAGAAGAAATCATTAATGCATTTGAAGAAGAAGAATAAAAAAACATAGACCATGAATGAAACAATAGAAAAGACCGCAATATGGAAATCCAAAGAGGGAGAGCTGCTTATTTCAGAAATGACCAATGAGCATCTTCAAAAAGCTTACAATTCTGCTGAATATCGCTTTATGAAGTACGAAAATCAAGCCATAGCCTGTGCAGAGATAGCAGCCCTTTTTGAGCAGAAAATGGTGGAATTAGAAACAGAAGCCAGAAACAGAAAAATTGAAATAGCTTCTGTCAGTCAGAAAAGCCAAGAGAAGTTTGGCATCTTGAGAAACAGAAGAAAAGTAAAAGCCATGGAATAAGCAATGGCTGGTTTTGTGCTAAGACAAGAGCTGTCTGATAAAAGGGCAGCTCTTTTTTCATTTAAAACTTATTTGAAACAAAAAAATGCAAAATGATACACCAAGTTACGGAAGCCGAATTCTATAGCCATTTGCTTCCACAGAAAACAGTATCCTATCGCCCCGTAAGCAACAGCATGATCAATGAACTTGTGTTTGAAGAAGCCAAAAGTCAAGGATACAAGATAACCGGCAAAGGATACCGATCGAACCCTTCGAGAACAGAATTTATCGCCATGTTTACCTTAAACAAACCAGAACAAGGTTTAAGCAGGATGATAGGCTACCGAAACTCATTTAACAAAAAATGGGCAGTAGGTTTTGTTGCCGGAGCTTTGGTAATGATATGCAGTAATGGAATGATGGCAGGAGACATCATAACTTTCCGCCGACACACAAAAAGCATAGAGCATGATTTACAAGAAATCATCCAACAGGCTTTTAATGAAATAAGTCCTCGATTTGATGACTTGCTTAATGACACCCTCTTTTTGAAAGAAAAACTCATCCTACAAAATCAGGCAATGCAACTGCTGAGTGATTTGTATTTCAATCGAAAACTTCTCTCGGTCACACAAATGTCCTTGTTAAAAGAGAAGCTCTATGTTGACCCAAACTTTTCACTGCCGGAAGATCCGTCAACCTATTTCCCAGCCTGGAATCTCTACAATCAGATAACCGAGGCAATGAAACACGGCAACCCTGGATTCTACTTTCAGCAACATATTGCGTTGCATGACTACTTTCAATCATCACTTAGGCCGTAGTAAAATAATTTTATAACCTCTAAGTTATGATGAGTTTAGCAAATACAGTCAGCCTTGATAGTAAAAGAACCGCAGATCAAAGAGCATTTATTGAGCTTTGGAAAAAGCACTCCTGGAAAGGAAGCCTTGTATCCATAACAGGATATGGAAAAACAAGAGTAGGATTGATGGCAGCCAAAGAAGTAAACCTACTTTTCCCTGGCAAAACCATCTATGTTGTAGTACCAACCCGCGTTTTAAAAGAACAATGGGAAACAGAGGTAAAGCTTGCTGGTATTGACAATATTGAAATCTATGTTGTTAACACCTATATAAAGAAAAGACACACCCCTTTCTTATTGATTCTGGATGAAATACATCGCTATGCCAGTGATCAATTCCGGAAAGTGTTTAGCAGAACTACCTATGTAGCAATTCTGGGATTGACCGCTTCTATGGAAAGACAAGACGGCAAACATATACTCATACAAGAGCACGCGCCAATTCTCAAAACCATAAAACTGACAGATGCATTACAAAAAGGTTTTGTAAGTCCATATATGATCTTTAACCTGGCAATAAGGCTTAATAAAGCTGAATACAGCGCCTATCAGGAAATTGATAAAAGATTTGAAACCTATTTCGAGTGCTTTAACCATGATTTTGAAAGCGTGAAGGCAGCTATGATTAGTGCTGCTTACCGTAATAAATTAAGCATGATAACAGGTAAGTCGGTTGAACAGATCCTGATTGAAGCTGCAAATTACTTTTACTTCCTGCGCAAAAGAAAGCAATTCCTCTACGAACACCCGGCAAAGTTAAGGGCAGTACAGGAAATCTTTCAAACCTTCGACCAAAAAATGATTGTCTTCTCTGAATCCACTGACTTTGCTGATAAAGTGGTGGAAGCAATTGGAGAACAGTCATTCGCCTTCCACACCTCACTGAACAAACGAGCCATGACACTCAATTTAGAGAAGTTTAGCAAATCCGAAAAATACAAAGTCCTGGCAGCAGTAAAAGCATTGGATGAAGGTCTCAACATACCAGATCTATCCATGGCAGTGCTGGTAAGTGGTAATGCCACCAAGCGACAGTATATCCAAAGAATAGGCAGAAGCCTTCGCAAACAACCTGGTAAAACAGCCTTGATCATAAACCTTTACATTCATGAAACACAAGATGAAAAGTGGCTCCGCAGAAGACAATTCAGCAACGACTTTAATGTCATCTGGGTTGAAGATGTCGAATCGATTAAGAGAATTTTCAGCCAAGAAAATGATAGAAGTCCTTTCCAATTCGAATATGATCAGTTTACAAACGCCTCCTTTAATCATACAGCAGCTCATCCTTAAGCACTTTGGCATAAAAGTAACAGAAAGGCAAATCCTCAAAGTAAAGGAAGAGCAATATGCCATAGACCTGATAGAGGAGCAGAAAAGAAGAGTCTATGAATGAATATTTGCAAGAATTGGTAGCTCTCTTTCTCAAATATAAGCTATCAGCTAACCAATTCATCTTCATGTACCTTAAGCTAATAAAAAAGGATGAGCATTTATACAGGTACCTTGAAACTGCCAGACCTTTATCCCGCAACGAGATAAACGATCTGGAAGAGCGCGGGTTTATAACAAACATAAACACAGGCGCAAACGATTATTGGGCTGATGGCTATATTGTAACAGACAGATTCAAAAAAATCATGGAACCAGACAGGTCATTAGCAGAGGAATTCTGGAATACCTATCCGGGATTTGGACTCATCAACAACCAAAGAGCACCCTTAAAAGGAGTTTCAAAAAGTGAGTTCCTCCAACGTTATGCCATGTATGTAAGAAACAATGAGGTTTTGCACGAGAGGATAATGAGAGCCCTTCGGTTTCAGAAAGGCAAAGAGGAAATCACCATAAGAATAGACCGTTGGTTTGAAGCCCATACCTGGGAAAGTGTAGAGCAGGAATTAGAACAAATAAGAAAGAAGGTCTATGGACAAGACGAAATCTGATCTCTTAGGACTACATATCCAGCATATATCAGCTGTAACAAAAGAAGCACTCGAAAGAATAAGCCTTCGCAGGGATTCTAAACAAGACTATGTCAAAACAAGATGGGATAAGCTAAACAGAGTGCTTTTGGGTGGCATACAGTTTTCAAGTATATATGTGATTGCTGGTCTTATGGGCACAGGAAAATCTTATGTAAGAATGCTCCTTCAGCAAGATGCATTTAACAAGGAACTCAACAAAGACTGTATCATAGATTATGTTTGGTTGCATTTCAATTTTGAAATGAATGCCTCATCCGAGGTTATCAGGATGCTGGCAACAGAATTAGGCTTAAACTTTAATACCCTCTTATCAGTAGAAGAGATTCTTCCCGAGAAAACCTTTGAATACCTGAAGCAAGTTTTATCAGACTTGGAAAATCTCCCCATCTATACTTGTGATGTGCCTGGTAGTGTAAATCAGCTATTCCAAACAATATACAAGTTTAAGGATAAAGAAGAAATAAAGGGGAAAAGGCTCATTATCTCCATAGACCATACGCTGTTGGTTCAAAAGCTAAACGAGCCAGATGAGAACAGGGTTATGGCAGCATTAGCACAATTAGCAATCCGATTGAAAAAGGAATTGGGAGCTGCTGTTATCCTTTTAAGCCAGTTAAAGACCTTACTGCAATCAACAGAAAGACGACGGAAAGAAAATCACTATCCTCAGGCTGACGATATTTTTGGCTCAAAAACAATTCCTCAAGCAGCAGACTTTATCCTGATATTGAATAGACCAGAACTATTAAACCTGGATTCATATGGACCGGAAGCGTATCCAACAGCAGGATTACTTGCTTTTCACATTGTAAAAAACAGGGATGGATTTCCTGGTCTTATACGCATGAAACATGATCTTTCCAAAGGATTAATACGACAATGGTCAGCACAAGACGACAATCAAAATACATTAAACCATGATAGAATTACCGAAAAGCAAAATCAAACCCCGAACGAAAGACCCCAGGCTGCTGACAATATTTGGTCAGTCGAAGGTCGGGAAAACAACTATGCTTACTGAACTGGATAACTGCCTGATATTAGACACAGAAAAAGGTACTGATTATGTTGAAGGCTTAATCGTCCAAATTAACTCGCTCAATGAACTAAGACAAGTACCTCTTGCAGTCAGCAAAGCCGGATTCCCATATAGTTTTGGAGCAATCGATGTGATTGACCGAGTGGTGGAATGGATTGAAAAAGAAGTAGTTGAAGAATTCAACCTTCAACAAAAAGAAAAAGGTCTTACCCATCGGATTCAGGACATTTCAGAAATACCATATGGTGCTGGTTATAGCATGGTGCGACTGAAAGTGATGAAAATGATCAATGCCTTTAAAAAGGTGTTCCCACGTCTGATAATTGTAGGTCATAGAAAAAAATCAATAATTGGTGAAACCACCACAGAAGTGAGTACCTCAAGCCTGGATCTTACAGGTAAACTTAGAAATCTGGTCTGTGGAGACAGTGATGCCATTGGTTATGTCTTCAGAGATGAGAACAACAAGCTTAAAATTAGTTTTCAAGGCTCTGATGAATTGGAAGTAGGAAGCAGATCCCCTCACCTAAGAGGGAAAATCCTCGATTTCGAATGGAATCAGATCTACTTAGATACATACAAACCAGTAGCTGCAACAGTATAAAACCCAAACAAAGAAAACGATGACAACAATGAATTTAAAATATGGCTTTAACGAACAAACCGGTCAACAAACTCAATTACCTGGTGGCATCAACCATGAAGTTGAATTGTCGAGTATTTCATTTGAGGAGCTTAGCAGTGGAAACCCGCTTAAGGTTCTGAAATTCAACTTTAAAAAAGGTGACGCATCATTCAGGCACATCGAATTTCCTGTTGATGCCGAAACAATAGCCAAATGGAACTTCAGAAATTCCACTTTTGAAGAAACACTCAAAAGGAAATTCAGAGAACAAGGAGAACGACTCAAACACATCTACACAGCAATAACAGGCAATTTTAATGTGAAACTGGAAGCAGAGGACTGGGAAGATTTCAGCACTAAATACATTTCGCTGATTGGCAATGAATTTCAAGCCAAGAAATTCAGCATCAAGATAGTATATACAGATAAGGGCTATCCAAGCTTTCCAGACCGCGCAATAAGCCCTTTCATTGTACCGGCTGAAAGAAGTCAATTGCTAAGAATAGATCCTCAAAGAGACAGGGTAGCATTAATCGACAAGCAAGATAAACCTGAAAACGAAATAGTTACCTCCGATCATGACGAGTCAAATGAATGGATTCCAAGTGCCATAACCGAAGATGTGGATTTTTGATATATACCCTTGAAGCTATATGAAGGAATTATATAGAGTGGAAATCCCTCAGTATCTCACACAGATAAAAGTTAGCGATGCCAGACCATACAGGATTTATACCCATCACATGGAAGTCCCTAAAAAATATCAGAAGGAAGAGTATGACTTCAACACCTATGGAGTATTGGTCAATAGGCATACAGACGAAGTTGTGCTGGCAAATCCAAATACAGCAGGCAAACCCAAGTACCGTAAAATAAACGGAAGGGATATCTATACAGGCAGAGTAAGCCCTACTATGAGGGCAAAAATTCTAAGAGAGATGAAAGCCTTTTATTTCAATCAGTTACCTAAAACAAGAAGACCCATCCTTCATGCCTGTAAACTAAAATTGGACATCTATAATATCGTGGAAGAGCGTGTTCCGGAATTAGATAATATGAGCCTGATTATCATTAAGGTACTTCAGGATGTACTTGTGCAGAAAGGAATTCTTCCAAAGAAAAACAGGGAGGTATTGAAAGGATTTGAGGTGAACTACTTTCCTGTTAGGAATACAGCTTCAAGAAAGCTGATTATCACCTTAGAAGAGTTTCAGCAGCAATTAGCGGTAGAAGTCTAAAACTCAATAATTCATGTGGTTTTTTATCTAATCAAAAGGGCTGTCGTTTTAGCAGCCCTTTAATTATGAATACAATGACAGACTATTTCAAAATTAACAGAATCAGCAATTCAGCACTTAACTGCATAGATCCGGAATTAGGTGGTCATCCAGAAAAATACAAAGACTTCATTGAGGGAAAACTGATACAAGAGTCTCCTGCAATGACGCTTGGAGACATAATACACCGAAGATTTCTCTTGGATGAACAGTTCGTAAGTATGGACAAATTTCCTGGAGAACAGGTTAAACAAATCATTGAAGCACTTTTTGAAAAGACAAAAGAATCCTTAACTCCAACAGACATCACAAACAATAAGGCTGAATTGCTAAAAGTAATTCGTGCCCATAATTACTACAACAACAGAAAGGACGAAACAGTTATAGAACAGGTAATAAGGGATGGTAAGCCATATTTTGACTTTTTAAACCAGCATAGGGGAAAAACTGTTATCAGCACAGAAACATATGCCTTACTCAGGCGTATCGAGCTTTCTATGGAAAGAAGCCCTATCAAGAGTATCCTTAGCAGGCAGTTTAGTGAAATTGAAGAATCGGAAAAGGAGATCTATTTTGACCTGGAAGCACTGTCCTATTTGGAAGAGTTAACAAGCTTTCCTTGCAAAGCAAAAATTGACCGATTGATTGTAGACCACAAAAAGAAGTCCTACAGAATCATAGACCTGAAAACTACAAGCACAGCATTGGAGTTTTTCCAACAATCTGTAATGCGTTACAAATATTACCGGCAAATGGCATTTTATCGCGAAGCTGTAAAAAAGGTTATACCTAATAATTATGAAGAAGAAGGAATTTACCTGATTGCGATAGAAACAACAGCCTATAATCGTGCAAGAATTTTCAGGATGAGTGAGGATTTCCTTGACCAGGGAAAGCATAACTTTTTGAGTTTGCTTAAAAGGCTTAGTTATCATCAACAGACCTTTAATTGGATCTATCCACTGGAAGAAGTTGAAAATGAAGGGGTTTATTTGATATAAGATAATCAGATTTTTATACCTTATATCCTTTTAATCTCTGTGTAGAAATGTGCATGTAAGGTGATTCACACGTGTTTTACCCACATATCTTATGGAAGGCAAAATGATTCATCTATATTTGTTATAGACCTTTATTTTAAACCGTTTAAGAATTTTCAAAGGGAAAAGTAATTTGTAAAATTCAAGAAGGTTTCGTTATTGAGTTTTTATGGTTTTTTTTGATCTACTTTTTTAAAAATTTAAAGCTAATATTAATTGTCAATTTTTATGATGAATTTAATAAGAAATAGATTTTTTTGACCCAATTTTCTCCATTATTTTGCTGTAGATTTGGTCGTATTTTTGTTCGTAGTAAACAAAAAAGCGCTACAATCAAATTGTAACGCTTTCATTTTCAAGTTGCCCGATCAGGTCTCGAACCTGAACTCTTCTGATCCAGAGTCAGACGT
>Ga0100391_1001071_pt1 | contig 31200 bp, 18 predicted proteins | sample CryGeymeta201515_FD_81541 | JGI IMG/M metagenome (GOLD analysis project Ga0100391, IMG submission 81541) | Groundwater microbial communities from Crystal Geyser aquifers in Utah, USA - Crystal Geyser metaG 2015-15 | ecosystem: Environmental > Aquatic > Deep subsurface > Groundwater | place: USA... | reverse complement strand
CCCACCCGCACACCCACACACCCACCCACACACACCCACACACACGAGTGCGCCGCAAATCTAGTGTTCGTACATTCTCGGTACACGGCATCCAATACGGCTTGATAAAACGGTTTTCCCAGGGCTGATATATCAATTCGATGCAGAATGGCTTCTACCAAAACAATCAAACCCAACGTTAATACGGCCACACTCATGACACCGTAATAAAAATCCTCTCCGTATTCTTTCTTTTCCTTTCCAGCGTCGCTGTAGCTGATGTAAGCACTGTCCGTGTAAAGAGAAGAACCATCAGAATTGTAGGTATCCTTGTCACTGCTGCTGCTATTGTTGCCCGAAGAAAAAGATGAAGAAAAGTTTGTCGCGTTGTTACCGTCGGAATAAAGTTCATCTTTTACGATGGTTGCAGCAGTGGGTGCTGCAGTTGTCGAATTGTCTGTTGCAGTGTCGTCGTTAGCAGTCGCATTCATTGGAACAGCGTCAGACGACTGTGTAATGTTGGCTCCTTCCTCTGCTCCTCCTTCATTGATGTAAGCAGTGTCGTTGTTGTTTGTGGTGGTGGTGTCTTCGGGAGCAATAATTTGCAAATTGAATTGACCTGCACATCCACGAGGCAAACATGATGAAATAAGCACCACCAGTTGCAGCAGCAGAAGGAAATTTCCTTCCCTGAGATTCATCGTTTTTTGGTATTCCGAGTGATTGCGACTCTTCCTAGCAGAAGCAGATAGAAGTAAATTCGAGAAAGAAATGAGGAAAATAATAGTTTTGATGGCGGTTAGTGTGGTACCAAATTAGTCCCCAGCCGTTGGACCGTAGTGATGACGAAAGCATGATGACAGCAAGGCAACGTGGTCGGATTGACGATTCAATGTCTTGGGATTGAGGCACTCTGATTGGCTACCAATATCCAACAACTAGAAAATCTGTTAAATAAATCATTATTTTTTGTGCTTGCAAACATCAAGAGCGCAAATAATAATGGTTTATCGGGTTTTTCTGTCTGGTACCATTATTGTCGTGGTGGTGGTGTCTACTAATAATTGTACTGTAGACCAAACCTTAAACAGCCTTCCATTCGGAAAAGTTGCTGTAATAATATAATAGAACTACGTACTGGTAGTCTACTAGTATTCCGAAGTAGTATTCAACCGTCCGACCGCTTTAGTTATGATTATTACTACGCCTTCTTCTGGTTTGTTGCGAGAGAAGGATGCTCTCGTCAGAGAAAGGACATCGGCATGCGAGCATACTGGTACTGGATATTATTGTAAAACCTTCTGCTTGTACAAATGTCATTCCATTCCTCCTCTCTACATCCTAGAGAGTGCCTTTTTGTGCAGAGTTGGTAACACCAGCATGTTTTTTGTTGCGTGCCCTTTTCTACGGTGGCTCCAGCTAGAAGTGATGGTCTCCATAGCTCTAATAAAACACAGCATCAGTTTGCATCATTTTAGCAGTGATGTGGCTTTCTTGTCCTTTGTTGCGCAAGGTGTCCTGTAAGCCCTATTCAACTACTTGAACTCCGTACTCCTACTTATTACTGGTTGACGTTGTCAGACAACAGTGCATTAACTACGTTCGGCTACAGAATAACGCTCTCCTGGCAGGTTCGTTCGGAGTGGTTGGGTATTGTACAGGAGATACTGGAGATAAAAAGCTACAATTGGTTTTCTAGATGAGAAATAGATTTTCGATCAATGCGTAGACTGCTAATTCATGTTATTGTCTCTCCTAAAATTGTATTCACATATGATCTTACTGTCACTGAATTGATGCTACCTTTCAATCATTGTCATTCGATCGAATGGTCGTATCTTATGGTCTCCGTCCAAGGTTTTCGTCGTCGTCCACCATGCATAAACAAATATATCCAACAACACAAACAAAAGTTGCGTTGTTGCGATGCCATCACGAGAAGTCATCAAGAGGTCAAAAGTTCCGAGCTTAGTAAGCCCCGGCAGCAGCAATTTCAATCTCTCCGGTGGCCATGACATCAAAGATACAGGCATCGCGACTCTTTCCATGGAAATGGACGCAGACTTCCTCCGCCTTTTCCTGAGAGATAGCGTTATCCTGGAGGCGACGACGGAGGCTCTGCTTTGAGGCTTTGCCAGGAAGGATGCATTGTTCGCCCATGGAAGCCTGAGGGGAACGAGAGGTACGGAAGAGCATGGGCTCGTCTGCAGCGACCTGCCATCCCTGCCCGTAGACGTTGACGGCGTCCTGGGTACTGATATCAGCAAGCGAGCCTTCGCGGCTCAAGACATGTCCATGGGAATCACCAAGGATGCCGCTGATGACTCCAAGCGACGACACGTCTCCCGAGATCTGGACAGAGACCAAGTCCTGGAGTAAAGAAAGCATCGCAAGTTAGAGTTTGTCAAACACGGCCTGAGTGTATCGCGCATCTAAAAATTCAGATGCACATTCTTACCTTGAAGGCGCCTAAGGTGACGTTCATAGCAGGACTAACGACGATGTCAAAGGTAGAGTGCTTGTCAGTGTGCTTGGTGTAGATGATGGGGAAGCCCGAAACAGTTTGGTCCTCGACATGAGTCACCGAGATGCCGTCCAAGGCAAAATCTCCGTAAGCCCCAACTTCGAGTGTAGAGTTTCCGATGCGGACAACGGCCGACTCAATGTATGAGTAGTCATAACGCACTGTTGTACGGATATCAATATGAAGATCCATGACCGGAGAATCTAAAAAGACAAGATCGCATTGTCCGTGAAAATCAAAGAACTTCCCGGCAACGGTCTTGAAGTGAGGGTCGCCCCCTGTATTGGGATTTACAACGATTCCGCCCAGGCTTCCGCCCTGAATAAGAACCCAACTATCATAGATACAGTCGCTGGAATCAGCAATGACAAGCTTGAGACTATGACCACCTGCAGTGGTACTCGACACTGGGCCCATGGCGGTGAACAACTGCGTAAACCCGTCAGCCTCGAAATTGGGGAAAGGTACAACCGCGTTCACCGACGGGTCATTGTCGTTATAGAACTGTGTGTTGACCTGATTGTTGACAGTGTTGATGCTGACCTCCGTATTTGTACCAGGAATTAAGGCAACATTGACGCCATCCAAGAGCAAAGCAAAGGCGTCGTTGAACTTAACGTCAATGAAAAGAGGGAGACGAGGTAATATGAGTATGTATAGTATATCAGGTCATCGCTCATGCTGGTGTTTCTGAACGTACCTGAGAGTTGACCCATTCTTGATATTCGTCAGATCCGAACACGTAGTTGAAGACGATTCCAGTGATGCCTTCGGCCACCGTAAAGTCGATCGTAAGCACACAAGCATCCCGGGTGATAGAGGAGCCTAAAAAATTGTCGAGATCGCTGTCACCAGGAGTGTTAAAACATAGCGACTGACTGTCGGAGTCTTGCATGGACAGCGAGGCGGGGCCGCCACTCGAAAGGATAATCCCATCGTCGGGAAACGCGTCGGGTAATGGCACCGCGACAAGACCATCGGAAAACACAGCGGCACAATTTGCATTTCCTGTCAAAGACGAGGAGGTAACTGTGATCCCGGAAGAACCAGCGAGAAGCTTTTGGACCAAGGCACTCTCAGACACCCCGACTTGTGTCTGGATACCTTGAGACACAGCGAGATATCCCAAGCTGATGGTGGCGGAAAGAAAGATGTTAAAGAAAGTCTTCATGGTCGAATATTGTTCGGTAAATTTTATCAAAGGTTTAAAAAATGAAAGTCTGAGAAATCAGATTTGTGAGATTTTTGAGGAAGGAAGAAAAAAAAGTTAATTCAGCAAAGCACCTGCTTTTGCTAGCTTAAAGAGCTGAGAATTCGTTTTCATGAACGAAGCGAAGCTTTGACTGCCTTTGCCTTCTTCCGAAGCGATCCTCCTTTTGTCAGTGCCTGCATCTTTTATCAGTCGTCTTTTATTGCTACTAATTAAAATTTACTATAAAACAGAACTGTACTCGAGTACGGGAGTTGATCTACTAGCGTCTTTTTTCCCATATTTTTTAATTATCTGCTTTCAAGCTCCTAATTTAAAAACGAACAATACTACTGGAGTTGATACTCGAGCGCCTGTCAGGCGACTTAGATAGTACAGTACCTACGAGAAAAGACCAGAAAGAAATCACACTTGCTTCACGAGTCTAAAGAGCTTGAAAGGAAGAAAGATGAAGATGAACGTCCGCGCGGCTTGGATCTTTCAAACACAGAAAAGCTAATATTTATCAGTTATTGGAGCGCGAGAATTGAATTTGTTGCATCGATTGGGCTAAACCGAAAGAGCTCGTGGAAGTATCTTCAAACCAATGCAATTTTGATACCCAGATCTTTAGCCAATCAGAAAAGACCAGGAACAAAAAGCCCTACTCTAGGAGTCGATTGCACCACAATTGCTACGGGGAAGGAAAGGCAGATGTGGCTATCTTGCTAGCCAAATGAAGCAAAGCATGCATACTTAGCGAGGTAAGAAAAACTACTCTTAGTTTTCCCTCGGCGGCTGTCGCATTTCTACCGAACGCCCCCTCATTGTCGGTTGGTTAGGTAGTATTGGTAGGCCCTAGAGGAGTGCTGCAGCTATACTCGATGCCTCTAGCAGGGAGCATTCAGAGGGAACGTCTCTTTTCTAACAGGTGTTTACATTCTGGCGGCGCTCACAGATCGATTAATGAAGGGCCTGGTGGTTTTCGGTGGGGAAATAATAATACCTCCCTTTGTTATTACTTCGAAGTATTAAAATAGGCAGCAAAGTTCCCGTAGGCACTCGTGCGGCTGCTGTTGATGGGGAGCGATACAAGTTACCAGCTAGGTATGTAGCATTTGTTGGATCCAATGCCCAACAAGGACCACATAATATTACATTTTTACTTGTTGCATCTTTGACACAGTGATACTGCTAGACAACTAGTTTGCCACAAGACGAAGGCAGGGCACAAAAATCAATCAATAGTGTTTATCTATGATGCAGAATGGAATGATGTTAACTAGCTCTGAAGACGTAGGCGCATGCGAAGTGTTTTTCTGTAAAAATAGTTTGTATCACCGTCACATGGCTATCTTTTTAAATAATCTAAAGGCTAGCTTTTGTTTCTGGCGGCTTACTTGACGTCAAGGTATACGACTATGTAGTCGAGGCACGGGGTTCTTCTAGCTTCGTAACAGCAGAATGAGCTACATTAGGCGGGTTTGCTATTGGCGCCATTGCACTCATCATATTGGGAGTATAATAAGAATTGGGATGGGATGGTGTACCAAAGGATGTAACGTGGAAACGCCTTGCGGATAAGTAGTACTTTTGCTGCAGATCCGCCACCATATTCCAGTACTCGGTAGACACGTCATCATGAATCAAAACATCCTCGTAGTCGACAACCACGTGGACTTTCTTGTCCGGTGCATTGCTCTGTAATATGGTCTCTTCCACACCTTCTCGAATGGCTTCAATTTCGGACAACGTCTTAACTTGCAGTCCACGGAACTGCAGAAAGAGCGTATTTGACTTACTATCGTAGGAGGTTCTCTTGGAGGTAATGTTGTCCTTGGTAATTTCAAGACGCTCGGGAGAAATCATTGGCCGCAATCCTGGCAAGACGTGACTTCCGTATTCTTCATTGACGAGTTCCGCAACACCTGTGTACCAGGCACCAGCCGCGGTGAAGAAGCCAAAGTAGCCGGCAGCTTTTTTGATTTCTTCGATTTCCGTCGCGGTCGCCGCCGCCAATAAGAAGAAGGTAACGGCCAACAGGGCAAAAATGACAATCAAGCAAATGTTCTTGCGCCACGTAATAACCCAAAAGCACAACGTTAAGACACCCCACTGAATGAACCAGAGGGTATGACCCGTATCGTAGTCTCCAGAACCTACGTAGCCACTGGTGTCGGATTTTCCTTGAATAAAGACAAGTGCCCATCCCAGCCAAAAGGCACCATAAGATCCAAAGACGGCAAAGGAAAAGGACGATCCCTTTTGAAGTTCAAAAATGGCCACGATGATCTGCAAAAGACCACCCATAAAGACTGCATATCCACTCACCATCTCGGCAAAAGCAGGTTCGGCCCATCCAGTTTCAACAAACATGAGCATGGCCGTCGTCATACCAAAGGCCAAGAGGCCGAGGGGTGCTGGATTTCCAAGAGACATGATTGCTTTGTATGATTTTTGATTGGTCGTTCTTTATTTTGTTACTGATAGTGTTGGTAGTGGGTTTTATTTTCAGCTGCACAAGATTATACTCCAATTGGAGATAGAGAATAGTAGAGAATAATATAATTATTTCTTTTGATTTAATGCAGTGGAAGCTTTGACTGCCTTTCCTTTTCTCCCCGATGCGAACCTCCTTTTTGTCAAGCCTGTCATGGGTCATCATGGATCAAAGAAGCGAAGGCTCGTTCCAACCTGAAGTTACTGGTGACAGCGGCTGGACAGGGTTCTCATCGATGACAAAATTATTACTGGTGATGGTACCAGGTACTGGTAGTCTACTCCTACTACCATTACTACTACTAGACTGCTACTCTACTACACTAGCTAGCTACTAGCTACAGTAGTAGTAGTAGACGCGAGCCTAGCAGCAGTACTTGATTTTCTAGTACTGCAGTTTTAGTAGTAGTACTTATGATTGCTTGGCTGCTTCTTACCAGTACTACTGCTAGTACATAAAGAATTCTTAGTAGTTTTTAGAACAGCACCAGGAAGGTCCGCCAAACCCCTACTTTTAACCCTGCTGACATGTTGAAATATGAATAAATAAGATCTTGATTTCAACACATTTCAACACATGTCAACAAATTTCAGCACATTTCAACACATTTCAACAAATTTCAACAAATTTCAACATGACTAGATTTCTACTACTACTACTACTACTACTACTACTACTGGGTTCGATTCCCGCGCATGACACATGAGGACCACAGCCATTGCTATTATGCTGGTGGTCTGGGGTTCGATTCCTAGTAGTAGTAGTACTGCTTTCAACACATTTCAACACGTGTCAATAAATTTCAACACATTTCAACAAATTTCAACATGACGCAAAGGCACGGGATTCATTGAGGTTATGAGCTCTAATTGGCGGACCTTCCAGGGGTAAGAGCATTAGTGGTAGTACCGTTCACAGAAGTCGAGTCATTAATCGGTGCAGTAAGGTTAGCGTTTTTGGAAAGATACAGAAGATAGCTTGTCTGTTTTACAAATAATTGCTTTCTTGGTTGGTGAGAAATCCTGAGCTGGCGAAAGCAGCCTCTACTACGAGAGTAGACTACTCAACGAATGTAGATAATCAGGCCTCGCGGCTACAGTTCTGAAGAGAGCTACGTATATCCCTCTCAGGTAATTGATTCGTCCGATCGAAGTAAAAGCAATAGGTATACAGATAAGTAAATAGTATAATACGGCAAATAGCACCTATATTGGAAATAGCGCTACCTACGAATTTAAATAAATATAGTATGGTGAAATGTGAAATGCTACATCCCGTGTTAATACAAAGCTTTTTTCTTCGCATGTACCGCAAAAATGCTGCGTGCAGGTTTTTAGGACGAATCTGGGTCGTTTTTGGCAGCATGTCCGGATCTTCGTGGCAGTTGCGACATGCTAGTATTTAGATTGGTAAAGGACGCATTGTTGTCGCGCCGTTTTTGTCGCAGGGCTGCCATACCATCCATGGTTCCGTGACATTTGGAACTTTGCCGAACGGGTCGACTGCCAGTGCTTCGAACACCGTCACGGACGTACCCGGATCCGACACGTTGGGGTAACTTGCGACGACGACGAGGAGTAGTAGCAGTAGCAGGCGAAGAGGAGGAAGCACAAATACTGAGGCCATTGTCATCCGCCTCCGTACCATCATTATCGTCTTCCGCAGTGGGATCGTAGTTATCCACCAAACTGTCTTCGGTCACGTAGAAACTTGCCGTAGAATCATTGCTGTTGTTGAAACTGTCACTCATGGCTCTCAGAGCCATGCTGCCGCTGGCACTGCGCGACGTGCCCGATGTGCGTCGACTGGAGTAACTCATGAGATCATTGAAATCTAGTTCGGTGCTGCTTTCGTTTTCGTCGTCGTTATCATCTTGAACGATATTAACATTCTTATCATCCTCGTCAGAGGTTGTAGCTACAGCAGCTGCAGCGTTGGGTGCGGGAGTTGCATTGGTTTGGCCTCTAAACGTTGAAGGTGTCGATTCAGCATCATTCTTCTGACGGTTACAGTCATGAGCGGAAGTTGAAGAGGAGGAAGTAATCCTTTTGCAATGGCGTAGACGTCGCACAGCCACAGGATCTTCCATGCCAAGGTCGGAAATTTGACGGCAGATAAAGTTGGGAATTTTGTCGTTGGTTTCCACCACATCTTGCTGTGATCGTTCCAACGTTTTACTAGGATCAGAAGCTACCATTTTGTTGTTGTTGATGTTGATGATTAATCTGAATGGTGTTGGTCAATCAATGCTTCACGGGAAAGCTGAAAACGAGTTATACAATGAATAATACTGAAAGACTGATGGTGAAAAATGCGTTCAGAGATGGACACGTCTACCGTACCGGCACAAATTAGTGCGAAAAAAAAACGAGCGTGTGACGGATTGTGACATACTGGTAAATACCAGGGTACATGAATTTACAGAAATGACTTCATACAGATCTTATTTATTGCCGAAACTGAAAAAAATGACCACAGGTATTTAACATCGAGACGCCATTGATTCAAATTGTACTACTTGTAGGACCTCCGACCCTGACAGCTACGGATTGCGCAGCAGTAGACCCTACAATACACAAACACTTAGCGCACTCTTCGGACGGCATCTTGGGCAGCCAAGATCTACGACTATCTTGTCTGGTTTCTTACCACCAGTAGTATTCACCCAAAACCCAGCTGACATCTGACATCTCTCTCATCAAGCAGAGCTATTCGGAGTAGACTAGTCTACTGGTACCAGGTAGTCAGTTAGGTGGTACGGTCCTCTTCGAAAAACGCGAACTACTAAGGGTCTAGAAGTGCATACTAGTAGCTATAAAGTTCTAAGAGCATGCATGGTAGGAGAAACTGCATTCGTGGAGCTTCTCGAGCTGGCAGGGACAAGATCTGGAAATAATAATAACGAGTGCCACGTAAATGGACTAAGTTCTACCTGCTTGGGAGGATTACCTATGCATTCGTACCATAGAGCTTCTCTCGAGCTGGGTACTAGTACCAAGCAGCCAGCTGCTCGCTATTGTTATATGTACAGTATATATAATATTCAAGCATTTGCAGCAAAACGGCCAGCCAGCCTGTTGAGACCGTCAAGCAAAGGAGGAAGAAACAGTGGAACATTGAGAAGCGCGTCACGGTCGTCCAAGTCTACCCCTGGGAAGGAGTACTGGCAATTTACTAGTAGTCTCTCTTGTTTGTTACAGTAAGTGTTCGCGCACAAAGCACACGAAAACAAGATACAGCGTACCAGTACATAATAAGTGTGACACTTAAAAACGAAGAATTTGAAACAATGTTGTTGCAGCACAGCGCGTTGATTCTAAGCGGCAGATTCTAGATCAAAGATACGACAAGGGCTTGGATATATTTGCTTTTACATCCATGCTAGAAAACTTGAAGAGGTACTTGCCCAATGCGTCAGCTGACTGGAACTAGCAATCTTCGAGAGGGTTCCTATTCATCAGAGGGCAGCGGCAGAAAACAAATAATAGAGTCAATGTCCAAGATCGCATGGGAGGTTTTTTAGGCGAATTGCACCTTTCACCACAATAAAAGAAGCACATTTTCTCCTACTCTACTACGTCATTCTACTCGAGTAGTAGAGGATTGGATAACGCTAGTAGCAACTACTGAGTACTCGTCTCTAGTAGTAGTACTAGTAGTAGTAGTAGCTAGACTACTACTACTACTACTACTAGTAGCTACTACTACTAGCTAGTCTACTACTACTAGCTAGTCTACTAGTAGTAGTATTAGAGTAGTAGAGAGTCGTTTTCAATCGAACGAAATCGAATCTTCCTCAGCACTCTATTTTTATTATTTCTTCCGCATCGTTTCATTATCCACAGGTAAGAAGATGTCATTCGCTCATCAGACAGAGCGCTTATTCTTTGATTGATTACTCGAGGATACAGCATTGCTATAGTTTGCCTTTGAATTGCATCACTCATCGCTCCCTTCCTTCATTCATACTTCATACCGTTGGCAATTCTTAAAATTATAATAATTGAAACATATTTATACAAAACAACAAAAAATGGTTTGGGGTTTCACAGCTACCGTCTCCACCTTTCTGTTATCTTCATCTGCAAGATATACAGGTCGCAATATGGATTTCGACAAACTTATGTCGTCCTTATCTTCGCCCATGAAAGATCTGGTATCTACCTCCAAGACATTCTATCACGACAAATTAGCTTCCACTGCAAATAATGACAATTATGACAAGGCTTGGATCGCAACGGCTCCGGGACGGGTAAATTTAATCGGTGAACACACGGATTATACCGAAGGATTTGTTTTTCCCCTGGCCATTGATTATTCTACCGTGGTGTATGGAACAGGAAATCTTCAACTAGAACAAGGTGCTACTAAACCTACCACGGCTCACTTGAAATTTATGAGTGCCTTGAATCCTGACAAGGTAGAGGACGTAACAGTTGATGTTCATACTCAACCACCCGAAAAAGGCACTACGTCCTATTGGACTTGGTACGTGGTTGGAGTAGTAGCTGAATATTTGAAGGATCTACCTACCACCGGTGCCATTTTGGATCTAAATTTTGCGGTCGCCAGTAACGTACCATTGGGATCCGGTTTGTCATCGTCCGCGAGTTTGGAAGTAGCCGTGGCCCGATGGCTGGAATGCGTCTTGGGCGATCATGCCTTTTCGGGAGAAACCGAATCGAATCCTGCCGCCAAAATCCGAGCCATTCGCTGTCAGCGAGCCGAAAACAGGTGGTGCCATTCTCCCTGTGGTATCATGGACCAGTACATTAGTTCTGCAGCAAGCTCGGACGAGTCGGGAACCTTGTTGTGCATTGACTGTCGCAGCAATGATTTTGAAGTGGTCAAAATGAAGCAAGATCCGGAAAAGCCTGTTACCATGGTGGTTGCCAACTCGCACGTAACCCATAATATTACTGGAAAAGAGTATTCCAACCGCGTTGAAGAATGCAAAGAGGCAACGAAAATCTTACAGAAAGTTATCGATAAGGACCGCATCAAGACTCTTCGGGATGCTACCACGGAGGATGTTTTGGATTGTGAGGGGAAAATGGATGATGTCATTTATCGTCGTGCTCGTCATGTGGTGACGGAAAATGCTCGAGTATTGGCTGCCAAGAAGGCACTAGAAAAGGGAGATTGGAAGATTGTTGGACAACAAATGAGGCTCAGTCACCTGAGCATGCGTGATGATTACGAAGTCAGCTGCGAAGAAGTCGACATGTTGGTAGAATTGGCCCAAAAATATGAGGGTGTTCATGGTAGTCGATTGACGGGTGGTGGATTTGGTGGCTGTATGGTGACTCTTGTAGACAAGGAGCATGCGCAAGGGTTGATGGAACACTTGCAGAAAGAATACAAAGCAAAGTATGGTAAGGATTGTGAGCCATTCGAGACGATGCCAGCACCCGGAGCTCGTCTTTTGGCGGTGGACTCTCTGTAAATTAAGCGAAGAGTGTCAGAGAAGTTAAAACCATTAAGAAAAAATGAGTAGAAAACCTTTTGGTTTGTGCAAACATGAATGAGCCTAACCCTAATGAGAAATTATGCAGCTCATTACCTCCACCCAACAACACTATAAACACAAAATCTCTTTTGGTAATTCCAACATGACAACCGAGACGGCTGATCTTCCCTCGTTTCACCAGCCAAATAAGCCCGAGCAACTGACTTCTAACGATGACAGTTCATGTGATACGCAAGATGCGCTATTGGATATGCTGGGATTGTCAGTAGATGACGATAACAACAATAAAAACAACGATAGTGATGCTCCCAGTGCCCGCACGCCTCCTTTGTCGTTCGTCTTGCGAATGGATGAGGATGAGGAAGTGGAAGTGGAAGTGGAAGTGGATGTCAACGTTAATCCAGCGGTGGATCATCGAGATTGTCACGGTCACAGACGCAACTTTACGACAGTTCCTTTGTGCTTACCACCCATGTGCAGTCGTTACGGTCTGCCTTCTCATCGGTGCATGGCTGTTGCCCTCGATCATTTCTGGACGCCAACCGAGTGCGATGATGTGCTGACCAAAGCCCGTAGGAACGGTTTTGAATACATAACGGAAGCATCCCACACAGCCCCTGATGGATCAACGTATCGTGTACAGCTCCAGAACCCTAATCCGCACAAACTATCCGTCTTTTGTGACGATGCTGTCTTACAAAAGTTGTGGCATCGACTGCAGCATTTTGTAATCCCTGGTTGGAAGGACGATGAATGCTGGCAACAATTTCAACAACGCTACGGACCACCCTTGGGATTAAATCCACGATTGCGAGTTCTTCAGTACGATGCCAACGATGATGATAAATTCGATCCACATTTTGACGCAACAACACGAGTTGGAGAGAACAACAACATTTCACGAATTACCGTTCTCTTGTACTTGAACGATGGAGGAGGAAATGACTTTGAGGGAGGTGAAACACTCTACTTGAATTCGCATATTTCCATTTGCAACACTGCCAGTAAAAATAATGCCAACGCAGAAACTGGCTTACGGATCACGCCTAGGACTGGGAAGCTCGTTATGTTTGAACACGATTTGTTCCATGCCGGTGCACCCTTAAAATGGGGAAGAAAACACGTCCTGAGAACGGACATACTATTTCGAGGAGACAAAGATGAATCAAAGAAAGGATCGGAAAAAGTTCCTCCGATCGATGCAGATTTAGTAGTATCCGCACAGACGAAGCCTCCGTTGATCAAGGATTTCGTTCCAGTGACTTGGTCAACAGACCAACATCAAATCCTTCAGGACATGGGTCTGTGGTCCATGACGTTAGAAGCCTTCTTGGTACCTGGAGAGAGCATGCTTATGGAGTTGTTGATCGATGGTGGCCTTGAGGAAGGACACGTCCTAGAATTGTTGAAAGTTGTGCACGGCCATCTTGCAACGCAACAAAAACAGCTGTACGAGTACGGTACATAGCTAACAATAAAACGTCAACTTGCAGATAATGTGCCCTGAAAATATACGTGGTACTGTAAAGGTTAGCCAATGCTCCAGGATTTTAGTTCACCTCATTCGCTCATCTCGTTCCGATTAGAAGTTTTCTGGACCTACTACACTACCTCTTGAAATGTGGAGGTTGCATGGACCTATCTGGTACCCAACTATAGGTCAAAATATAACTTCCGTCGTCCGTGTTGTGGCTGTAAACTTCGCCTAGCTTCAAATCGTCCAAAAGGGCAGATAGTAGGTTTAGCATGACAGCTTATGGTATTACTTGAGAAACGATAAGGATGTGAAAATCTATGTATGACACCGGTTGTTTCGGCTTCTTTCTCTATTAGTATAGTGTGGCTGGCCTAGTCATGGGAGTCATTGTTTTGATCACTCTTCTGCTGGCATGCTGCATCCCTTTTTAACAAGGATGTTTGGCTTTCTGTCGCCATCTCGTCGGCCGTTCCTGCTTCAAGTGAATTCTTGGTGACCATTTGAGTCGACGACAAATCTCTTATAGCGGGAAGAGCTCATTGGTGCCACTGTTTGTGCAGGAGATACAGTGGTCAGGAACATTATAAATTTAAAACTTCTCAAATTATTCCTCCGTATCAATTTTTTGGTTCCTTGACGTAACCCGGCGCAGAGACTTGTCGTTCCAGAAGCCAAATGTCAGTGACAATAAGACCAATTAATATGGCAACGAACCCGAACAGCACGAACGGAGCTTTCCTATCATGCCTCAAAAGGTACGTGATTGGCTTCTTGGCTTGCTCGGATCGGTGTGATACATGTATCAAACCAGCCCCCAGCCACCGCACTGTTAAACCGACGCAAAAAGCGGGTAGGACTCCCCAGTACCACCCGCGTACTGATTGTTGCGTTATGTTACCAAAATCATGCAATCCTAGGCCCAACATTTGAAAGCTTGCTGTCCTTAAGGCTTCTCCTTGAAAGCTCTTGCCCAAATTCGTAAACCCGCTCTGAATAGGCAAGACGCGAGACTCTGCAACTGAAATGCCTTCGATAAAGAACCGGGTTGGCGACAAGAGGCCCGCGAAGATGCTCCACCCCCTTTGTGCGTAAATATCTGCGGACGGAGGAAGATTAATGAAACGTGAGACACCATTTGGACACCCAGCACGCGACACACAATCACTAGCTTCACCTTGATCAACTTACTCGAATACAAAACGGGGGCAACACCACCAGAGAATAGCAGGGAAAAGAGCACGTAGTAAAAGCCAGCCACAGTAAAGACATTCTCTGCTGGAATGATCAAGGGAAACAGCAGGGCCCAAGACGTCGCAATCCAGGATAGTCCGAGAAAATGAACAAAAAAGTTTGTCCAGGAAGCGTAGGAACTTCGAAGCCAAAGGGAAAATAATGCTGCAATTACAGTTTGTGCCGAATGCTCCAAAGTAACCATAATATTGATTGCGAGTGTAAACGAATTCACGTTGTAGCCACTGCCAGCTTCACGAAAGAATTCTTTTCGATGTCCGGTGATCGCCTTCAACGCTGAGAGACCAATTAGAATGGCAAGAATGACACCCATCTTGATACAGTAGCTGGAGTTGGTAGGGTTAGTCAGGAATGTTGTGCCGCATACGTCATCTTCTAGGATTCAAAAACTTACCCTTGAATGCCCGCAAAGTTGGCCTCAGTGGCGTAAGCGAAGAGCTTTGGGAATTCTCCCACCATCTGTGCCGCATTCGTCGGCTCGGCAACAAACTCATATTTGATATCCCTGAGCTCACTACCGCCTGCAATGAAGTAACGAAAAGACAGGGATGAGATGGGTTGGAAGAGACCTGTCACGACTACAACAGCAAAGTTAATTCTTACTCCATGTGTTGTCCACTGTCCCATCCAAGAAGGAAATCAGCAAAGCACCCAATACAATTATGAGCAGGTCGATCAACTTGGTAAGCCAGTTGCGCCTTCCAACAACAACGAGCCTGTGAAGTTGGAAACCAAGTTGCTTGAAGGCTGAAGGCCTGTCAATTTTCTTGGGCAATTCGTAAGGCTCCGGAGCCAAATAGACCTGCTTGGCTTCCTCAGAGAGATTCTCGAAATAGCGATTCCACTTCTTGTATAAGACCTCTCGTCGAAGTTTCTCCTGTGTAGGAGCATCTTCCAAGGCCTGCACTGTAGCGTCAAATCTGCTCGATCTTGTTGATGAGGGTTTTTGGTTTACATTGTTCGTAGACGTGGCGGCGATAAATCCAGCGATAAATCCAGTAGAGCTGCTTGTAGATGATTCGCCATCGTCTTGTTGGGATAAACGTGTCGGAGGGGAGCCTATGCTAGACTCCTCTTTCTTCGTATCTCTGCTTTGTTCCCGAAGCTTCTGAGATTTTTGTTGAATCTCATCTTTTGAGGTGGAGTTGGTGCCATTAGAATTGACCTCCACCTGTGGCATGGGAGTATGGTGAACAGATTCACGAACAGCTGTCTCCAAACGACCAGTGGAGATATCGATGAGCCAATCAGCAATACTCTCACCTGGCGGTAGTACGTAGCCTTGCCTTTTAAAATAATTTTCTGTTCCTTCAACAGGTCCATGGTATACCATTTTCCCGCCAATTCCCAAAAGAATAAGGGAATCAAAAAGCTCGTAAATGAATTTCCGCGGCTGATGGATAACACTACAAACTGTCGTCCCCGTATTTTCCACTAGCGTTTTCAAAGATTCCATAACTAGCAGAGCTGAATTTGCATCAAGACCCGATGTTGGCTCATCAAGGCACAGAAAGGATGGTTTGGCCATGAGCTGGAAAGAGTAGAGGCCAACACATATGAGATCATGCTTGAAAACTAGATATTCGTGATTCTGTAGGAGGCAGACAAACTCACCTCAAGTCCAATGTTAACGCGTTTTCTTTCACCGCCAGAGACTCCACGACGAGTCACATCCCCGACAATAGAATGCATAACTCGTGAAAGACCAAGATTTGCAAGTGTTTCATCTGCCAACTCCTCAATCTTCCGCATCGGTGTCCCTGACGGCAGCTGGAATTTGCCACTAAAGATAAAGTTTTCTCTCACTGTCAGTTCTGCATAAACAATATCATCCTTTAGAGCAATTTAAAAAGGCGTGTGAGATCTAGAAATTCAATTTACTGTTAGAAAGACGCAGATTGCAGAAGAACTTACTTGTGGAACGAATCCAACGGCATGCGCGTGCTCTTCGATAGATGTCTCGTGCCCATTTACTTTCACTGTTCCGGTAACTTCTCCGTAGAAAGCTCGACCACAAAGCGCGTTCAGGAGAGAAGTCTTTCCTGCACCACTTGCCCCCATCAATGCCGTCATGGTACCAGCTTGGAGTCTTCCACTCACCTTGTCAACAATAGTAACTTGATCGTTTTTCACTCTTACAGACAAAGAAAGATCAGAAAAGGTAACATCGACGCTCATGCTCTTATCGGCATTTTTCTTGGGGCCTTCTGCCGCCTCGTTGATGATCTCCGTCAAGAGCCTAGGATACCACATGACAAACCCGTCACGCGAAATGGTCTCGATTTTTCTCGGTCGCTTGAATTTAAAGGGCACTAATCCTTTTTGTTGAAGGTCACGCTGTGCCTTGCTGTTTCTTTTCGCGAACACGTTGGTCAAACTCGAATGCTTCCCAAGCCGCGGATAAGAATGAATTTCTTCGCTGGAACTTTCCCCCAGACGAATGCCCGGGCTGGATTGACTCATCTTCACAATCTCATTGTCGGATACATCCAATCCCCCCGCTTCCATGTCTGACAACTCTGGCTTCGAATCTACAGAGATTAAAGACTGCTCTGGATCTTCATTCATGCATGTAGAGTGATTCTCCTCCTGGCGCTGTCGCAATCTCTTGATCAAATAGTTGATTTTGGTTTCGTCCAAGAACTCGGCAATCGGAGATGCAAAGAGCGATTCATGGGTAATCTCGTCAATTTCCTTGCTGTTTTCCGGTTGCTGTAAGATCTCATCAAACAGTTGTTCGGCTTCTAAATAAGTTGGTTCGAAATGACTGATCTGTTCCAGCACATGTAAAAAGGACTTGACAAAGACGGCTCGAGTGATTGTCTCCGTGTCAGCAGGTTGCTTTGCATATTGGTTCATGCGGCGCGTGAATTCCCGTAATTGTCCCGGACACAGTTCCAAGGCATGATTAATTGCATCGTACGAGAGTTCGCCATTACCTTCAAAATCCATCAGGTCAAACAATCGACGAGCATCAAATCGAATTTTACCCGTCTCGCTACGCGTCGATAAAGCCTTGCTCGACGCCCTAGGGTCAAAGGTACGCTGGTTCAGGGATGGTGTACCAGCAGTGCTAGATGATGGAGTTACAGCTGATGTTGGCGATTTTATGCCATTGGCCCGGACAAATGAGGTACTGGTTTTGCTCTTGATTCGACTTTCAATTATCTGCAGTTTCGGCTCCAACCGCTGAAGTCTTTCTTGCCGTTTCTTTGCATTCAATCGGCTGCCGACGTAATCAAGATTTCGATTTTTCAATTCACTCAGTTGACGCAGCACGCCTGAATTGTACCGCTTAAAACCTTCGTAGACAACCAAGCACACTACCAACGTCAAACAAAATGCACCCACAATAATCCCAAAAGCTCCTCGGGGAAGATCCTCTTGTCCTTCCTCACAATCACTGCAAACGAGTTCCGGGAAGGCTGTCTTTAGTGGTGTGAAAATAGCAGTTTTGGGTAGTGGTGAGGAGCTGTAGCATTGCACACAAGATAATATATCCTGATCGTTAATCGTTCATGCTAATTCTAACTTACCTTCGTCGGACAGAAGTACCCAGCAGGACATTTGATCATTGTAGTCTGTGCAAAGGCGTGAGGTTGTCAGTCATGTTCAAAATTATAATATCATACTCCATGCCATCTGATGAACAATTCTAGAAACCTACCGAGTTAGGGCAATAATGCCCACGCTTGCAGTTTTGTAAATTGTTCCACTCTCGGTTATGTCGTCCACTAGTAGTTGTGCAACATATAAATTCAAAACAGCAGGAGGAGAAAAAAGAATGAGGTGTTTTCTCAGCACACACACACGAACGACAAGCAATCCTCTCTTGTTTGAAACTCACGGACACCGTATTCCGGCCCACACATCTCCAAACCCCAAGTCAATGGTCGATTGTCGGATTTCATCGCATGATTTCATTTTCTCCCTCGTGCACATCATCCCGGCTGGACACTTTTGAGCCTCATCGTCCTCTGCAGTGGGAAGTGGTACCGGTGTCCCGCCCGAGAAGTGACAGCCGGCGACAACATTGCGGATATCACACGTAAAAAAGTCCGGTATGCCTCCCGCAGGAAAACAACCCGCAAGTTCGCCGTTACAAAAATTAAAGCACCCACATCGTTCCATGGCTGCGTCACTCAAGGTTAACCGACCGATGTATTCGTTACAATTCGCTGGAGTCGCATTGAAGTTGAACAAACACAAGTCGTCCAATTGTCCGCCCAAGGCAAATACCTCCTCAACAGTCGTTCCAAAGTTAGCGGCAAGGGCATCGTAATCAATTTGAGCATGACCCAGGTTGCAGAATTGTAGAAAGAGTAAGAGGGACGAAGACCAGAGAAGAACAGCGTTGTTCCTCCTCTTGTTTCGGTTTCTGCTGCCACCGTTGTCGGTGGCGTCTCTAATGTTATGCCTCCTCCTTTGCGATATGATGAGTCTCGTCTTCATGGCAATTTGTGTAGAATAATCGGCCTGTATTGAAGAGGGACTTTTTTTATAAATGCAAGAAAAATTATCTTCGATTCATACTAGTAGACTTACCGTACGGTACTGGTAGTAGTACTAGTAGTCTATTCGTACTACTCTGTTACTGAGAGGTGCAGAAGTAGTCTACTAGTGTTTCCCCGGTTCGCGATTTTTCGACAAGTACCTGGTACAGTACCTGGTAGTAGCGAAGCCGCCATTTTAGGCCTGAGAGTAGTTGTTCGCCCCTTATTTCACGCGAGCCGTACTTGTTTTGGCTGCTGGTGCACATTGCTATCTCATTTTGTGTATAAAATCAATGCCGCATTGATTATGTGACTTGGTGACGACAGAGGTTCGCGACTAAATAATCTGTTGGTCGGCTAATTACTTAATAATAAGTACCGTACTCTTAAGAAAAGATACACTAGACTACTATTTATTTTTTATTCTTTTACTAGACCCTAGCTACTAGTAGTCTAGTTGTTTAGTCTTTTTATTTTAACGACGCAACACACTGCAACAATCAATAGCTGCAACGCTGCTACTACTAGCTAGAGTAGCTAGTCGGAGGTCGGAGGTGCTAGCTCGAGCTCGAACTGCTACTAGACAAGCAGTAGTATTCACAGTCCCTTTGTTGTATTCGGAGCATGTAGTAGGTACCACGAACCAATACTAAGCATCTGCCCATGGACTTAACTGTAGGAGTAATAAGAACGAGCATCGTAGCCAACAATATTTTCCTCGGCGTCATCGTAGCCGCCATCGAAGGGTCGCCCTGCCAGTACGTCTCGCTAGCGTCCATAGGCACAGTGTGCTAGACCAGACCCGGCGCTCCTCCTTCTCCCTGTGTATCTACTCACGAGCAGGATTACCATATGTCAATAGGCATGGCCCAGTTGTCTTCTTTTCATGGCAAGGAGATACATTTCCAACACATTTCGTGTTCTCTCGTCATGGCCTTCGTCGAGTATTCTAAAATGCTTCAAAAACTGCTTTGTTGAAGGTCTAGGTACCTCTGCAACGATGTCAAACAGTTTTTTCTTCTTCGTCGGGCCAGTCTAGACCATTATGACTAATCTCGCACAAAAAAACACAAATCAGATTATAGGTTCGTCACTGAAAAACCCATCAGGTCTCCAGAACACGCTTCGATGCACAGGCAGGCAACCAATTTCGATTATGTTTTCTTTTTCTTAGGCATCGGGCGATGTAAAACAGGCGAAATGCGTTGGCACCGTACCTTTTAGAAAAATCGAACAAATAAGTCAGGCCTGCAAGGACCTCCTGCAGCGAGCCAGGTTTCAAAGAAAGAAACTTGTAGAAAGTACGTGCATGAAAGAAGTCACCGTGCAAAGTCTCAAAAGTCTCAAGGAATACGACAAATATTTCGTCAGTAAGGACGACAACTGCCGATAGACAGCCATCGAGATAAACAATTGTGCGGCTAATTTCTCTGCAAAAATGTTTTCTCGTTGCCACAAGTTGCTCGTGCAGCTGACCATGCATATGTTTGTTGAATTTTCGATGACTTGCTTATGCATTTTTAATGAAGAGCTATAAATTTTGAGCGGGTGAGAACCGATTGGAGGCACATTGACGACAGTGCGTCGGTTGCGCTTGCATGAAAAGCTCAATCCTCGCTCCTCGAGCATACGCGTGAAACCACCAACAACCTGTACGATGTATCCATCAATCCAAATAGTCTACCCTATGCAGGACTTAGTTGATGATGATTATGACCATGACCGGGTCGCGTGTTTTTGCTAAGCAAAATCCTTAACGAGTTCGTCACTAAAGTCCCAGATCTTTGTTTGGAGGACAGGATCATTGGCCAGAGGATTTTCTAATCGGACGGACTGAGGATGATAGTACTGTCCCCGAATGTTGTTGACTCTGAGCTCCTCGGTGGCAGTCCCCAAATACAGCATTGTCAGGGCAGCCTCTGCCGCTGTCCACATGACATTTTGACGCAAATACAAAATAATTGTTTCCTGCAAAAAGTTTGGAATGAGTGGATTCTTATTCCAGATTTCCGTATGCACAGCTCCAGGATGAACAGCGTTGACATAAACGTTTGAATGATTATTTGCTTTCAGTCGTTGCGTTAGCTCTTGAGCCCAAAAAATTTGGGCCAATTTGGATTGCCCGTACACTTCCGTTCCCATTCCGATGCGAACATTGTTCAGGGTTTCTCGATCTGTGGCAACCTTGTAACTAAAGGTATGAAAACTGGCAGCCGAGGAAGTGACAACTACTCGGGCCATTTCTGATTTTAGCAGCAAAGGTTCCAGCATTTTGTACAAGAGATGATGACCAACGAAGTTGGTAGCAAAAACCAACTCAATGTTATCCTCAGAAAGAGGAGCCGATCCATCGGGCAAAGAACCAGCACTGCTTATTCCAGCATTGAGAAACAACATGTCGAGAACACTGTTGGATTCTGCAAAGTTTGCAGCAGCCTGTTTGACCGATGCTAGGGAGGACGTGTCAATCAGTAGGGTGGAAATGCTACCACTCTTGACATCTTTGTTGGCACGAATTCGTTCGGCAGCATTTTCGCATTTCTTGGCATTGCGACAGCCGATGGTCACCGATACGCCGAGTCGAGCTAATTCTTTGGCAGTTTCGTAACCGACACCGGAATTTCCTCCCGTGACGAGCGCATGCTGGCCTTGGAGATTCGTCAGGGAAGCAAGTTGTTCACGAGTAAATCCGTACTCGTCTGCAAAGGCAGGGAACAAGCCAGTCAGCTCTGGGATATGTTTGCTCAATGCTCTGTAGAAACCCACCTTTCGTGGGATAGGAGTGAGAAATATCCCGACAATGGCGGCAAAAACGGCAACAAAGGCAGAAAACTTCATTGCTTTATTAGTAATGCTTTCCGCTTTCTTCTGTTGGAAAGTATCCAAGACTAAATCAGTCACGACAGACTACTCTTCGAACAAGAAGTAGTGCCGTTTGTCCCCCCAGCATAATAGCTATGATTTGAGAACTGCGAGTATTATGGGCGCATGCTGTTTTGCCACTCGGTTCATTAATACTACTTCTTTTTTTCATCTTGTACGCTCAATATCTAAGTTGGTGGCGAGCTCATCAATTTATGATGGATAAATCTTTTCTTATTATTTGAACTCATTGACTATTCCGCCTCGGCCCAAACAAAGGCTTGAAAAACTCTCGGATCAAAATCAGTGGTCTTGTCGTCCCAGGCGTAGGTATCGATGTAATTTAAATTCTCCGCGCTGAATTTGGAACATGCATACCACTTGAGGGCTACAGTCAACGCCTCCTCATCCAAACACCTTATTCTTGCACATTTCAAGGGTGATTCCAAATCCTCTACTGGGAAACCAAACAAATCTTTTTGGCCGCTTTTTGAAGTTGCCTCCTCTTTGGCAAAAGTGGCGCCAATTTCGCGAGATAGCATAGACCTGGAAGGTAAACTGTCCAAAATATCATACCAAGCTTTTCCGTGCGCTCTGTTTAATTTCAATATTGAGACTACGTGCTCATGGAAAAAGAGCGTAGCAGCAAGCTTTGCGCCTGGTCGGAGTTTCCTCAGCGGTTTCGGTTGACTATTTTCAGATTCTCTCTTGTTTCCATTCTCGTTCTTTTGCTCGGTCCCATTTTTCTCCCCGCTGAGCAATGTCTCGCAATTGTTTTCGTCTTCTTTTAATTCTTCGTTTTCCGGTTTCACAATCTCAGGTGGTGGGCAGCCATCTACCAATGTCCTGACCAATCCTGTTAAGTGACCCTCATCCAAGATATTTCCCCCAACAACGGTTAGAAACTGATCCGACGATAAAAGCTGGCTTTTCAAGAGGTAGTCGTGCGAGTCTGAAGGTATTAAAAAAGCATCTTTAGCAACTCCTAAATCCGCTCGGACCTCTTTCAAAATACTCGGCACTTCGTCGTCAATCACCGTCTTGACAGTCTGATCCGGTAATCCCGGATCATCCCTCCCAGCTTCACTAATATTGATAAAATGGTGTATGCACAACAGCGGCGCAATGACTGTACATCCATTGATACTGCCCGGCTTCTTCCCCTGGTAGGTATCGACGTGCGTCACACGCACTCGACCTGCGTTCCATAAGTGTACGAAATCCTCGTGGAATATCATGTGCAAGGTTTCAATTTCTAATCGCGTTTTGGTCAACCTTCGCTGCAGCTGCGGCTGAACTGGCGAGTTGAATTCTTCGAACTGTTGCAAGAATTGGTCCTGCAACTGTTTTTTGCTTTGTTGACAGGCTTCCAGTATTTGTTGGGCCTCCAGCATCTGCTGCCGTTCCATTTCTCGTTCGCTCTCCTTGAGAGCACGTTCCAGCATCCACGCATCATCGTGTCGGTGCTGTTCGGGTAAATTCTCTTGAATGACACCGACACCGACACCAGCTACATGAAAGCCAGTGTTATTGCCTTCCAAAACAACATCTGGTTGCACTTCCAGTCCCGACAGGTACAAAGCCCGCTCCAGTGCAACATGATCGGCATACGTCCGACTGCTCATTTGCCGACCAAAGTCCGGTTGTTCGTACGACGCTCCTGGATTTACAGACCATCCCAGGCCGCTTCCACTGTCCATAAGCAAAGGCGGCGGTGGTGGCGGAGACGGTAATGGTGGAGGAACATTATTTCTTAGAGACGGTGGATCGGGCTTTCTGTCCCCCGAACCTTCTGTTGCGCTAGACTGTGGTCCATGCTTCATTATTTCTCGCATAACATTGCTAATACTCCGTTGATGTTCTGGTGGTCTTGGAACATTGTCAAAAGAACCGTCGTCGAAAAGGGATCGATTGGGCTGCTTTGGTTGTTGACTGCCGCGAGAAGCAGTCGCTACCAACGATGTCGTTGGTATTCTAGCAGTGGTCACACTTTCGACCAAACCATCCATGCCGTCGTCCATAAGAGTGGTAGTAGTCACTCCTTCCTGCTTGTCCATTTGGTTGAGTTCGGTCTCCAAACGCGACCGTAGGTCCTCGTAATCTTCCGGTCCGCTGGCCTCCGATTGAGCCACCGCCAATCTAGTCAGTTTTTGGACCTTCATATATTCCACTTCTAAATTGTGCAGTCCAAAATCGTCAGTGGGTTGTTTCTGTTGTTCGTCCAGTATACTTTTTAGCATGTTGGAAACTCGAATGGCATTGAGAGTGTTGCTCATCCGATCATCGCAGTGACGGTTCGAAAAAAAGTATCCGTGTTTGGGAATCTCCAGCAAGGCCGTTTCTACAAACTGCAACCCGATAGCGTAGGCCAACGTGTAAGACTTGTTCTCGTAATGATGTTCAAACGCTTGCAAGATTTGATTGTTGAGAGAATAATGTTTGGTAATGGGAGTTGTCCGATAGGAAGAAATGGACGCTGGCTTTTTTTGCAGGGTAGATCGTCTCCTTAATGGAGGAGCACCTGGTATTGCGGATGTCCCCTCCGCCTCCGCCGCACCGAAGCTTCCACTACCAGAGGTAGACCGGGTGGTGAGATCGAGCGGTATCGGAACAGCAGGTTGATCGGCTCCGGCATTGTTGGGATCGGCTTCCTGACTGCGCGAGGGTATCATTTTTCGTCGATCTTTTGGTCGGAATATATTTTTTATTGGCATGTTGGATGTGTGTCTGTTGGATTTTCCCCTTCCTGATCTGATGAACCAATTTACGCTGTTGCCATACAAGTAGTCAATATTTAGTGGGGTGAGGAAATCTTAGCAGTTCCAGGGAAAGGGAACCTTGGTGGAATTACCAAAGGAAATAAATCCACTGAATTCCTGGCACTGTTTCTATTTTCTATTGTCTCTTGGAATGCAATCAGCCGCAGTTTTTGTTTGGAAAGCTACAAGCAATGACTTTTATGTATCCCAAGTAGACCAGACTTGTTACTTCAAATCGCTCCTCTAGTAGTCTAGAGGCAAGTCTTTATTTCGATCGCTGTGGATGCTTTGAATCGGATCAAATCGTGTGGCTCTCACGGAACTCAGTCTCACTCACACACGCTTCTACCGGATCGTGCCTCCACAGATCTTTGAAAGGCAGCAGTGTGCAATGTGCAGTGTGCGATGTGATTTAGAATGAACCTCGCGCCTTGATATCACTACCAGGGTACCAGCTATATTTACTATTGTACTACACTCTCAGGTACTAGTAGTAGGGTTGTGAGTAGAGAGATGATGTCAGTTGAAAATATGTAGAGAATGCTAACAAAGACATCCACTTTATTCGTTGTTCACACGCCATGCATCTTGTCTTGACTACAGTAGTACCGGTATTGATCTTATTGTTCTTGCTCGGATTTAGGGGCAGGAATCCCCCCCCCCCCCAAAAAAAGCTTCATATTCAAAGGTAGTATTACTCTACAGTAGTAGCCGCTGCTAGGACTATCCAGGCGGATGAGCGTCTCAGAACTAATCAGGAGATAATAGCTACTAGTACTCGAGTACTGTACTACTACAGCAGTAGCTACTCCTACTACTAGCTAGACTATTGGTAGTAGAGCTCTACTACTACTAGCTAGTAGTAATAGTCCAGTAGCAGAAGAACTGGCAGATAGTCAGGTATTTTGGTCTTTCAACTCGCTAGTAGTAGGAAACGCCACAATGGCTGACGAACGAAAGACTCACAATTTTCAATATATTATATTAATCATTTCCATTCGTCTGCGTTGGTCCTGCCAGTCGGCTGGCGGGCTACCTACCTATTGTATTCAACTCTGTTGGAAAACACCAGCGGCGGGTGTGGGCATTGCATTCCCCATCATACTCTTGTATTGCGGTTGTTCAGAATATTGTTGGTTTGAATGCTGTTGAGATGAAGGTTGTTGGTAGCTTTGACTCATCATTCCGGGTTGCGCCATGTAGCTGCTATTTAGGTTCGCCTGTTGTTGCTGCTGCGGCTGAGCTTGCTGTTGGGGCACATTGGTCCATTGAGCACTTTCATTATTATAATCGGGAAAAGTCTGCAAAAAGGTGTCCCTGGTACTTTCCCAAATTGCAACGCGTTCAGTGGCCGCCTCTTTCATGTAGCTAGCAATTACCTTGACGCTCTTGGCCCAATCCATTCGGCGATTGTACGAGATACGATTAATCTCACGCTTCAGGCGTTCGCCAACCATCTCGCAATCTTGGACTGCATTGATAGCCATATTATCGCTCATGATTGCTTGGTTCATCATTGGGTTTCCAACATTCATGCCCATGTTCTGTTGACCGTATCCACCTCCATAGCCCATCATTTGCTGCTGCTGGTAGCCCATCATTTGCTGCGCTCGCTTGTCCGCATTCATTCTACCCTTACTCCGCTTCTTCAGAGCGCTTCGACGATCGTTCCAAGCAAGCTTTTCGTAGTTACAAAGTTTATAGTGCAACTGGTAGGCAGCTAACGTCGCCTGGCCAATTTCCTGTCCTAATCGCTTGGTACGACGGCCGTGACGAAGCAGTCCGTTTGACAACACCTCGAGAGGCATCGACAGCTCTCGATCTCCTTGGGTCAAAACTTCCTTCGCCAAGCGATTTAGTTCCATCCCGACAGCTCCGGCAACTTCGCCCTGTTCACGCAAGAGAGAAACGGCGCCTTCCAACTTGGGCACCGCTTGCAGCACAGCTCCCATACGAACAGACTCGCTGGATGCCAAGGCCAGAAGCTCTGCAGAATCTTCTGTAACGGGCTCCACCAAATCACCAGCTCCGACACTGCTGGCCACTGATCCCATGACATTACTCATGACACCTCCACTTTGTCCGGGGGTGGTTGTCGCCGGGGCTGCAGTTCCAAAAATTCCAGAGGCCGACGATTCTTGCATCTTGGCGGCAGCCGAAGTACCCATGGCACTGAGGCGGGTGAACGCGTTGGCCGAAACTTCGGGCCACGCGGTGCCCATATCATCTTGCAATCCCAAAAACATTTTGAGAGATTGACTAGAGTAAACTTCTGGGTGATTCACGAGAGCATTCAAATACGTGCCGATTTCAGCAGCTCGTTGCCAGGCAAACTCTGCAGATTGATTGGTCGAAGCCTCCTCAATGGCCCGGCTTACATGCTTGTCGGGTCTTTTTATCAGGAGCAAAAGTTTGGCGGAAGAAACGAGGTTAACACCCACAAACGTATAAAAAAAGCAAAACAATGTGACCGGCAGGATCACGTTTCTTTACCTTGGAGGAAGAATGGCACCGGGACATTCGTGACGCAATCGATCTTCCAGTGCCACGACATGTCGAAATCGTCGACGAACCATCCAAACACTGGGAGGTTGTCCACGAATTTCGGTCGTGACTTGGTAGGACCAGTGTGGAGGTGCCGATACCATATTGAAGAGCTTGGACGGAGCCTGCAGCAACATGGGATCGTTGATCGTTACCTTTCCGTACCACGTGGGAACATCCGGCGGTTTAGTAATGGCCATGGCAAGGTAGCGTTGCTGCGGCATCACGCTACTACCACCACCACCACCACCATAAAGCGAACTAGCCGGTTGTTGGGACGGCGACATGGTAGAATTGTGCATACCAGCAGTGGGCACTGGCTGCTGTCCCGGGTGGTAGAATCGACTGGGACTCGCCGGATTATTCATGGTGCTTTGTCCCATGATGCCTGGCTGTTGCATGGCCGCCGAGTGATCTGCAAAGCCTGCTGGATTGTTGATGCCTCCATCTAAGCCACTGTGATCACGGTACATGACTCCAGGAGCACTAATTTGGCTCGGCGGTTGCTGCTGCTGCTGCTGCTGCTGTTGCATACGGGGATGTTGCATACCCGACTGCTGCTGCTGATCTGGCATCATCTGTCCTTGGTTCTGCTGCTGCATTTGGTTGCTTGGATCTGTCATTTGTCCAGGCTGCTGTTGATGAATCATCTGGCTGTTCTGCTGCATTTGTTGCGAGTGTTGCATAGCGTTATCATACAAGTGCATACCTTGCATACGAGCTTCCATGGAATATTGCTGCTGAGTTGGCTGCTGCATGTGTTGTTGTTTTTGTTGTTGTTGTTTTTGTTGCTGTTGTTGTTGAGCAAGAGCAGCAGCGGCGGCAGCTGCTTCTTGCTGTTGTCTTTGTTTTTCTGCTTCCACGGCAGCCTCTTGCTTTTTGCGTTCTTCTTCGGCTGCAGCCTTAGCTTTGGTTTCTTCTTCCTCATCAATATCATCAAATAATCCGCCGCCGCCACCACCACCTCTGGTATTGTCCGTCGTTTCATCATTGCCACCACCACTTGCCATGCCGAGTAATCCAGAGTTCATCAACAAAGATTTAGAGGCAGGTGCCGGTGCAGCTATTGATGCCGCAATTGCTGGAGCAGGTTGGCTTTGGGTCATGTCCACAACATCAGCAGAAGCAGGATTCGTGGCGGGAGCTGCATAGGTAATATTTGGGGCATTTGCCATCGGCATTTGCCGCGGAGGTTGAGGATAAGGAAAATTTCCATCGTTGGTGTTACCATTACTTTTACTCATGGTTGAATCTCCTGCTGATACCGAAGCTGCTTGGCTTCCGGCAGCAGCAAGAGTTGGCGAAGTTGGGTCATCTACGGGAATCTCCCCAAATAGGTCGTCACCGGCTTCTCCAACATTGGAAGGATTGTCACCATTGTTGTTAGTAGCAGGGGCTCCATCTCCAGTAAGAGATGCCATTAAGGAGGCAGTCTTCTCACTCATCCTTTTTTGGGGGTTTCTTGTTTCTTATCACTTTCGCGGATTACTACTTGTGGTCCAAAAATTGATTCAAAATTAGATTTTCGTTTTAGTAATCAAGCCTTTCCGCTATGCTTGTTATAATTATGAACTTCGTAAAGACAAAGATGTTATGTTATGCAATCAGATAATCCCAATTAATAACCAACAAAACAAGGGCAGATATTTTGTAGCCAAAGGAGGTTATACGATGTTACTTCTGGCTAGATATTTGCTTGGAGTCGTGTTGGTTGCAACGAACGGTCCAAAATTTGGATCTTGGAAGTCTCCTTAGCATGGCATTCTGACAACAATCACTCTAGTAATGATCAGTTTTTCTACAGTAAATGCTGAAAAGTATGATGGAGTCAATTACGTGAAACACTATCCCTGAATGAATAACTACTCCATTGTTTTATTGCATCTTCCGTTTTTCCTTACATAGTACAAACAGCAGATGTTGTATGCATCCAGGTCGAGACGTCCATGATCGATGAAAGCATATCAAGCTCTTCACACACACACACTAGACTAGTGGTAATCGGCAAACAATTTTACTGCCAAAATATACAAAAACACACATTTCACACACTATAATAATATTATTATTTATTTTCAATTAAAACTAACATCGGCAAGTTCCAAAACAGACGGTAAAACTTCCATCTCCGTACAGTAGCTGTTGATGGTAAATCGTGGAGAAGCCGATCCCAAATTGTAGCAATCTTCTGGAAACGATGAGGGTTGTTGACAGTTGAAAAAACTTTTGGACGTATCCTTGAGTCTTGTGATAACGTGTGCAAGTGGCCTAGTAATAGTAGTGGTGGTGCTGGTAGCAGTAGTTCTTCGATCAGCACCGTAACGTGATGACATTTTTCCGGCATCATCCTCTGTTTCGTCACAAAACATTTTACCCCAGTGTTTATCTCTCATATGATCAAAGGTTACTCGAAGACAATCGTACTGTGCATCCATTAGAACAGGAGATTCTAATAAATCCCATGTTTCGTCTAGTATCCATTTCGCAAGATCATTAGTAATGATCTCATCAAATGACTCGGAAGGAGGCACGAGATAGCGGAGCAGCAAACTCCTTGAATGGTGTGTTCGTGCAGATGATGATGATGATGATGTTAATGATGATGATGGTACCACGTTATCAGATTCTTCCAAAGCACGTCGTACGTTGCAAATGATTTGATCAAACCTTTCTTTGGAAACGTTCAATGCCGATGGATCCGAAACATTCCAATCTTTCAAACAGGTCGTTACGGCCCGTTCCACCGCCTCGATCAATGTCACAATACCATGTTCAAAAAAATATTTGTACGTGTGCTGTAATACCAATTTGTGAGATTCTTCGTAAGACATCATGCGACGATCAGATGACGATGCCATACTATTGTCCGGATTCGTAAAGCAAGAAGAAGCAGCAGAAGCAGCAGCAGAAGCGGCAGTAGTGGAAGATGATGATTGGTTCTGTTGTTGTTGTTGTTGTTGTTGTTGTTGTTGCAATACTAATTGTTCTTGAAACAATTTCCCACCCAATAAATTCACTTGAACGGTCACAACGAGGAATAAGATGGTGTGAGCATAGGCGGATGCAATCATTCGTGTGACAGATCGAACTTTAATGATTTCCCACAATTCTCGTTCTGTTTGTCTGATTTGATTGTTGTTGAAAGACGGATCATTATGATCATGATCGTGGGCGTTGTTGTTGTTATTGTTATTATTGTTGCAATCGCTGCTATTGTTCCTGCGTTGGGCCCGTAATTGTTTCAGGGCACGACTTTCTTTGGATATGTTGGTTCGTTGTTCGATACCTTTTTGCAGTGTTGGTAAAAGACCTTCGATGGCTCTGAGCACTTCATCACGACATCGCATCATTCGCTGTCGTCGTTGTCGCCAGAGAGGAGGTGTCATTCTGGGATATCGCTGTTTCTGCCCTACCACAGAAGTCATTGTTGGTCGGCTACTGCTGGAGGTAGTGCCATTATTGAAGCGGTATCCATCATGCTCGTCCTCTTGACGATGTTGCTCTTCTTGTTGTTGTTGTTCTTGATGGTGTTGCTCTTGTTGTTGTGAAGCAAATTTGTTGTCATCATCATTGTCATCACCATACCACGAATTCCAAACCCAATTGGCTAAACGGTACGTTCCATAAGCTACAACCGCAGCCGATACCAAAGATCCAACGGAAGGACGACCTTCCCTGTTTCGTCTCCGGCGCTGCTGCTGGTTCATTGCTTTCTCCTGAAGAATACTAGTAATTTTTTGGCTGATTGTGGATCTGCAATATATATATTATTTTAATTGTAAAAAAGAGGATTAGGCGAACAAAGGGCAGGAAAAAAGGTTATTCTCAGGATTATACTTCTATTCGTAACAATTACCACTGCAGTACAGGAGACTCGTATACAAACAACCAGCCAGGAAAAAACGTCTTCTATTAGACTGGGCAAACCATGAAAGCAACCGACGTACAACATTCATTTTTCTTTGTTCTACTTACGTCCTTGTTTATAATAATTTATAATAATACGTGAAGTAGGAATAGTAGTAGGGTCATCTGAAGATAATGCCTCTGAGCCAAAAGAGCACCCCGCAATGGGGTCAGATAATGTGTAATATATAAATCCTCACACACCCCGCCACGACTGGAGTAGCAGGTGCGCTAGTGCAGGAAGTG
>Ga0100391_1001069_pt1 | contig 31254 bp, 24 predicted proteins | sample CryGeymeta201515_FD_81541 | JGI IMG/M metagenome (GOLD analysis project Ga0100391, IMG submission 81541) | Groundwater microbial communities from Crystal Geyser aquifers in Utah, USA - Crystal Geyser metaG 2015-15 | ecosystem: Environmental > Aquatic > Deep subsurface > Groundwater | place: USA... | reverse complement strand
TTTCGTCATGGGCTGAACACATTATAGTTACCTGTGATGATTGTCAGCCGTTGCCCGGCTCTGGGGGAGGGGGGGGGGGCGAGGGGGGGGGGGGGGGGGGGCTGATGGGCTGCCCTGTACAAAAAAGTGCATTCTACGGTTGAATACCTGATATTAACCACACCCAGAGGACTGGTCGTCTTTAGTACTCAGCATTATCTCCCGGTTCGTCTTAGTTTGTTTGTTCGTTCGTTCAAATATCCACTTTGTAATTTGGATCATTCATGAGCTGTGTCAAATGTTCGGCCTGTACCAGAACGGTATCCAAGTTTGTATCCGCCAGCTTGAAACAGGCTTCAATCTTTTTGAGATTTGTCAAGTGCATGTTGGCTCGGAATTCGGATCGGGTCTATTTGCGTTTACACATAAAACAAAATAAATACCCAAGAAAATGTCAGATAATAATAGTAATAATATGATTTTGTGTTTTGTGTATTCGCCAAAAAAGAAACTGACCCAGTACTTGACACAACAAGCAACAAATGCGCTTACCTTTTTGACGACAAAATTCCTGCGGTTAGGAGTTGGCATCTTTTCGGCTCCACGTAAAAGTTGTCGGTACAAACTTAAAGCTCGTGTCCTCATTTGCGGAGGAATTGGATTTGCTGGTGATCCCCCGGATAACATTGTTCGTCGTTGCTGTTTGTGAAATCACCTACTGCGTGTCTTTCCCATAAACGTTAAACCTTCAAATGATGCAAACGAAACCTTCAGTAAATTGTCTTGGCGGTATGCTGCTGTCCTTCCATCCATAAGCAATGCCTAGCTCACAGTATACAGTATGTGTGTTTTCAATCCTATTTTTTGAAGTAGTCTACTAGTCTACTAGTATGAATGTGCGAAGATGCTGCTAATAGGAGGTACGAGCAACTATGCTACCAAGTCTTAGCCCTTGGAGATGGAATAAGGATAAAGGTAGACTAGTATCCTGCTATTACAGTACCGTACACGAACGTGTAGGCAGTACTAGAAGTACAGTACTACGAGTACTACTCTCCTGACTAGTACAGTAGCTAGCAGACTGATAGCAGAGAGCTCCGCATTATTGGATATCCATTTTAGCTAGCTACCCCAAGAGGGTCTGGCAGTAGGGACAATGGGGACCTGGAAGTTGTTGGAACTTATGAACGTCGTGCGGTTGCTTGTAAAGTACAGATTATGCAGAACGAGCCTTCACTCAGAGCTCGGAGTCGAATAGTCGCTATAAGCTAAACCATTGTCGAGGCTCATGAGCCGGATGAACGGCTTTTTCACGCTGAGAATTACTATATTAATTATTAGATTTATACAAATTAAGTTATGATTGACAGTTCACAGTAAGGCCATATAAACAAAAACACGGTAACGCTGTTGTTCGGCGATCTTAAAATCTAGTAGAGGTATTCGCCACGACGAAAAGATTCAGAGTTTCAGTCATCATCGCGTAGCTGTTTGCCGTGTAGAAGCATCATCGTAAAAACCGAGAGCTTCGTCCAGCACGGTCAGAGATCGGTCTAATCGATCAAAGCCATCCAGCAGCTCGTCTTCGGTAATGACGAGGGGAGGAGCACAGTGAATGTGCGGGTATCGGTGAAGACCCACGAGACCATTTTCCGCGTAAGCCTTCTTGTACTTGTGGAATGCTTCGTGTGCAGTTTCGTGTTGCAATTTAGGATTGCGTCCATCCAAGTCTCGTACATCGAAGCATCCGAACATTCCGATGGCGCGGTACTGCTTGATACAGGGATGATCGTTGGCCAATCTCTGCATCTGTTCTTCAAAGAGAGGGGCCATGGCGGCTGCTCGTCCTACAATGTTGTGTTGTAGTATGTACTTGACATTTTCGTAGGCTGCGGCCAAGGCGACAGGATGTGCTTGGTAGGTAGATCCCCATCCCAGGGGCTTATCTTCGAAAAATCTCATAATTTCTTCATTGCACGCCGTCATGGAAAGTGGTAAGGCTGCTCCTGAAATACCCTTGGCACACGAAACAATATCCGGAAGCACACCTTCATAATTTTGAAATCCAAACATCTTGCCGGTGCGCCCAAATCCGACCATGACTTCATCGCAGTGCATCAAGATTCCGTAATGATCACAAATGGCGCGAACGCCCTGCATGTATCCTGGTGGCATGACGAGACACCCTCCAGCACCAACCACCGATTCCATCATGATGGCTGCAATTTGATCAGGACCTTCGTTGAGGATTTGTTCTTCCAGCATATTGAGGGCTGCCCGAACGGATTCTTCCTCAGTGGCACCGTTACCACCATGGTTGAAAAAAAGTGGAAATGGATTAAAGGCCTTGATGAATCCAGGATTCTGATCGGATCCGTACCACCGTCGGAAATCTCCCGTAGCAGCTCCTGCGTGAGCTGTAGCGCCGTGGTAAGACCGGTACCAGCTAATGATCTTGTGTCGTCCCGTAAAGCGACGAGCCATCATAATTCCTGCCTCGTTAGCCTCGGCTCCACTGGAAGGGAAAACGGCTGCACGTAAATCTCCCGGCAGTACTTCCGACATGAGCTGATTCATTCGCGTCCTAATTTCTGTTATTCCAATTCCTCCGTAAACAAAGGGAAGGGTAGCCATTTGTTGTGCAGCTGTTTGTACTACGGCCTGTGGTACGTCGTGTCCTAGGTTGGCACAAACCGCCTGTGACGTCCAATCGAGGTACTGCTTACCCTTATCGTCGTACAAATAGACACCTTCTCCGTGTGTAACATTCATGACATTCTCTCGTGCCTTTCCCGGAACCCACGTCATCATGAATGGATTCAGTTCGCGTGAGGCATTGAGCTTATCGGATGACCAAGTTCCCAGTGGCTCAAAGTGTGCCATGTCTACTTTGGTGGGAGTTCCATTTTTGTCGACAGTGGTACTGTTTTTGTTGTTGCGAACATTCGCGCTAACGCCATTAGCGACAGGAGTCTGGTAAGAATAGTATGTAAGTTGCAGGTTAGATTGGTGTTTGGAGCACAATACCGTTTGGGAGTGCCATAAACCATAATATTGATATTTTTGGAAATACATTGGCAAATAAGCAGCAGCAGCAGCAGCAGTAGTAGAGACAAGATATGCAATATAAGGTATAAGGAGAAGAGATAAAGTCAGATGTACAAGCTAGCAGAGTTTCTTGCCAAGTTCAGCAAACGAAAAACGACAAAACAAAGCCAACTAGAACAGAAGGAGGATCGCTTTGGAGTATTGGCGGATAACCTGTTGCCGGTGCGAGGTCTCATTGATTCCACATTCCACTAGCCACTAGCCATAGTGCTCCAATAAGTTAAAAACGTTGTGTGGGGTCCATACAAACAGATCACCATTCATGACCATCACGTATACAACATACAACGTGCGAGACTGTCATTGTAAATCTCCTCCCATGTTGATGCAGGCTTTCTGATCCACAAAACTTAAAATATTTCACGCAGGAGAAACGAAACAAAAACACAAATTTTAATTTTGTAACCTACCTCCAGCGAAGGCAGTGCTCTCGACCAACTACGTGCACCTTTGGGTGCAATACGTCGTGCAAACAGGGATGCTTCAGCTAGTGCGCTCATGGTTTTACAAAAAGTATACACTTGTATTTATTTTGTGATTCTCTTTTTTGGAGTGAACAAAAAAATTAAAATTCTGGTGTGAGGTTTTTTTTTTCCTTCCGTATTTTTCGGATTTCGAACAGAGCCTGAAATATTTGGCTTTCGCACTAGTAGTACTGTAGAGTAGGTAGTACTCTTTTCCTTCAGCCAGTTGCCTACCTGGTACTGTAGTACAGTACACAGACTTGACTAGTACTACTACTAGCTACTAGAGAATCCAATCAAAAACAATGATTAAAAATGCTTCTCTATCAATGATGCCTGACTGGCTTCCCCGGAACGATAAAGTGTGCGTGATATTTTAAATTGTGCATTGTCTTGTACCAAGATTCAGCCGAGGTCTCAAAAAAAAAAAGGCACATGCCTTCCGTACTGTTAAATTAGCGCAAAGAAACAACTCGCAGAATTCAGACCTCTTGTCTTTCAGCTGGACAAAAAGACACAACAACATGCTGTCATCCCATCGAGTTTCGGTCACAAGAAAGCAAAGGCGACCAAACTAAACTTTGCCGAGCCTGCCGTACCCCACGGCCAAAATAAAAAAGATTGTAATTAACCTATTATCAGTAATAATAATAATCCATTAGGGCTACCAGGTATTAGATTATTATTGTTTACACTTCTTGTCTTGTCAAAGATCCGATACCGTCCAGCACCGTTGACGAAAGCTACCAGGTACAACACCAGCATTAACTACTCGTTTTCTACTATTAGCTACCAGGTACTACGAGCTATCGTTCCAGGTACCTGGTAGCTACTACTACTAGTAGACTACCAGTCTGCTACAGTACCATACTAGAAGTCTGCCCTTTAAAAAATCATAATAATATTATTATTACTTTGCATTATTTAATGATCGAAATAAAGTATTTTTTCCAAACCAGTAGACTAGTAGGCTAACTTTGCTACATTCTTTAGCAGATAACAAGTAGCTAGCTAGCTAGCTAGCTCCCTACTGTAGCTAGTAGCTCTAATACCTAGCGTAATGACAACCTCCACACCAACACCTGCCACAGCAGTGAATACCTGGAAACCATCTGGACCTGGCATGACGCCACTGCCACCATCGCCCGAAATGCGACCTTTGAGTTCTCCGCCGTCACATAGTCAACATGAACGATCTTTGTCGGATATTAATAGCATTATTATGGATCCTTTATCGCTGGGTGGAATTACAGGGGGAGTAGACCCTACTGCAACTGCAACTGCAACTGCTAATAATACTGGTACTGGTACTACTATTAACGGTACATCCGCATCCAAACGCTCTAGATTGAGATCCATCGCAAGATATCAGGCCTTTGCACCGCAAGCACTGGCCTGCAGTGATCCTATACCATCTTATTTTTCTAGTTCCACTACGAATTCCACAAGCACTGCGACACGACCCTTTCACAACAGTATCAGTCATTCACAATCGTCGCTCCTTTCAACGACCGATGATGACGATGACAATGATGATGATCCACGAAAACTCGTCCAGCCCAACACTGGTACCACTGACGGAAGTTCTTCTTTGGGCGCTGTGGCAGGTGCCCAAGGAGTGGCCGTATTTCGGATAGATAAACCACACGAACCATTGCTTATGCTAAACCATGCAACTTTCAGTAAACACTATTCTACTGCAAATAGTACAGGTACAGCTGGAGGTGGCTTGGCGATTTATCCAACTTCCAACGGTATGCACAACAACCAACAACAAGACGTACCAGCAGGAACATCTGCAACAGGTAAAACAGGAAGAGGAGTTGTTGCTTTGGCCTTTCAACCCGAGGCAACTCGTTCCTTGTATTTAGCAGCTGCAAGAGGGACCGGGGTTTTAATTTGGGATGTCAGTGGACACTGTCTCAGTCCATTGTTGGGCAGATTGACCGACGTGGGAAGTGCAACACAAGATTATTCATCGGATAGGAACGTTACTAGTTTGGCTTGGAAATTATCGGGACAAAGGGATGGATTACCACTCTTGGCTACCACTACAAGCTATTCGGCTTGTATTTGGGATTTACGGACACCCATTGGTTCCTTGGCTTCGACAAAACCTAGCATACGGTTTGGAACGACTGCGCATTCTACGTCTACTGCTGTGACGACAACATCAACCGCAAGAAAGGTCGCAGCTATACCAACTAACAACAATAGCAATAATATCGTATCTCCATTTGTCCAAATCGCATGTTCTCGAGCCAATGAATGTGCTACACTGGATGCGGCAGGGACGGTTACAGTCTTTGATATTCGAATGACACAAAATGCACGTGGTGCGGTCTGTTCTCTGGCAACATTTGCCGCGTTTGCACACCGAGGAGTGGGTATTTCCTACATGCCACTTTATTCCAAATTTGGTCAGAAGGATGGTGGTATTGGTGCATGTGCTACTACCTCTACCACTAGTGCAACTACGGCATGGGTGACCTGGGGGCTTGATAGTCCTGATGCAGACGCAGTGGTCAAAGTCTGGTCGTTTAATAACACAACCGATAACAAGACCGTTGCCAATGGTCAAGCTACAGCCGACGAGATATCGACAAGCGTAGATGATGCCTACAGAGTATCGAAAATTACAAACACGTCAGTGTCGCCGTCATCGTTTCGATTGATTGCTCAATGCAACCCACCTTATCATCTAGCTTGTGCACGCGTTTGTCCAGATCATGTGGAAAATTCCATCATGACCATTGGGATCCTAGACAATTCAACGACGAGCAGCAGTGGTATCGATTATTATCACAATCAAGGATTTCGAGCAGAACTGTGGAAGATTCGTCCAGAAGGTACCGGCGATCTTGATGCTAATGATGAAACATGGGGGATGGAACGAATAGCAGCTTTCAATGGCAACGATCCAATCAGCGATCCTTCCATAGAAACAGTTCTGGGGCGAACAAAATTTGGTCCTCTTCAGGCTGCGGAATTGGCAATTACATCGCATACAACAACAGGCCTTGCAAAAAAACGGAAAGGCTGCGACGATGACCGTGCTTCAGAAAAGAACCAATCCCAATTGAGTCTTACACTTTGCTGTCTTAGTGCCAAGGGCTTTGTCACAACCCACGTAAGTATGGTACCTGTGTCTTGCGTAATTTCATTAGGTATTTCAGATGAGCGTTACTTACGCTACCATTTTTACACATTGTATTGCAATCGAATCACAGCTCATTCCGGAAGCTTTACCTAAAAAAGGGTTTACTACAATGGATAACGGAGGACCCACACCAGCTCTTTTTTCAAGCGGTGGTCGGTCCAAAGTGTTCAACGACGACAAAAAAATAGTCGATGACGCAGCGCGACTTTGGGGTACCCACGGAGACCAGCCTGCCAGTCGGCGTGGACTTGATACATTGTCGAGCGTTGAGAGAGTTGGACAAAGAATGCAGTTGTCGCCGACGCAAGAAAGGATCACTTCGGCAACATCGAATGGACCACAGCAGCTGAATCAAAGAAAATCGGAAATTGGTAATTTGCTGTTCGAAATGGATGCTCCGGCTGTGGCATATAATGCTGTTGCAGCAGAACGACTTTCTGGTGGCCCGGTAGGTGGGACTCCAATGGATCTCACATCATCGAAAGCAATGTCAGCAGCTGCCATGATAGAGGATTCCAATAATGCCGCAGTGCATGTCCGAGACGTCGCCGCTATGGCAGAAAGAATGGACAACATAGAAACTGACCGAATTCCGTGTCCTAGAATTTGCTCGGCTGTTTTTGGACGAGGAAGTGGTGGTCTAGCTGTTTTTAACAATGGCGATGTGAAGAAAATGTGGACGTGGTTTGACCGCGCTGCTCCTGCCCGGCTTTCCAATATCCCTTCAACTATCACTGCCGCCGAGAAAGCTTTCTCCGACCCTGGCAACTCAAGAGATCCTGGCAGCAGTGCTGGCGGTCAACAGCATGACTTAGATTTGGAGATCTGCCGGGAGTACCCGCGCTCTATGAAAGACTTGATGGATATGACCGAAGCTGCGAAAGAGGCCCAATGGGGAGATGTGGATGATAGTGGTGCAGTGGTTACTGTCGACGAACAAGACCAGAGTTCAGGTGACAACTTGTTTGAGTATTTAAGCACCGGTTCTATCAGCTCTGACTCTGAGGAAGATTTACCAACAGAGATTGCTGATGATGGAGGTGGAAAACGATTTGAAAACTATTTTGGTAATTTTCGCCGGCCACTGGCTGAACCATCAGCAGATTCTACCAAAGGGATAGACGACCAGGAGCGTAAAGCGCAATCTAGTAGACCAGGGTCCCCTGCCACAGCGAAAGCGCAAGTCGTCGGTCCAACTTCAGATATTTTGGCATCCAAAGTACATGTTACACATGACTTTGACAGACTTGCTTTGAATAATCAAAGTGCCAACCTTGCAGCTGAATGGGTCTTGGGGGAATGGCAACACGAGGATGAAGACAGATTCCTTCTTTCCTCGGAGAATCGGGGAGCCGCTTCCACGAATGAGTATAATGCACAAATACATCACAACAACACAGGCGAGCCGCTTTCATCTTCTTCCACCCCAAAAGGTATGCTGAGATATCTTCTAATTTTCTTTCGCATTTTTCTCCTGCTCGTACTGACAGCGTTACTGTTTGCGTCAATTGCAGTACTATCCAACTTTAATTTGCCCAGTTATCGCAGACTGGGTACCTCGCCAACCTTAACCAGCCCAATGTCCTGTTCACAATCAGGTACAATGATTGTTCCTGTTGCTCCTGCCGATCGAAATCTTCTTATTGAAAATGAACCAGGAGTACACGGTGGGGAGTATGCCGTACGTTATCAGCCATCATGAAGTGCGAACTCCTCTTTATTTCGCTGACATAAAATGTTCAAGCTCTAAATCTTTGCCTCCTTCCTTGTTTCTTGCTTTGGTGTTTTTTTTTCCCTTATGGACCCTTGAAATCATTTGCTACAAGCAGGTTCGACCAAATATGCAAGAATCTATGGTTTTCCTGAAAAAATTATGCAACCACCAACAAGATGGAAATTCATCTTTAATACCACCTGACAGTCCCGCTGTATGTGAGTTGATTGTTTTGCTTTTGTCTTGGCTTATTGGCTGTTCCGTTATATTGCGAGAACATTATCGCTGTGCATGTTTCATATTGCTCACCCTGGAATTATCGTTGTCCTTTCATTATTTCTTTCATTTTTGGTGGTGGTAGTCCGTGGAAGGCCTGTTCGGGGTATTGCTGAGTTAGAGCAGTTACGAAGGCAAGGTGATAGTGGACAGAGACAACCAACGGACTCTGCTACTACTACGAATACGACGACAACTGCTCCTGCTGCTGGTGGTGGTGGCGACGGCCGGCGACTGAGAAAACAACAACAAAGGGGTGTTTTTGCTCTTGCTTCCGATACGATTGGTACGGGCATTCGACAAGACGATCAAAAACTGAACCAAATAAAAAATCTTTGTACTTTCAATGCTACTGTTTGTGAAAAGTACAACGAAACTGCGAAACAGGGTGTATGGAATCTGTTGGGTCGAATAGTCGATCATCGATTGATTGAACAAGCGGATGCCTACAATGGTTGGGGCGGTAAGGGAGGAGGAGCACTGGGAGTGGACCTAATATCCAATATTTTTTCTTACTATGAGACCATTGGTGATGTCCAAATGTTGGCCACCATGGTTTGTGTCCTGAGTGGTGGGCGGCCCCGAAGCAATGAAGGTAAAAACGGAAACAATGGCACCCGCAACAACAGCAACAGCAGTAACAGTAACAGTAACAGTAGTGATGGCACTGGTGGTCAACTGCACCTATTACCAGCTGGCAAGGTGGAACTCTTCGATGCCTACATTCGCCGCTACTCTGACTTGTTGTTTGGTTGGTCCCTGCTCGTGAAGAGAGCCGAGCTCAATAAGCACTTGGCACAGCGCTTGCAGGAGTCGGAAGTGAGCAACGCTGATTTTGGTGGAAACAAGGAATATATGGACCATAGCAGAGGAGCACCGGTGGGTATTGGTCTCGTTTTTACGTGTCCTCGATGTGGAGGTAGTGCTGAATTTGGGACCAATATTTGTCAGTCTTGTCAGGACTTTGCCTTTCGGTGTTCTATCTGCGAGAATGGTGTTCGTGGTGTCTTTATGGTTTGTGATGCATGTGGCCATGGCGGACATTTGAACCACGTTCAACATTGGTTTTCGAAACACTCGTCGTGTCCATCGGGTTGTGGCTGTCATTGCACATTTAGCAGTTCTTCGTCGAATACAGCAACATTAACGACAGCAGCTGCAGCTGCTGCTGCTATTGCCGGTAGGGGCGGGACAGCACCAGATTCGGAAAAGGCAGGAACGGGAAACAACGCATAATATGGAAGGCAGTAAAATAACCAGTGTTTGCGCAAGTGTCAGGCTATGGTATCTGCCAATCATGCTTTTCCAGCTACTCTACGTAAGTACGGTACGACTCCAGTAGCTACTAGTCTAGTAGTAGCTCCCTATTAGAGCTATTTGATTTTGCCACAAACGCTCTGGTACTTTTATCACTTACCGGTAAACACGCAACCCAGCATCAACTGCACCACAGTGATAGTTGATAATAATATTATTAGACTAGTCTACTATTTTCTAGTAGTCTAGTAGTATTAGACCACAACGGATATTAATTTCATTGCAAGACCTTTCAGCTCAGACTAGCGTAAAAAGCTAGTGTGGAGACTATTAGGCTGTATATTAGATATTATGGAGTAGTGGACTTGTGGCTGTGTGTATACAAAACAGGCAGGCAGTAGACTAGTACTCCGTACGACCTAATTGAGTATGGCCTAACTCCTGAGTCCCATGATATCGCCTACTACCAGGTACAGTAAGAATCAAAATGGAATACAAGGTAAACTGCCATAGTCCACCTGGGCTCAATTTGCTAGTCAACTCCTTTGGCTGGTCGTATTTACTGGCTGTCGTACTCCGGAGTACATCTTTACAAGACAGATTATAATACCAGGTAGACTACTATTATTATGTCTTCCAGGACAACTCCCTCTACTAGTAGTAACGCGCCGTCTCTTTCTTCTTCTTTGAATCCTCCTGCAGCAGCTGCAGCTGCAGCTGCAGCAGTGCCTTTGCCTTCTGAACCTAGCTCGATAGCTTTGCTGGTAGGGGGAGGAAGAAGAAGAAGAACCACGTCCGCTCCAGGTACTGCTTCTGCTACTACTAGTAGTCATCTTAGCAGCAGCAGCAGCAGCAGCAGCAGCAGCAGCAGCAGCAGCAGCAGCAGCAGTGGTAGTAGTGGTAATTATATTGGAGCAGAACAAAAAGTGTCTACAGCTGGTACAAGACCACCAACAGAAGCAGAAGCAGAAGCACAAGCAGAAGCAGAAACATTCGGTAGCGAGACCGTACCGGGATTGTCAACGAAAGATATTTCCAATGCTCCGACTAAACCAGCACTATCTTCGGGAACAACAAAAACGACAGTGACAGCTGCGACTAAATCCATCACGAAACGACAAAAAGCAACAACAGCAGTTCAAGTGGAAGCGGTTGAAAAAATCAAAACAGGTTTGAAACAATCAAAAACACAGGCCATCAATGCCAAACAAAGGAATAGTCAAATAATACAGTGCACTACCAATGCTCGAATCAAGGCCCATGGTTTGCGGAATAATGGACGTCATGCAACTACTACCAGCAATGCTTCTCCTATTAATATGAAACAAGTCAATAATGGTAGCAGCAACAACAACGACAGTGGAAGATCTACCATGGAAGGACAAAGTAATGTTAGGAATAGTCATCGTGAAGACCATCAACATGACAAGACGATGAAACGAGGACTTCGTGCATCCATGCCTGTCAATGCCAACGAACTGCTTCTAGCAACAACAACAACAACAACAACAACAACAGCTGCAGCTGCTGCAGCAAAAAGATCCGTCAACGATAGTTGTACGTATATGAACAATGATTACAAACATGTTGAGTCTGCCAGAACATCTGTCATTGATGCGGATACAAGAGCAAAGTACGGACTTCGAAACAATCCACAAAGAAGATGTGACGGCACTGTTGCTACTAGTAGGAACTCCACAAACGAAAGCAGTACTGGAGAGCACCAGCAACAGCAACAGCAACGGCAACTCTATCAAGACAATGATGTTGTTGATTCGTTACAACCAGGAGCATACCGTGAATCTATTGTAATATCCAATGATGCGGATCATCATCAAGTTCAGATTATTGCTCGAACCGAGTCGTTACGAAAAGGTGGTAGGTACGTTCTCGGGCAACACCAAGGAGGAGGAGGAGAAGAAGAAGAAGAAAATGTCGGTCGTACAAATTGTAGTAATAATAATGGGATCGTGATCGCAGCAGCAGAGACTATGACAATTTCACAGACTCCTAATGCACCTACAACACTAGCACCACCACCAGCACCACCACCACCACCACCACCACCACCACCACCACCACCACCACCACCATCATCACAACTAGAACCAACGCAACCAGAACAACATCAACATGGACAATCAACGAGAACTACAGCAATGAGTACACCAGAATCAACCAGAAATGTCTCGCATTCAAAGTTCTTATGTTTACGACGTTACTGGTGGGTCGCCCTGTCGATCATTATCATTGTAATCATTGCAGTGGTCTGTGCTACGCTTGTTCCAGCAAAAACAAATAATAGTGCCAGCCACAGCAATAATGACTGGAATACTGGTGATCTTTCCACCGTTGGACCCGAAAGTCCCTCTACAATCCAAGTTCCACTAGATGCAGTGTTTCCCACTATCACTTTACCCAATAACACAATCACTGCAATCAATACGATGAGTGCCAGATTTCCCCAATACTTAGCGTACGACTGGCTCGTTCATGATCCTAATCTGTACAGCTACAGTGAACGGCAGAGAGTCCAACGTTTTGTTTTGGCCACCTTTTACTTTGCCACAGACGGAGACAACTGGCTGGCGAATGCCAATACAGATCTATTTGTCCTCAACCACTGGCTGGACTATTCCGTGCACGAGTGTGAATGGTCCGAGTTCTTGGGCATTACTAGATTTGAAATTTGCGTTGGTTACAATACATCAAAAACTCGTCCTGCTCAGGAGCACTACGATTATTCGTCATTGATTCTTTCCGGTGATACCAATCAAATATCCAACGGAATCGACTTGCAGTTGACGAAACAAGTTCGCGGACAGCTGGTACCAGAGCTTGCACTTCTAACAAGCCTCCGATACTTAGATATTGGTTTCCAAAGGTTGCGTGGCACCATTCCCGCTGACTTTGCAGCTCTTTCGTCTTTGAAGCAAGTTATATTGTATGATAATGAGTTGACGGGGACCTTTCCGGCAATGCTATACGACAGTGAGGTATTGTGGCTCTCCCACAATGATTTTGATGAGTCGCCAATCCCAAAAATTATGGAAAACGCTAGTTTGGCCCTACAATCGTTTTTATGTATCAAATGTCAGTTGACCGGATCCATTCCTCCAGAACTGTTTCAATCAGGGTCACTCCGGGAACTTTTGATCGGTGAAAATAATCTCTCGGGAAAACTACCAACAGAAATAGGGTACGCGACCCAGTTGGGAAAATTGCTCCTGAACGAAAATGATCTTTCATCGACATTACCCACAGAACTTGGCTTATTGGCCAACAGTATGTATTCCATGGAAATGACGGAAAATCGGTTGAGTGGACCCATTCCGAGCGAAGTTGGCGAGATAAAGAGACTTCGAATTTTGAATCTCATCGACAATAGGTTAACGGGACCTCTTCCTACAGAGCTGAAACAGTTGCGCCAGCTCACGGAACTCAAACTTTCAACCGAGGAATCCCCGAACAGAGGCCTATCAGGGCCTGTCCCCCTTGAACTGTTTGTGTACGAAGGAGTGCAGAATTCCACAGGCGCAGACACGGAGACGACGGTCGTTCTTACCTTTCCCCGATTGGTGGTGTTGTGGCTGGAAAGAACTAATTTGTCAGGACAGATACCCACCGTGTTGGGCTTGTTGACTGGTCTCGTCGACGTTCGCATGGGCTGGAACCGCAACATGGAAGGAATGATACCATCAGAGTTGGGCATGATCGGAGATAGTTTAACGGTGTTAAGTTTGGCCAACAGCAACATAGACGGAACGTTTCCCGTAGAATTGAAAAGTCTCACTAATCTCAAGGAGCTTCGTATTGACGGAAATGCAGCCTTGAGTGGCACTGCGCCTGCTTCAATTTGCGACACCGACATTTTGGTGCTTGGGTGCGATGGTGACGATGTACCTGCTCGCTTACCACCAAGTACTGGAGATACACTAGTCTGTGGGTGCCATTGTTCTTGCTTGTAAGCACCCATCCAAAAGATAACCCATCGCTCGTCTATCTGATTCGAGCCATTGAACCACAGAATGAAGTGACGCCGAGCCTGTAATCCCTAAATTTGTTCCATAAAATAGTTCGTACAGTAGTAGCACAGTTGATCGAAACATTCTGCCTACTAGCTAGTATTAGATTATCATTACTATCTTATCGAGATGTACATAAATTTCACTTGAGCAAGTCACACAAAGTTGCTTTTTATTCGGAAGCCTTGGTTACTCGTTCAGTTGGTTTCTCCGTCTTCTCCTGATCCTTCTCTTCTTCGATTTGTTCCTTGACTGGTGGCATTTTTCCATTCACTGGAATAACGCGCTCTAGTTTATCTTTCGCTGGAGCACGAATAGTCAAAACACCACAATCGAGGTAACATTCAAGCTTACCAGCATCAACCTCACGAGTATTAAGAACATAGTCGTTGGAGAAATCGGAAGGTTCCTTCTCTCCTGCACGCTTCCTGCTTCCCGAAATACTCAAGAGCCTGCCATTCTTGGACGACACTACCTTCAAGTCCTTTTGCTTGACACCAGGAAGATCGATTTCCATGTTCAAGAGCATTTCTCGACTATCAGGACTGGTTGACGACACGACGATAACCTTTTGCTCTTCACCCTTGGTTTCGGCATCTTTTTCTGTTTCCTTACTAGTGGCAGTAGTGGTCTTCTTTTGAGGGACTTTGATAGTAAGAATACCATCCTCCAGGGTAGCAGTGATCCCTGGCACATGTACGGCATCTTCATCGATTGGTAGCTGTCGACTGTACTGTCGGACGGTGCCACACCTTTGGCGTTCCGCTTCCACGTGCAGTGCCCCGTCCTTGTATTCGACCTTGAGGTCAGCATGCTTGACACCGGGCAAGTCTGTCGTCAACAACACAGCATTGCCATCGTTGACCTCTTGCATGTCAAAGCCGCTCATACTGAGAACCGGAAAGCTGTCCATAAGTTTTGCTCGCTTTTGAGGTTGTTCTTCCGTCTTCTTCGTCTTGTTCTTGTTTTCGTGACTGCTGCTACCCGACTTGCCATCAACGCTATCCTTCAAAATGGGGAGTGTATCGTCATCAAAAAAAGGATCATTTGACAACCAGTAGGCAAGCGATGGGCCACGAGTAGAAATGGGATGAAAGTGGCGGTTACTTGGTCCTCGGATGAACATCATCTTGATTAGTCAAGAAGGTACTATGTATCACAGAGCTGCTGTAGTTGAGAAAAAGGAGTTTCAATCGTTGCTTTGCTATACTTTTTGGATTTGATTTTGTGAGAGCATCTTTAAAAAGCTTCTCGAATCGAGCATAGAGTGTAGTTGAAACCCGCACCTATCGTTCATTCTGGTACATATTTTACGTTTCATTCGTGTGCGGAAGCACAGCCTACTGCCACAACATCTACCAGATACTAGTCTACCTAGTCGTAGCTAGACTGCTAGCTAGTAGTAGATGTAAGTTTCTTGGATTCTCGAAAGATCCCTGTGCAGGTTTCAAAGCATGAGTGAAACTGCAGATTGAATATACTTTTAGTGCCTGTACAACCCAGATAGAAGCTTGGTGATACCGGTACACGTACTGTTTTTCTTATTTTAAGGGATGATAGCTTCTGTAAACCTAAATCGACAAATGTGCTTCCAAATGTTACTGAACTAGAAAATTTTCCAACTCTAACCCTGTACTGCTCTTGCTATCTTCAAGCAGTAAATTGACAAGCTACAGTAGTATTTTACTGGTGGAAGATTTTTGTGCCAAAACATTCAACACAAGAATCTCTAGCTACCTGGTAGTCATGAACTGAAAACAAAAAAGAATCGAAACGATTTCTTGTGGGATGAGACTACTAGTAAAAAGCCAGTGTTTTTAGCTTTTGCCTGATCAACATGAGTTGCATTTCTCAGTTGAAATCAACCTGACGGATAACTCCGATAACTCGGCCGTGGCTGACTTATCGGAGATATCGGGTCAAAAGCAAGAGAGAAATGAAACGATTTCTGGTGGAACGAGACTACTAGTAAAAAGCCAGTGTTTTAGCTTTTGCCTGATCGACAGAGTTGAGTTTCTCAGTTATGAAGACAACAAGATAAAAAATGATACAGAATCAATGGCCCCTGGCGTAGAGTTAAGAGTTAGCTCAAACCCTTGTGTTATGACCCGTAACTCCGCCGCGGCGGAGTTATGGGTCATTCATTAAATGCAAGAGAGAAACCAAACGATTTCTGACGGGACAAGACAAGACTACTAGCAAAAAGCCAGAGTGTTTTAGCTTTTGCCTGATTGACAGAGTTGCATTCTACAGTAGTAGAATTCTTCCCAACAATTTGGTGACCAATCGGAAAAGCCATACAGCCTCCTCTAGCTACTAGTACCCTCTATCTGTACTGGTAATGAACCATCATCCACTATCCAATCACTTACTCGAGAATCTTTCATCTTTGATCTTTGATATGTACTGTGTACTACCAGGTACTACACCGACTACGCCAACAAACAACAAACCTGTCGAGCGTCTCTTCTCTTTGCTTTGTATTCTTTCATACATCAGCTCCCAAATTGATTAATCTGCATTATTTATATTTGCATCTACAACATCATCTTTTGCTGATTGTGTAAAAGATACCAGTAACGAGTACTCCGAGATAAGTGACTTCTATCTTCTATCTTGAGTTATGATGCTGCTTTTAACAATCTTCTTGGCTTTAGCAAGCGCAACAACACCAGTAGAAGCAACAGCAACAACAGCATCGGCGAAAGACATAGCAGCAGCAGATGTCGAAGAAGAGTTTCATGCATCACTGGCCATTGGTTTGGCCTTTCAGAAACTAGCATTGCCGCCACATCCACAGTATTCACTATCACAGCTGCACGACGTGAACGACTATCATGTTATTTTAGTCATGACCTGCCACCAACGCTTAGACGATAGCGAGGACATTGCAGCTCGATGTTGCTCTGGAATGATTGAGGCAGCCAAGCATGCCAGACAGAAAATTACCAAACGATCAGACCCAACAACGGTGCTCTTGTTGGACCGAATCATACCAACTACATCTGACCACGACAGCAACAGCAACAGCAACAGCAACAGAGATATTATTCGTCAATGTCAAGAACATGGTTCCATGGTTCCATCTCTAGATGATAGCAGAAATGAACACTCTCTGTTGACACTTCGCTTTATCTATTCTGCAGCTGCCAGTAAAGCTATGTTATCAGATCAACAACATCAACAACACAATTTGTTTCCCGACACTAATCTCTACGTGTGGGCCACAACAGCAACCGCAAAAAACGACAGTGAACAACCTACAGAAGTACAACAACGACGGCAAGAACAGCAAGAAGGAGCATGGTTAGAAGAAATCAGGATGCAAACCCAGTTGCCACTGTGGATACAACCACTTTTAGTTCCTCCCAGGAGCAGCAGAACAAGAGTATCAAACCATCCAGCTGCTGTAGATTTTTCTTCCATCTTGTCACAAGCAGGAGGTATGCATCGCCTGATGAAGCATCAAATTGTTGTTCCATTCGAGTCCATTGTGAACATTTTACAGCAAGAACAAAAACAACAAGATGCAACTATTTCTACGTCTTCGGTAACGTTGCGTGCTTTCTTTCTGCTTTTGATTCCCAGTGATATGTTCATGGATGTCGAAGATGCCTTTGAAACAGGACATCACGATGATGCCTGGAATGTACAATTGGTGACGGATAATGGTGTGGTAGTACCATCATCTTTTCCATCGGACGACAACAATTATTATGGGCTCTCCTTGGCGTATCATCAGGACAACAATAGCAACAGCAACAGCAACAGCAAGAATACAATCAATATCGAACAACCTGCTTTTGATAGTCCTCAACATGCTGTAGGAATTTCTCTGGAGTTTACCCTGTCCGACAAGAGTGTAAGATCAATTTTACAACAAGAAGAAGCTATGACATTGATGGTGGATACCAATTTAGTAATACAATTTTCTACCAAGGTTCATTTACGGTATCCTGCTCCCGTAGAAAGAGGTGACGAATCTCTCTATCGACCTGTCCTCATGACACCACCGTTATGGTTGTCGGGTGTCCTGCAATCGTCGTCGTCGTCATCATTATTCACAACTAATACTCCACTAATGGTGGGATCAACTACAAAAAAATGGAATTGGTTTGGATATCATCCTCCGTCATCTTTTTCAGCATCATCAGCAGCAGCAGCTGCAAGTACAACAACAACGACGTGGGTAGCATCTGCCAACAAGGTTGATTTTGTGTGGGTAGCCAGTCTAACAGTTGTATTCAGTGTCTTGGGAGCCATAACCTTGGGATATGAAATATCCAAGATATTATAAAGTATCCAAGATATTATTTAGATCACAATATGTACAACAATAGTAGTATTTGATTGATACAATATTCTACCATTAGTATTAGTAGGGTAGCTATCTGTGTAGTAGAGTAATTACTGTAGTACTATAATATTAGTAATTAGAAAATTGTATATTATGTAAAATGAATAAATACGTATATAGAACTCGTCTTGGCTGGGATGCATACATAGCCTTGTATCTTCAAAAGATTTCACAAACAAAATAATGATCCCGAATATTGAATACATGTCACAGTGTGGGCCCTATCGATTTTTTAAAACCTTTTGACAACTGTACTACACGTTGGCTTTCCTCTCTGGAGCCTTCAACACATCTTTTACGACTTGCAAGCAAAAGGGATTCCAGAATACAATACCAATATTCCCTTTTTTTTGTTTTCTAATACTCCATAATTTCTGCAATATTGTCGTCGTCATCCTGTTCTCTGGCCAAGGCCCGCAAAACATGAATTCGTGCGATTTGACGTTGAATCCAGGCTTGTCGAGCCGTACCTTCTTCATCATCGTCATCATCATTTTCTGCTTCCTCTTCTTCATGATCCGGATCGACGAAACGGAAGACTTGATGATCGGCACGGTATCCATTCTGGTTAGTACAAAGAGGGAGGAAGAAACGGAGGGAAATTATGAATTGAGAAACGCAAAGGGAACAATACTCCCACCATTCATATTTTATCTCAATTCCAAAAATCCAGTATTGCCCATTCCAATCACAAATACAACAACAGTGACAAACGTACCGCTCTCTCATACGACTCATCGCTGTCATCATCATCATCCTCATCATCATCATCATCGTTGTCGTCGTCGCCTCCAATCACCCATTCTCTTTCTTCTTCACTGCCATCATCGCCATCGTCTTCATCTTCCGACATGATTACGACATTCGTTTCAAAAACTTCAGATTCACTGTCATCATTAATAGAATCCACCTCGCCCTGCTCCTCCGCAGAAGCTACTGCATCATTATAAATGCTGTCATCATCATCATCATCATCATCATCATCATCTTCTTCTTCGTCGTCTCGGTTGGAGTTTCCATTAGGACAAGGGCAAATGCTACTACTATTGTTGTGGTGGTGATTGTTGACACCAGCGCTAGCAGAATTGGTACTTGCAACTGCTGCTTCTTTGGCTTGTTGACAAGCTGCTGCAGCTACCGCATCGGCCTGCTGACTTTCACGACGGGCCTGAGCCTCCTTCAATTCTCGTGCAATTTTGCGTTCCTTTTCCTCGATCATTTGTTGATCCTTTTGTTGTTTCATTGTTTGGGGCGTATCTTCAAACCAATCCCAACGACACATGTTCAAAATGTAATAAATACATTCGTCTGGTAATCTTGAAATAGGAGATTCCCATCTCGTTTGACACATCTTGAACATCCAAAAAGCCTTCTGAAATTTGGGACCAAATTTCGACAGCGTATTCGGTTCGGGATTCCACAGTTGGTACACGGCACCGTAATCTAGTTGTCCTACAAATTCACGATGATCACGCCAGGCATTGCCCCAACCCCAAATGGGCATCTGTCCAAACACACGATTCGAAACATGAGCCCGTCCCGTGTAGACGGACAACATCGGATCTTCGTATCTTGGTTTTCTTCTCTGTTGCTGTTGTTCGTGTTCTTCACCGCGTTGGTGATGATGATGATGTCCGTGAAACGGATGCAATCCTCGTCGGGGCATGTAAAAAGAGGCATTGTCGTACACAATAGCTTGATCTCCCGGCAGTGTAGAATGTACGTAAATGGCACGAATTTGTCCTGGTTTCAAAATGATTGGTTGATCCAATTCGAGCGTACAATATTCGTGCATGGATGGTCCATGAGTGGCCTGGTACACCTTGTGCCAATGTGATGGCTTTAATCGAAAGATACTGGTAGGAGAGGACCTTGTGTTGTTATTGTTGTTGTTCCTGTTGTTATTGTTGTTGTTATTGTTGTTGTTATTGTTGGATCTTCCTCGAGCCGACGACGACACAAGCTCGTGAGGTAGCTTTGATACCCATACAGTGATCGGTCCCAGCTGTCCTCGTACTGAAATCGAACGAATGGAAAGTTGCTCGACCGGTAGCAAGTCCTTGCACTTGATAGGGAACATGATTCCACTGTTTGGTTACATAAGAAGGATAAATAATGAGACCAAGACGACAAGACGACAGTAAAAACGGAAAAAGACATTGTTGTGTTAGCTGCTGCTGTTTGCTGTTTACAAACGAAAAAAAGAACAGTAGCAGTGTTGGTGTTGGTTCAGAATTCAGAACGTACCAAAATGTGTGATCTTCATTGTCTGTCGATGACGATGAAAGAATTGAGGTGTGAGACATTTTATCTCTTCTTTTTTAGAACAGCTCTTGTTTTCAAATACAAGTACTGCACTTTACTTGCACAGCTACTGCTGTACTAGCTAGTAGTGACTTTGTCAAACGTTTCTTTGGTCTTCATTGTGATTCACGAACTTGAATCCAAAACTCAAAACGCCTCTCTACGACTAGTACCAGGTAGAGCATTTGCAGTTTGCAGTGAAACCAATTATGCACTGCGCGAATAAAGGAACAACCAAATACGTCTTTAACCAACACTGTAGCAGCAGTCTTTCTTACCTTGTGTATCGACATGAACAGATTCGTGAATTTCGTAGGTTGCTTCCGATGGTCGATTGAAGGCTGCCATTTCTGCTGCTTCTTCTGTCTGTCTTTCTGTCTGTCTTTCTGTCTGTAACGGTAATATGAATTATGTCTATGTTTGTTCCTTGGATATTATTATTACTCTTATTACTATTACTGTTGTAATGATTGTGATTTCGATGATTCGGCGCAAGTTCCTGCTTTTTTCTGTTGCTGCTGAATGAGGATGAACGCGGAATGCGGAATGCAGTACAAGATGTGTGTATGTGTGTGTATGGGTTACTGCACACTGCACAATAGTATTGGTTAAACTTAAGTTAATCTATATTCTTCTTGGCGATGTAAGAAACAACAAATAATAATGAGGCTTTGTCTGTGTCAAGATGGAAAGAAAAGTAGTTGGCTGTTTACAGCGAATGAGAGAGATATTCTTTATTCTTTAAAACTACAACATAGGACTACTACTAGCTAGTAGTGCTGTACTCAAAAATCACTAGTACAGCAGCTCGTAGACTACCAGGTAGTAGTAGTCTAGTCTACTACTGCTGCTGTAGCTACCTGGTACTCTACTACTAGTAGTCTAGTTCTAGTAGCACGTAGTAGTAGTAATAATCCGTAGTATCAAAAACCTTCTTGCCAAAAATCTTCTGACGTTCATTTTCTTTTTCTTTCGTTTTCATCACCATGGCGTGTGTGTGTGCTGAAGAAAAGATATTGATGACGCTAAGCTAGGGACTGGACTCGATGCAACTCAATTCATTGAGTTTTTTTTCATCAAGCAAGTGGATTCACTGCCTTCTTCCGAAAAGCATACTAAAAAAACGAGCCTAGGTCTAGTAGTACGAGTAGTACATACCACTAGAGAGTAGAATACTACAGAGCACTTTACAAATGTTTTCAATATTTTAACATTCCTGACACGAGGAGACAGCGAATAGATAGCAGCTACAATAGACTGTTTGATTTTTTGATTTTTTGATTTGACAGTACGGAGCGATCAGGATCAAGCTGAAGCCCAAACATTTCAAAAGGATACATGAATAGACTACGCACATGTTTGATTACGGCAGTGATCAGTGATTCTTACCAACCGATGTGGTGAAAATAAAGGAAATCAATGGCAGAAGAAAAAAACTATAAACTCTCAAAATCGTGTGCTCTCAATTGTATTTTATGCTATCAAATTTGTTTTATGCAAATTGGTTCCGGCTTCTTTCTTGTTTATTTTTTTGCTGCTTTTTTGTCAAGGGAACGGATACGTCCAAAGAAACCCAGTCATTACAGATACAGTCCAACCGGCGAACGCAATACCAACAGTAATTGTTGAAACTGTTCCAGATTCGACACCACCCTTGCATCCTCCATTATCCAAACTGTTGGCAAAATCACTTATGTTGGGATTGGTTATCATTTCAATATCAAAAATGTCCGAAGAAACGTTACAGGATGTTGAAATACATTCTGGGACGACGCCCAAATCGTACTTTTGAGCAAGCGGTTTGATACCACACGTCAGTACGACCGAATGTTCGTAAATTTGTCCTCCCAGTTCATCACAGAGAAGACTGTAGGTCGTATTTTCTTCTTCACTTCCTCCAAAATTAAGATCGCATTCTGAAATGGTAACAGTAAACGGACAGGTATCTTCAAATTCTTCACGATATTCCGTGAACAGTTCATCCAAAGCATTCGACAAATTGGTATTTTGGGAAAACGATGCCGTTTCGTTAGAACATTCGGGACTGATACCACCCAAAAAGGTCGGTGCAGCAGTAGGGACCATTGATGATTGTGTTGATTCCGTCGTGTTGCTCGTTGAAGTTGTTAGGTTAGTATTACTACTACTATTAGTACTAGTAGTTTGGGCTCGAACCACCACCACCACCAAGCCGGGAGATTGCAAGATAAATAAAGTGATGAACAATAATTGATGCAGGTTGCAGCGTCCATAAGCTGTCATGATTGTAATGTATACTAGTAATTTATAATAAATATGCACTCTACTTTGGATGAAAGAATAATACAGTGCATACAATCTTGAATCTCTGATCGATGTACAGTTCTTAATAACGATATTATACTCTATCAATAATGGCACTTGCTTTCATCATGAAAAATGATGTTGTTCTCACTAGTAGACCTACTAGTAGTAGAGTACTAGTGCACTACTCGTAGCTAGTAGTAGTAGCTAGATACTCTTGCTAGTACTAGCTAGTACTAGCTACAGTAGCTAGAGTATCTACTCAACTAGTCCCTGCTATACTAGTAGTCTAGTAGTCAACAGATCTACCACCTCGCTCTGATGAAGGTTTCGAAAATCGTTGTCGTCATCAAATGCGAAACTGTGTGCGCATAAAGTTCATTGCTATCAATGAATCATACTACTAGCTAGTAATTAATAAAAGGTCTGTGGTGCGTACGGCCTCTAACAGACAGAAACTATGGCTGCCAGTAGACTAGTCTAGTTATGAGTTTCGTGGTCCCCCTTTTTGGATACTGGACTACAAAGCAATTGCTATTACGCTATTACTCCTCGTTCTTCGTCAAAGCCTATGCTGCATTCAAACACTCCCTAGCGGACAGTGTTACAATCTTGACCTTGTTTCCCGTTCGGCCTTCCACTTGCTTATCTGTTGTTACTGTTACCTTGCATTTACCCGTGCAACCAGGATCGTCGTCCGATGTGATTTGAACATCCGAAGGAACCGATATACGAGGAAGCCACAGTCCATCCAATCTCTGTGTCGTGTTCTTGTTGGTAATGAGATCTGTAACTGTTACCGAAAATGTTCCCATCTTTTCGTACGACTTTAGTATTGCCAAATTTATTACGTAGCAAGGTTTGGTTGGTAAATCCATGGTAAATTCGACCGTTTCTCCACCACTGGGATTGGTAGCGATCCATCCGGGTCGGTCTACCGAGTCACCAAAAAGCTTGAAACCAGGACTGTGACTACTGGCGTGCAATGGATCCTGCTTGGTAAAAACGTGCATAGTATCCTTGACCATAACAAAATTGCTTCGCTTCTTCAAAACAGTAGGATCTTCTACCATCAGTCCAACCGTAGGTAGGACATCGTGATCCGAATATGTATGTCCCCTGCAAAGATCCAATCCCGTCCGAACAATACTTTCGGCAATCAAATCAGCAGCAATTTGGTGACCAACCGCACTGGGATGCACGGCATCGTGTGCTAAAAAACTCACGTAGCATGGTTGTCGTCCCGGTATTGGTGGCGTCGGTGATTGTTGACAGTTGAGTCCCTTTTCTCCGGATCGTTCTGCAAAGACACACAATGATTTGCATCCCTTGTCCCGAAAACTTTCAGTAATGTACTGATCCTGACATGGGACACAGCCGTGAGGGAAGGGCAACACAGGATCTGCGATAGTTGTGGTGGTTGTGGTAGAAGTTGATCTGGTCGTAATGGTTGCTGTTGAGTACTGGTATTGTCGAAGTCGATCTGCCAATCGATAAAAATCTGGAAAAAGCGTTTCGGCGTACGAAATGACTGGTACTTGATAGTGTTTCGCCACACCCATGTGAAGCAGTGCCGCCGTTTTTCGATTAGCAATGGCTGTTTGGAATTCCAAAAAAACGACGGCAGCTTTGGGATAACGAGTGAGCAATGTATGAACCACTACCTCGGCACAAAGTACCAATGCCTCAAAACCTTCGAAAAAGACGTCTGTTTTGTGATCCACGTGAATTTTGTGATCTTGTCCTTGGTACTACGAGAGTAAGTCGGAGGGAGGAAGAGAGAGAGGATGAAAGATGAGTATTGACCACGAGCAAAAATGAACGTTTATGAAAACAACCTTAAAAACACATCACTGTCTGTGAACCACAGGGACTTGTTGACAATATGATGATGATGATGATGATGATGATGATGATGACGATGACGATGATGATATGGAACGTACATCATTGACAGCAAATTCCAAAACAAACAAATCTGGATCGGTAGGCAATCCTTGTATCATAATATTGACTCGTTTGGCCATGGCACATATCTGTAAAAATAAAAATGAAAAAGAGAACGAATTAGATGCACCAGTAATGAATCAATGTGTGCCAGTTTGTTCAAATCCTGATGATGATACGATATACGATAACATTACTACTGTATGGTTCTTACATCGGCTCCGTGAGCTCCTCGATTCAAGACTTGATGTTGCTTTTCTGCATCGACCAGTGGATACTTGTCGTTCAACCAAACTTCCAATCGATCCGAATATCTCATGTTCACACTTTTTGAAACAAACCAAAAATAACCATGTCACGTTCCGTTCCATTTTGGTTGTAAAACAATTACAAAATGTTATCATAATAATAATATGTACAAAAATGAATGTTGTTAGTTGTTAACGTTCACTGTTAGTGACAGCTCATGTTCTTTTTCCATCATCCAAAACACAATTATCAAACACAAAGTACGAAGACATCATTGCTGTGTGCACAGTGCAATAGACAAAGATCTGCACAGTACAGTGCAGTATCACTTACGGATGAACACCGTGTCCCAAAGTAATAGATCCACCACATACTACGACTGTAACGGGTTGAGTTTTTGCTTGAAGAATCTGTATCAGTACAGATAAACGATATCGATTCCCAATCAAGGCGCGTGATCGTTCTAAATCATCGACTGTTAATCCTGGTGTTCGATGAACCGTAGCACGATCATATTCTTCTTGACAATGATCCTGATGTACAGGAAGTTGTAATGATGATGATGATGATGATGATGATGATGTTGTGTTGGTTATTTTCAAAAAGGCCTCACGGATCATTTCGGGAGGCAAATCCAACAGCAGTTGTTGTTGTTGCGACGAATGATGATGATATTGATGGTTACCATGATAATGATGCGATTGAAACTGTTGGCTCATGATTAGTGCCGATATCATAAAAACGGCCAATCCTAATCCTATGAACCAAAGTAAAAGCCATATAGCCTGTCCTCCCTGTCTTTTTGTTGTTGTTCTTCGTTTCATTGGTGGGTCATTATTACTAATATTATTATTAATATTATTATTAATATTATTATTAATATTATTATTAATATTATTATTAATATTATTATTAATATTATTATTAATATTATTATTAATATTATTAGTAGTAGTTGTAGTATTCTTGTTGTTGTTGTTGTCGTTCTCGTGAAATTTTTTATTTCGTATAACAGGAAGACGCTGCGAGGTTGGCATTATTTTTGTTTGTTGTTTCAAATGATTATGTTTATTTGCTTCCACATTAGAATTTGTTTGTTTGTTGTTTCTTGTTGTTGTCTGTCTGGTATGGTTGTACTTTAGCTACTACTACTACTACTACTAGTAGTATTAGTATTAGTAGTAGTCTAGTAGTAATAGTCGTCTGGTCAATTGGATAAAGAGCACACACACGACTCTTGAGAGACATTTGTTTTGTTTGTTTGTGTTTTGTGCTGTATGTGTATGTGCAGTATGTTATTTTTATGCGATGGAATGGTGCTACTAGCTCTACTAGTAGACTACTGTAGTAGTAGTAGTACGTGTAGGTATCATGCAGTGACCCAAAAGCAAATGTCCGGGTGGCTTCCAGATATCCGAGCTGAAGCTGCTCTAATACCCCGAATAGACTAGTAGAGGCTCTCTAGACTACCACTACTACAGTAGCAGCTGCTAGCTAGACTACTACTACTACTGCTACTAGTCTACCTAGACTAATACTACAAAAGATCTACCAGTACAACATCTATCTAATTCAAATGCAGAAATAAAAAATAATAAAACCACGGGCGCACGGCTGTTCCAAACCACTCCTCCAGTCCAAACCGGATAAAGAAGACAGAAGACCCTACGCTACCTCATCAACAAAGAAAGTTATTGATACAACAACATAACTTCTTATTCAATACTCATAGTTAAAAAATACTAGTACTGCAGTTAAGTAGCCATCATTCATACTCAGCACTCAGCACTTCGCAGGAAAAAAAGAAAAAAGACATGTCGTCTCAAACTCAACAAACCAACACTCTTACAAATACAAGTACTGCCAAAGAAGATAAGACGAAAAATAATAATAATAATCTCTTTTGTGCGATGGGATCGGAATCGGAAACATCTCTGTCGTTTTTGTCGGATAAAGTTATTCGACAACAGTTGTATTCCTTTTTGGATCAAATGGGTGATCGTGATGATGTCTTACTGATACCACCAGATTATACTAGAATTCATTCACAAGCTGGAAAAATTACCAGAATGATTTGTCAATATTACAACTTTATACCCACCACTACTACTACTACTAGTACTGCTACTAGTACTACTACTAGTAGTAGTAGTAGTAGTGACAATGCGAATGCAAATAATGAATATGTACCAAAAACATCCAGATCTACACCAACCGTACAAATCCTTCCTGCTCTTGGGACGCATGCTCCCATGACACAGAAAGAGATTGAAATTATGTATGGCACTGAATTAGCAGAACTCAACAAGAAACAACAACAAGAAACGACTAGTAGTAGTCGTCCCTGTTTCTTGGTTCATGATTGGCGGAAGGATGTTGTAACGATTGGTCATGCACCAGCAGAAATGGTAGCCACAGCTACACGAGGGATGATTCGCGAACCATGGCCCGCACAGCTCAATCGAAACGTTTGGGAAAAACGACACTATGATCCCACGAAACAAAAACACAAATCATTGGTCTTGTCCATTGGTCAAGTCGTTCCACATGAAGGTACGGTCTGTGTGTGTATGTGTGTTGTCTGTGCGCGGTGGGCGTGTTTGAAGTCTACCTTTGTTATTGTTATTGTGGTGGCTGGTGTTCGGTGGTTGTGTTTTATAATAATATGGGCTCAACCATCTTCTGTCATCACTACTATCATTACATCATTATGAATAATGATTGATTATTGTTTCTTTACTACATAAAAAGTCATGGGCATGGCCAATTTTAACAAGAATCTCTTTGTCGGTACTGGTGGAGTAGAAGCCATTAACTTATCACACTTTATTGGTGCCGTGTACGGGATGGAAAACATGATGGGTAGAGCCGATAATCCATTGAGAGCCATTCTCAATCATTGCAGTACCAAGTACTTGCAAGATGAATTGGATCTATGGTACATTTTAACCGTTATTGGACCCAATAACAGCACTGACACCACCACCACCACTGACACCACTACCACTGAAACCAATAATGATTCCACCACCAATTCGTTACAAGTCAAGGGATTGTACATTGGTAACGATATCGAGTGTTACAATGAAGCCTGTCGTTTATCATCCAAAGTGAATTTTACCAGAATTTTTCCGGCACCAACGAAAATGGTCGTGTACTTGGACGAGCATGAATTCCATTCGACGTGGTTGGGTAACAAGGCCATTTATAGGACCCGAATGGCCATGGCTGATCATGGCGAACTGATCATTTTGGCACCCGGTGTGAACCGATTCGGTGAAGACCACGAGGTCGATGATCTGATTCGTCAATTTGGTTACTCTGGTACGGAACGTACCATGAAGGCACTGAAGGATCATCCAGAACTACTGCAAAACAATCTAGGAGCTGTGGCTCACCTCATTCATGGTAGTACGGAGGGTCGATTCTCCGTCACGTACTGTCCGGGACATTTGACAAAGAAAGAGATTGAAAGTGTTGGATTCAACTATGCGGATTTGGAAGACACGAAAACATTGTACCAATTCGATAAGCTGAAGGATGGTTGGAACGAAGACGAATTGAACGGCAAGTTTTATTACATTAGCAATCCTGCACTGGGATTGTGGTCTTCCACTGATATGGAATAATAACAAACTGGTATGTGCTTGTGCAGTACTCTCGTTTACTTCTTGCTGTAATTCATGTTGATACTTTATAAGATGTAACTATATACTGGTATAATTTGTTTTTGTTTTTATGATTCAAAGAATAGAGAGTGGATACCAAAGACGATAAAGATAATACCTCCCCATTGACTGACTGTTTTTTCGCTGATTCTGGCTGCCAACATTCGTCCTCCCAGCACGGCGAGACCTGTGCAGATGCAATGTCCGATACATCCACCAATGGTCACACCGTAGGGATTTTTTGCGGCGGCCAGTGCAATGGTAGCAATTTGTGATCGATCGCCCCATTCTGCTACAAATGTCAACGTAAATGACTGCAAAAGAATGGAATGCCAGGCTTGTTTTTGATGTTTGCGTCGTTTGTTGTGCGGTTTCTTGGCATTGTGCTTCGTTGGTGTTGCCTTGGCTGTATGATTGACATGTCCGTTACGATTGCGCATGGGATTTTCTGGATCAACCTTGCCTGCCTCGTCTCCTCCCGCATAGTTGTCACCATCGGTACAGGAATCGTCGTAGTCCATGTCATTATCGTTATCATTGTTCATGTTCATGTTCATGTTCATATTACTGTTACTGTTGGTATCTGATTTTTTCTTGTGTTGATGGTGGTGCAGCAGTTCTTCTTCTACTTCGTCTAATTCTTCGCTGACCTTGTGATTGGCCATGGAACGGGAATCGTAGACTAATTTGATTCCAAAATACCCAAACAAAGCTCCTGCTAGTAAATGGGTGTATTTGCGATCCAAAAATTGAGGCAACAGTAAGCCCAATAGTGTGGAGAGGACCGTCATGAGGACCAATGCCAGAATAGCTCCCGCAAAAACAAATCTTCGATCTTGTTTCATGCTGAGTACAGCTGCAATAAAAAACGTTTTATCACCAATTTCTGTAGCCAAAATCATTGCCACGGCCGACGTAAAACCACCCAAGAAACTAAGATCCTTCTTTTTCTTCCCATTGCTGTTGCTGTTGCTGCTGGCATCACCATCCCCGCTAGTACTTCCAAATCCAAACCAACTACCTCCGTCACCACCACCACTGCTACTGCCAGTGCTGGGATTGTGTCTCAAAAAATCTTCGAATCGATGTACGGCCAAATTGAATTCCTTCCGATCCATTCGTCCATCACCATTGACATCCATTAGATCAAAAACATCTTTATTGTCGTTGTTGTTGTTCATAGCAGCAGCAGCAACAACAACAGTATTGTCAGCATTAGCAGCAGCAGCAGCATTAGCAGCAGCACTAACAACAACCGGTGGTTCCTGATGTTGCTGTTGTTGTCCACCAATCAAGTATGGTTGTTGAAAGCCCACAAGTAGTAGTAGTTGTAGTGCTACCACGCAATGCATTTTCATCGTGGATGATAAACAACGAGTCATTATTGTTATAGTATTATTATTATTATTATTATTATTATTATTATTATTATTGTTGTTGTTGTTGTTGTTGTTGTTGTTATTATGTTTGCAGTACGCAGCAGCGGTTTCCTTGTTGTTTGTTGTAGAGTACGCCTTGTTGTCTTGAGTCTTTCTAGATAAGACTTTAGTACTTAGTACTGTACTCCGAGTAGCTAGTTCACAATTCCAGTAGAGTACTACTAGAGTATTTGTTTCTGGTAGCTAGAATGGATCCAGAATATATTTTATCTTTGAGGTGCCAGTAGTCTAGTAGTTTATATTTATTGAGCTCTATGGCTAAACCTATTATTACTGCTCACTCTTTTTGTTTTTGTGTTGTTGTGGTGGTGGTGGCGGTGGTGGCATTTATTTATTATTTTGCTCAAAAGTACTAGTCGTACTACCACTACTAGTAGGACCAGTACTACCGCAGTACTACTACTAGTAGTAGTCTAGTAGTAGACTACTAGCAGTCTACTTCTACTCTCGATCCTTTTCCTCCTCCTCCTTCCAGGTACAGTAGGTACCCTGGTAGTCTACCATATTAATTTGCAGTACCTGGTATTATTTTTTATTTTGGGCATTCGTTCGAAATAATCTTCCGGGTAATACTGTAACGTCTGTTTTCTGAAGTACTCCTGTGGAGTACCAGTACTACGAGTAGTACTCCTGCCTACCGCCCTTGCACTACTACTAGACTACTACAACTAGCTAGAGCTTGCTAGCTAGCCAAGTATGACCAGTAGTGTACTCTACTAAAATAAAAAATACTGAAGTAACATCACCATAGGAAGACTTTCCATTCAGCAAATTCGGCGAGGTGCGGCTGACGCGAAAAGTGTGGTCAACAAAAAAACAGAGTAGTAGACTCTACCACACTACTACTACTTACTGTAGCTAGCTACTCTACTAATAACTAGTCTACTACTAATACTAATAATAGTAGTAGTAGTAGTAGTAGTAGTAGTAGTAGTAGTAGTAGTAGTAGTAGTAGTAGTAGTAGTAGTAGTAGTAGTAGTAGTAGCAGTAGTAGCAGTAGTAGCAGTAGTAGCAGTAGTAGCAG
>Ga0100391_1001068_pt1 | contig 31273 bp, 26 predicted proteins | sample CryGeymeta201515_FD_81541 | JGI IMG/M metagenome (GOLD analysis project Ga0100391, IMG submission 81541) | Groundwater microbial communities from Crystal Geyser aquifers in Utah, USA - Crystal Geyser metaG 2015-15 | ecosystem: Environmental > Aquatic > Deep subsurface > Groundwater | place: USA... | reverse complement strand
TAACAAACTTTTCATTCTGATCTTGACAAATCACAAATGAAGAAACCAGGAAAACCAAAAGCACTAAACGCATATAACCTCCGAACTATTTGACTATTTATTTAACCGACAACAGTATGTAGTGAATGTTCGCCAGATTCTCTGCTAAATTATAATTAAAATTTATTTCTTCAAAAGAATTTGAAATGTTTTTCACAATGTTGAACTTATTTCACTGAGCCAAAGTCTTATTATACTTCAACTTATCGTTACATATAAGAATACTTGTTGATGAATTTATTGGTTGAGATAAAAAGAGTTACTCCTCTGCCAAAGCTATTTGTCATTTGAATGCGTCCAATTGCTTTTCCTTCATCGTGTAAAATCCACTCATAATTAATTCTTGGAAATTTTTCATAAGGCAGATTATTTATCGTATCCCTGAGGGCGAGAATATCTTTAGCGCATTTGTCTGATGTTTCCGAAACAATCCCAACTAAAACATCTATTAAAGTATCATTATCAAACGTGACCGACCAACTCTGAGATTTTAATCCGCTGATCTTTCCCCCTTCAAATTTGAAAGCTTTAAGATTTCTTTTATGTTTCCCTTGGGTGAGTTTTATTTCACCCGAAAAATCAAGGCCATAGTTCGTTTCTAAAACATTTTTCACTTTTGCGTAATTATAGTCCCATTTCAAATCTTGGATCACTTGAGCAATACTTACGTTGGGATATTCCTTCGGCTGCTTTGCGCATCCGGCGAATACCAAGAAAAAAATTACCATCAGATAAATGCTAGTTTTCATTTTGAACCTCTCCGTTTTATTTTTATTGATACCACAATCCTTATTTTACTTCGACTTGTCCTTTTATAACATTATTTGTTCTGTTCGATTCATTTAATTCGTTTTTAGAATCGAGATAAATTATGTAATTCAATTTCCCAATTCGTTTTGGTGTCCAGGAAACAAAGTAACCTTCACTTTTATTTGGGTTCATTTTCATTTTACTTATCGAAGCCATGACTAATTCATTATCAATATAAAGCGAGTTCACGAACGCTTTTTTCGGAAGTGCTTTTTGTCCAACATTCACAACATTAAAAAATACTTTGTTCTTTTCTCCTACTTTGGGCGGAATTGGAGAAAAAGTAATCCGCGTATTTGTAAGATCATAATTTTCAGGTTTGTATTCTAATTCAAAATCAATTGGAATTATAGCTTGACATTTCCCGGATGGTGAAGGATGGAATTTCACTTCCGATACTGCTTTTAAAGCCGCCTCGTCACAGCCCCAGCCGATTCCTTTGAAGAGTTGAGCTCCAACAACATTTCCTTTTTCATCAATGTAGGCATTCACAACCACTTTACCAGTAACTCCATTTTTTTGGGCTTCGGAGGGATAGGTGATTTTACCATTAAGCGCTTCCAATCCTCCGATTATTGTAGTAAACCCACCGGACAAAAAATCGTTTCTATCATATTTCCCATCGAAGACAGGCAAATATTTTTTTAAGTCAATCTCTTTTATCGTCCAGGGGGTAATCACCTTCCTGTTTTTATCAATTCCGATTCTAATCTCGAAATATTTTATACTACTTACATTTTTTCCGGCTAATTGACCAAGTTTTGTTTCAAATATCGTATTCTTATCAACGAAGGAATTGTAGAAAACCGAATTAGCCGATTTTTTTTTACGAGAAGAATGATTGAGTTCGTATTGCTCTCTAAAATCTTCAGGAACACTCCCGTACATAAAACCAACATCTTGAACAAACGTGTATCGGGAAGGTTTTCCATTCTTATAAATAGATAACGCTAAATAAAAATTGTGAACCCCATATCCGAAATGTTTTAATACTGTATCAACGGGAAAGATAGAATTCATCTCTTTTAAAAACTTAGCGTTATTCACTTTTGCTACAGACGTTATCTCTAACTCATAATCGTAGTTTAGAAGGCTTTCATTTTTGATCTTAGGTTTTGGAACTTCCTTGTTGGGAGAAGTTTCCACATCGTTTTTGCACGACACAAACAGTCCTAAAAACAAAACAACCGAAAGCAAAATCTTTTTTTTCATAAAGACTCCAATATTCCTATTGTTAATAAATCAGGATTATCAACGGATGTCTTTACTTTGACTGCCGGCATCTCGTTTATGAGCGCACTTATTTGTTTTTGTTGCAAATCAATTTGTACCATCGTTACTTCAAAATTCTCTTTATAGTTCAAGGTCTCATTTTTAAGATCGTAAAATTGGTAAACCATAAAAAGAAAAAGCATCGTAATTATTACTCCATATCCATAAATCAAATAAGTTGGCAATCGCTTCTTGGATGAATTGGTTACCGCATGCCGTTCTTTATTTCTGATAGTATTAAAAATACGTTGCTCAAGCCGTTCCGGCAATTCGCTCTCTCCCTTGCGAAATTCATACTGTACTCTATTCAATGCTTTGAAATTGTTTTTACAATCTTCACACTGTGCTAAGTGAGTGAAAAGAAACGATTCTTCTTCTTTTGATAATTCGTTATCAAAATATTCATGCATCATAGTGTCGGTGTTGCTGCAATTCATAATTCACCTCTATTTAAATTCAAAATTACCGTCTTCAACTTTTCTCTTTCTTTGTAAAGACGGCTTTTTACAAGTTCTTCGGATATTTCCATCAGCTCGGCAATTTCCCGGTAGCTCATTCCGGAATATTCTTTTAACAAAAAAACCTCGCTTTGTTCGGGATTCATATTGTTCAATTCGTTCATTATGATTTCTTTTATTTCATTCTTTTCAAAAGTATAGGCGAAATCCTCCGCAACATTCACGCAATCGGCAATATCAACATCGCGCAAATTGTTTCTTTTTATTTGGCGCAGATGATCAAGTGAAAGATTTCTCGCCGTCTTAAAAACCCAAAACTCAATTTTGTTTGTATCAACTATTGAAGAAAGATTATCAAACAGTTTTATGAACACATCATGCACAATGTCTTCAGCTTTCATCTGTGACTTGGTGATTTTTAAAACATAATGATAAAGAGCTTTTTTATGTTTGTTATAAACCAGAGTAAAGTCTATTATCTGTGTATTCTGCATAATTTGAGTAATCGTTTATTAAATGACGACAAGAGAGGGGAAATGTTTCTTTTCTATTTGACTTAATTTTAGGCATTATTTTTATCAACTTAAAGATTTCAGCACTAAAAATAAAAAAAGCCGAGTCAAATAGTCGGCCTTTTTAGAAGACAATAGATGTAGTTATGAAGGCAGACGGTAAGGTTGTTGCATAGTCAATGAATTTAGAATGACGATTAACGATATTCGATTTGTGATGTCATACTTCAAAATTCATAAATCGTTAATCTTTGTTCTTAAATCAAATTTAGTTCTTTACTTACCGTATCATTAATAATAAAACTGAAATTAATTCCCGCCAAGTATCAACGGTAATCCGTCTTTCCCGGAACCGATAACTACAATTTTAGAATTGTTCGAGCCGGCTAATTTTTCGGTGGCTTCAATGCCTTTCCATTTTAACAGTTGGTCGTTCAATCCCATTGAAACTATTTTCTGGAAATCGGCGATGCCTTGAGCTTCAATTCTTTTTCTATCAGCTTCTTGCTTTTCTTTTAAAAGAATAAACTGCATCCGTTGACTTTCCTGCTCGGCTTTAAGTTTTTCTTCGATTGAAGCGGTTAATCCTGCCGGGAGAACAATTTGACGTAAAGGAGAACTTTCTACTGTAATTCCTCTTTTTGCTACAAGTCCTGCAAGTTCAAGTTCAATTTCCTTTGCAAGTCCTTCTCGTTCGGAAGTGTACAAACTTTTTGCTTCATACCTTGCAGTAACTCCACGAACCACCGAACGGAACTGCGGAATCAAAATAATTTCTGCGTAATTCTCTCCAACCGATTTATAGATGTCGAAAGTGTTTTCCGGATTTAAATGGTAGAGCAAGCTTATTTCAAGTTGAACGCTCAATCCTTCTTTAGAAGGAACGTTCATCATTTCCTTAATTTCCTGAGTCTTTATGCTGAATTTAACTACGTTGGCAAGGGGATTAACAAAATTTACTCCCGACTTCAATGTATTGTCACTTACGTTTCCGAAAAAATCAATTACACCCACCGAACCCGCCGGAATTAAGGTAAAGCATTGCATTAAGGATATTACTGCGGCGACAATAAATCCGATAAAGGCAAAGGTTGACTCCGATTTGTTAAATCGTTTTTTGGCGTTAAAAAAAACGACCAGGGCAATAATAGCTGCGGCAAATGATACTAAAAATAACATACGTTCCTCTTTCTTTTTTTTATACAGCAAATATAGGTGTAATTAAAATATGAGAAAAGTGAAATAGCAGGACGGTAGTGATATCTCTAACAAAAAAAATTGAATGATTGGACGAAAAATCCATGATAAATAAAAACAGACAAGGGGATGATAATAGAAATACCACCCCTCAACCCGGATAAACCGGAAACAACAAATACCAAATAACAGTAAATGAATGATTGAATGGTTGCATGATGGAATGAAAAACAGACATCCATTCCTCTTCATTCATTCATTCTATCGCTTTATTTGTAGCCTTAATATTCTGTCAGTTATAATACGAACTTTAGCGCTAAGGCACTTTAAATTATTCCATCGAGTTAGGAGAAAAGATGATTTCATTTACTGCTTGGGGCGTTGAACACAAATATGAAAACTTTTTACTATTTTGCACACAAAAAAGTAAACGATATTTATGGTTTCAAACTCGTCAGAAGAAGAAAAACAATTTGAAGAAATAACCGCCGCAGCTTTGTTGGATGCAATACCGGTTGGAGTGCTTGTTTTTGATGAGCAGCAAAATATAACCTATCTAAATGCGTGTTTTTCTAGTCTTGGAGTTTTACGACCGAAGTTTCTTGAAAAACCAGTTGGAAAAAGTCTCAAAGACGAACAGCTTTTTCTCTCTGCGGATATCCGTAAAGAAATTCAAAATCTGCGCGAGCAATTCTTTTTTGAGAAGGAGCTTGGGAATCAAAAAACTTCAGATGGTGGAGAGATTTCCATTTTTCTAAAGGGAGTTGCCCTTTTTGAAGAAGAAAATTTTCGCGGCGGTATGCTCATGGTAGAAGATTTAAAGGTTCTTGGCAAAACGAACGATTCCAATCCCCCACTTAATAATGAAAGTTATTTAAATCTCCTGCAGAACCTTAGCGATTTCATGGTTTTGACAGATGCGGATGGCAGCATTGGCTATGTTTTTGGCAGTCAGGCTAAAACCGTCTTTAGAAAAAACATTCAAACGGGCAAACCCGAGAAGGATCTTCTTCAGCGCCCCATTAATGAAATATTACCACAGGCGTCTCTTGGCAACTTAGAAAAATCATTAAAAGAAATTAGAGAAACAAAAAAAAGGTCATCGTTTCTTACTTCTTTCGAGGTTGAAGCGGAGGAATTTGTTTTTGATCTTCAAATCTTCCCGGTGCTTGCCGGCAGGCGAGAAATTCAATTTATTTGTTTCTTCTTTAAAGACATTTCACCCTACATCAAAGAGATGGAACACCTCAGACAGCAAATTGATGAATTGCAGTTCTATGAAACCATCACGCAGAAAGCCAGTGATGCGCTGTTGGTTCTTAACGCGGAAGGAAAAATTAATTTTTGGAATAAAGCGGCTGAGAAACTTTTCGGCTATTCTAAAAGCGAAGTATTTAACAAACCGTTCGAAAAATTCTTTCTTTCGATTGATCACAACAAACTGTTTGCGATTTTTTCCTATTTAACCGCTACGGAAAAATATAATACAAGCGTCTCCATTATTACAAAACAAAAACAAAAAAAAGAAATTGACATTTCCTTCTTGGGTACAAAAAACAGAGAATCCTCCCAGCTCTACGTTGTTCTCTGTAATGATATAACGGAAAAAATTGAAGTAGAACGCGTCTTGCGCGTGTCGGAAGAGCGGTTTCGCTCGATCGTTCACAACGCTTCAGATTTAATTTGTAATTTTTCGGAAGCGGGCAGGATTATCTACGCGAATCCTTCTTTTTTACAGGAGCTTGGTCTTAGCGAAAAAGAATTGAGTGAAAAAAAATTAACTGATTTTTTTGAGACGTCTTCAGTACAACAAAAAAAATTCTCAATAAAGCAAGTTATTCAGGGAAAAGTAAAATCAGCCGAACTAACTTTTGTGAAAAAAAACGGCGGATTTCTTGAAGTGCTCGGAAATTTTTCAGTTACCTATGATGCGCAAAAAAAATTAAAATATATCGGAGGAATTTTTTCAGATATTACGGCGAAAAAAGCTTTTGAACAAGAGCTTCTTCTCATGCGCGCAATTTTTGAAGCGTCAAACGACGGCATTGCCGTTGAGTCTAACAACTCTTTTGTAATAGTCAATAATTCTTTTGCCAAAATATTCGGTTACGAAAAAGGTGAAGAACTTCTGAACACAAACCCTCTGGAGCTTGTTGATGAAACAGACCTTCTCAGAATTAGGGGTTATACCGAAGCCAGAGCTCGCAAAGAAACGGCGCCGAATCATTATGAGTTCCTTAGCCGAAATAAAAACGGAACACAAAACTTTATTGAAGTCTCTGTTACTTCTTTTGAATTTGAGGACGACATTTTTTTTGTAGTTATTTCGCGAGATGTGTCGGAACGGAAACGTGTTCAGCAAGCCATTAAAGAATCGGAGGAACGTTACAGAACAATTACGGAAAATTTAGACGATTCGCTTTGGACAGCCGAACGAGCCGGAAATAATATCCGCTATACGTTTTTCACCACGTCAATTGAAAAAATTACCGGTTATTCGCAAACCGAATTTTTACATGATTCAAGGTATTTTTTCAAAATCACTTTTCCTGATGATTTTAAAATGATCAAGATGAGATTGAGGAAGTTTATCAATAATTACTATAAAAATTCGGAAGAACTTGTCTTCAGAATTATTCATAAGCAAGGGCACCTCGTCTGGATCAAAAATAAGATTACCGTCACCCGTAACCAGCGAGGCGAAATTCTAAAAATGTTCGGTTTGGTAAGCGACATCTCGATCCAAAAGAAAGCCGAAGAAGAAGTTGAAAAATCGTCCGATAATTTAAAAAAATTGAACGATACGAAAGACCGCTTCATTTCAATTGTTTCGCACGATCTCAGAACCCCGTTCAGTTCAATTCTCGGTTTTACAGATATTCTTTTAAATGATGATGAAATAACCGCGGAAGAGTCTAAGCAATATATTGGGTACATACAAGAATCAGCGCAGAGTATGCTTGCGCTTGTAAATTCACTCCTGGATTGGACGAGACTGCAAACCGGAAGGATTCGTTTTGAACCGGCAAAAATTGATTTGTTTGAACATGTAAAGAAAGCCTTAGAGGCAGTAGCCGGTTTTGCAATAAAAAAAGGAATTACTTTACAAAACCTTGTCACCGACGAAATAAATGTGTTTGCAGATAAAAGTTTACTTTCCCAAATTTTTGGCAATCTGCTTTCAAATGCATTGAAATTTACCAAAAGCGGCGGAACAATTGCAATCAATTTTGCCCAATCCGATGTTCCGAGATTTATAGAAATTTGGGTTAACGATACCGGAACCGGAATATCGAAGGAGAATTTATCAAAGGTTTTTGATGTTGATGCAAAGTTTACTTCAGAGGGAACTGCGGGGGAAAAGGGAACAGGGCTTGGTCTTTCGCTCGTTAAGGAAATAGTGGAAAAACACGGAGGAAAAATTTGGGTCGAAAGTAAGGTAGGAAAAGGGACAACATTTAAATTTACTTTGCCTAAAGCCTCGGCTACTATTCTTCTGGTTGATGATAATAAAACAGACAGACTTTTATATTCCAAGATCTTAAAAAGCTTTGTTCCTGATTACGAAATCATTCTTGCCGGTGATGGAGCAGAAGCCTGGGAAATTATAAAAGAAACCTCGCTTGCGTTAATCATCAGCGACCACACCATGCCAAAAATGAACGGGATGCAGTTGGTGAAACGGTTTAGAGACTCTTCAATTAAAGGGAAACCGCACGTCATTATTCTAAGCGGTGATGTTGGAAAACCGGAAACCCTGGCTTATAATGATCTGGGGGTTGAATACGTTTTTCAAAAGCCGGTTAACTTAACTCAATTTAAAGAAGCTATCGAGCAATCCCTCAGGAAAATTTTTACAAAATAAAACCGTCAGTAAAAAATTGGAAAACAGTATGGCACTTAGAAAACAGTTATTACTAAACATGTTAACGATAATTGAATATCGAATATAGAACAAGGAATAATGAATTTAGAAGTGAAGACCAACTATCTTTCAACTTTCAACTTTTTACTTTTTACTTTTCAAAACATATCCTGCTGTTGGCGGGATAACCAATTTATCTCTGACCACATCAAGTTTTTTTATCCCGGCAGATTCCGGATTGACCAGCACTTCCCAAATCCCTTCCGGCAAAAGAAATTCCTTGGCGCTGTTTGGATCGGCGTTCATCAAAACAACAAATTGATCCCCACCATAGTTGATCGTATAAGCTATGGAAAATTCGTTTTGGTTGTTGGAGAAAAAACCAATGTTTTTATAATCTGCTTTTCTAAATGCACCATACTCATTTCGCAAAGAAATTAAGCCGGTGTAATAGTCGAGCAGTTCCTGATTTATTTTTGCGTGATGATAGTTGATGGCATTTACTTCATTATCCTTATCGTAAGTGTTGTGGTCAATCCTTCCCTTGTTTGTGTCCGGGGTATCACCGGAAAGAGGAATGACTTTAGTGCGTGCAAATTCTTGACCCGCGTGAATCATAGTAATTCCCTGCGAAGTAAAGAGAAATAATGCTGCAAGTTTGTTTAATTTCATTTGCGCGGGAGAAAGTTTTATGAAAGCATCAACGTCTTTAATTATCTGGCTGCTGCTAACTTCTCTTGTGCCCAACCGGATAAAATCTCCAAGCGTATAACCGTCATGCGATTCAAGATAATTAACAGAATGTTCTTTCTTTTGGAACAATCCAAGTGAATCTCGAATAAGCGTGCCGTTTACATAACTCTTGATACGGTTAAGATTGTTATTTCCCTGCCATTGCCCGAAAATCCAGCCGAGTCCGTTTTCAGGGTTTTCACCTTTTATACCGTTTCGAACCTGGTCGTTCCAACTTGCAATTCCCCGCAAAGACATTCCCCTTGGATCATAACCGCCTCCCCAGGGTTCTGCAACAAATATTACAGCCGGGTTTATTTTTTTTACTTCGTGAACGATGTCTTCAAGAGTAACCCAATCAATTAATTTTCCGAGATCAAAACGGAAGCCGTCAACATGATATTCTTTCATCCAATGCAAAATACTTTCGATGATCAATTTGCGAACCATCGGGCGTTCGGTTTTCAGATCGTTACCGCATCCGCTTTCTGTTTTGAAATTTCCATTTTGATCAAGCCGGAAATAATATTCTTTGTCAATTTCCTTTAAATTCCCGAGTTCATATTCGGAAAGATGGTTATACACAACATCCATAATAACGGCGAGGCCTTCTTTGTGAAAGGCTTTTACCATTTCTTTAAAATCATTTACTTGTTTACCGGTTGTGCCGTCCCAGTTTTTAAATTGAACCGGTTTATCGCTTGCCGAATAATACCCTTCGGGAGCGAAGAAAGCGGCGGTCATGTATCCCCAATGATTTCTTTCATACGGGTTCCACGTATTGATCTTTCCTCTAAACTTTTTTTGGAACGGAATTTCGATGTTTGCAAATTCTTGAGAAGGAAGAAGCTCAACCGTATTTACGCCGAGCGCTTTAATGTAACTCAATCCTCCTGGTGTTCCTTTATCGGTTAAACCGAGGTACGTTCCCCCTTTATGAACGCCGGAGGAGGGATGAGACGTCTGATCCTTTATATGCATTTCATAAATAATCAGGTCGCTCCAGTCGCGCTGGATCCACTCGTCGTTTTCCCAATCGAAATCATTTTCTTTAATTACAATTCCAAGGCGCTCCCCCATATAGGTGTTGTACGAAGCAACGGCTTTTGCGTAAGGATCAAGACAGAGCAAATCAGTTTTTTTTAGTTTTTTGCTGTTCAGCACTTTGAAGCCGTAAAATCTTCCATAAAGTTCGCCGCTAAGCACAACCTCCCAAACGCCGCCGGGGTCTTTAGCCATCAAATATTCTTTATAAGCTTTGTCGTCAACCGTTTTTTTTACAACCAGTGAAACCTCAAATGCTTGCGGAGCAAATAACCTAAAGACGGTAGTTCCGTTTTCTACATATGCGCCAAGTTTTTTTGTAGAGTAGTAACTATCCAGCCTTCTGTTTTTTTCAAAAGATTTTTTTTCAGCGGCGGATATTTTTTTTTGCTGTGCAGTTCCAGTCATTGTTAAACCCAAAAAAATTATAAAAAAAATAAAAAGGAAAGTTCTCTCTCTCATCTTCCAGGCAGAGTTTGTGAATAAGTGTCTAAAAATAAGGAATTGTCTTTGTATGAAAAAAGATTTTATTCATTTAAAAATATATTTCACTAAGTTTCTTCTGAAGAAACCGAGGATTTTGTGACTTTTATTAAGGCTTTTCACTGGATAGGCAGAATTACTGCTGTGCTGCTGTTTCTGCTTTGGGGCGCTTTCTTTGTAGAGCATCTTACCGAATGGTTTAAAGATGCCGCACATCTTCCCCCAGCGTCTGTTTTTATAAAGCAATTTTTTCATTTGCTGATGTTGGTTGGATACCTCGTGGTCTTTAAATGGAAAGTTGCCGGAAGTTTCATTATTATCTTAGGCGCGCTTCTTTTCTTCGGTTCAATAGGAGTTAATGCGATGATAACGTTTTTTACAATTTCAATTATTCCCGCGGTGATTTTTCTTTTTGTTTTATATTTTGAAAAGAAAATTCTTTCCACGACATCAGTAGATAAGGTTTCACAAAGTAAAGAGTAAGGTTTTATGGATATTTCCGCTACCGTAGTGCAGGTTATTCAGGCGATGCTTGCCCCCGGCATAATGATCTCCGCCTGCGGATTGCTTTTGCTCGGCATGAACAATAAGTATTCGTTAGTTGTAAACAGGATTCGTCTGCTCGGTGAAGAGCGAAGAAAATTTTCGATTAAAGCTTCTGAAAAGGAATTTTTATACCAAGACGAGATTCGACTGAAAAGCATATCTATTCAGCTTGAAAAACTTAAATACCGGGTTGTGCTTGTTCGGAATGCAGTTTTAAGTTATTCAATTGCCGTTGCGCTGTTTGTAATTACATCAATGCAAATCGGTTTTACCTTCGCTCTAAAATTACCAGGCTCCGAACCGCTGATTATTGCTTCATTTTCATTCGGAATGCTTTTTGTTCTCGCCGGGATTTGTTATGCCGCCGCCGAAACCATAAAAGGGTACGAAATCATTAATTATGAAATTAAAGCGCACGAGTAATTAATTCCTTATGTCTCGTAAATAAACTTTGTCAGTGGATTTAAACTAAAATTTAATTCTGGAAGCAGGGTTGTATGAACGCTCAAAGTTCAACTTATTTAAAGATCACCTTACGCAGCTGCAAATGAAAAATTATCTTAGTGATGATTTTACTCGCTTCCAAAGGGACAATGTAGATTATGAAAAAGATTACGATTATGATGATGACTCTATTACATACTATGAGTGAGCAACTAACATGGTAGAAAGCAATATTTTTTCGGAAGAAGCTCTGCTGATCCCCGAGCAGATGATTAAGCTTTATGCAATGGGAGCTTTTCCCATGGCGGAGAGCAGTTCCGGTAAAATAGAGTGGTTCTTTCCCGAAGAGAGAACCATTATTCCTTTAACTGATTTTCGTGTTCCCCGCTCGCTAAAAAAAATTTTAAAAGAGCATCAGTTTAACATTAAATACGATACCGATTTTCTTTCTGTTGTTCGTCATTGTGCCGCGCGGCAAGAAACATGGATTTCAGATAATTTGATTACCGCATATCTCAATTTGCAGAAGCTTGGCCACATTCACTCGATAGAAGTTTATCAGAAAGAAAAACTCGTTGGCGGTCTTTACGGCGTTACCTACCGTGGTGCTTTCTTTGGCGAGTCAATGTTCTCTATTGTCAGTCAAGCCTCTAAGGTGGCGCTGGCTCATTTACTTCATCATTTAAATGAAAAGAAATTTGTGCTGCTCGATGTTCAGTATATGACGGAACATTTGAAAATGTTTGGCGCAAAAGAAATTTCGTTTGAAAAGTTTTCTGCTCTTCTACAAAAAGCGTATTTGGTTGATGCTGAATTTTAAAACTGTAATTATAAAAACTTAAAATTTATTAGAGGATTATATGAAACCGTTACAAGAGTTAACACTAAAACATCTTTTAGAAAATAGTGCAGACGAATATAAAAATAAAAAACTATTTGGATTTGTTGACGGCGGGATGCTGACGTTTGCAGAATTTAAAACTCAGGTTGATTTGATCTCTACCTTTTTGCTGGATCAAGGAATTTTGCACGGCGACCGCGTTGCGCTTCTAAGCGAAAATTGTCCGAATTGGGGAGTTTCGTACTTTGCCATCACGTGTATTGGCGCTATTGTTGTCCCCATCTTAAACGATTTCCACACTTCGGAGATCCACCATATTCTTCAACATTCTGAAGCGAAAGCAATTTTTGTTTCAGAAAAATTGTACCCCAAAATTGAAGAATATAAGTCTGAAGAAGATATTAAAATTATTTTGCTCGGTGATTTTTCCATCGTTCAAAAAAATATCCCCAAGGATACACTTAAAAAATTAATTACTGATGGAAGTAAGGAACTACAAAAAATAAAAAACCTTGTATTAAAATTTACAGGGATTTTAACCGAAAAAATTTTCGAAGACGATGTTGCCTCCATAATTTATACCTCCGGCACAACCGGACACTCAAAAGCCGTGATGCTTACCCATAAAAATATTTTATCGGATGCAATTGCCACAAGAAAGTATGTTCCGGAAGAAATTGAATGCAGAATGATTTCTCTTCTCCCTCTCGCGCATGTTTATGAATGTACGCTTGGAATGATCTTTCCCGTGTTAATAGGCGGATCGGTTTATTATTTGCGAAAACCTCCGACTGCGGCAGTGCTGCTTCCTCCGCTTGCCGGGATAAAACCGACGGTTTTACTTTCCGTTCCATTAATCATTGAAAAAATGTACAAAGCAAAAATTCTTCCGGAAATAAACAAGAAGAAGCTTGTAAGGCTTGCTTATAAAATTCCTTCATTAAGAAAAACAATAAATAGAGCAGCCGGAAAAAAATTGTTAAGCACTTTCGGCGGCGAATTAAAACTTTTTTGTATCGGCGGCGCGGCGCTTTCTCCAGACGTTGAACTGTTTTTACGCGAGGCAGGGTTTCCCTATTCTGTTGGATATGGATTGACCGAAACATCACCCTTGGTTGCCGGCACCGGCGCCAAAGACTCGAGATATTTATCCACCGGTCCAGCATCTATTGGCGCGGAATTAAAAATAGATTCACCCGATCCCAGAACCGGGGAAGGGGAAATTTTAGTTCGAGGTGCAATGGTGATGAAGGGCTATTACAAAGACCCGGAAAAAACCAAAGAAGTGATTTCGAATGACGGATGGTTTAGAACCGGCGATTTAGGATGCTTTGATAAAGACGGGTATCTTTATATAAAAGGGCGATTGAAAAATATGATCCTCGGTCCAAGCGGTGAAAATATTTATCCCGAGGCAGTTGAATCTATAATTAACCGTTCTGAATATGTGCTTGAAGCTATTGTTTTCCAGCAGAACAATCAACTTTCGGCTCGTGTGTTTTTGGATTATGAAAAAATTGATACGCAGTTTGATACACAGAAGAAAACGGAACAAGAACAGCGAAAGATTATAGCTGATCTTTTAAACAAAATAAAAGACGAAACCAATAACAACGTTTCTTCATTTTCAAAAATTAGCAAGATGATAGAGCAGATAAATCCGTTTGAAAAAACTCCCACGCAAAAAATTAAACGCTACCTTTATGTTTAATTAAGAATTAAGAATTAGGAATTAGGAATTAGTACCTTTGCACTTAACTTCGTGTACTATTTGGCAGAATATTAATAAGAGAGATAAAGCGAAAGAAAGACAGAATGAGAATGAATGTTTTCCATTCAATCTTAGCGCGGCGTGGCCGACAACCAAAGATTTTCTGATCTCAGAACAAGGATTAACGATTTTTGATTTTAGAAGTCAAACAAATCAAAAATCGCTATTCGTTAATCCCCGTCTGAGCCGGGCAGGCTTGTTCGTAAATCGTGTCCCCAAAACAAGGATTTAACTGAGGATACTATTCTAATGTGATGATTTTGTTCTGGCTCAAAACTGATTACTGAAAACTGACAACTGAGAACTCTTTGGTTCTGGCTTGTCCGGGTTAGGATGTTGAAGTTTATAATCTTACCATATTAGCAATTTGGTTGACAATGACGGATGATTTCATCCACTGATGTATCGAAAGGATGTAGTTCCTTTTTCATCCCTTTGCTCTATTGTTACCCCTCTTTGCTATCCGCACATTAACAAGTGAATTAATACTCATTACTCGTTGAGATGCATGCCGGTTGTATAACGTGATTCATGTCCCATCCGAATTGGGGCGGATTCAGTTGTTAAAAGGCGGCGATCAAAAAAGTATCAACTGCTTCCGCACAACAAGTAGTAGTATTCATGACGTAACAGGGCAGCTATAATAGCTTGTACTCGAGAAGATGTTAACAGAAAATTAGCACTGCTGCCGGCATTTGTATGGTTGACGAATAATATTAAACAGGAAAAATATGAAAAAGATCTATGTTGGTGTTTTTAGCTTACTCCTCTTTGTTTTCATCGCAGGGTGTTCCCGTAATACGGAGACTCAACTCCGTATTTCGAACAAACACGCAGAAAAAGTCAATGTAAAAATCCAAACTGAGAAAGGGGTTAAATTCGCTATTAATGATGTCGAACCTGGAGAAACATCGGATTATCAGACAATCAATGAAGGAAATATTACTGCAACGGCAGTAATCCAGAACGAGTCAATATCGTTCCTTGCTGCAAAACATGCTCACTACACAATTTTTATTAGTGCAGACAAGCCCCCCTTACTTCATCTCGATCAATAACGATGGTAAGGTATTAAGAATATGCTGGCGTTACATGGCGTTTGGGAGACGCCGCTTATTCTTTCATTCAATTTATTATAAGAGGTAATTAATTATGATCAAAAAGAAAACAAAATCGTTCGAGCTCTTGCTCGATAGTAACAAAATGGAGATTCTCATGAAAACTTATACAAAAAATTCTACCGCTATCATAAACAAGTGGCTTCGCTTTGCAGGAGCAATGTTGATAATTGCTTTGTTGGCGCCAGCCTCTGCTGTGCCACAATCACCGGCTCCGGTAAACCTTAGAACAGCCGGTAACTTTGCTATTCTGGCAGGTTCCGGTGTAAACAACATTGGTACGCTTACACATATTTATGGCGATGTTGGATCGTTTCCAACTGCCACAATTAATGGGCTGATTCCGGGAAATGTGACGGGGATACTTTATTCAACTGCTGATACTCTTGTAACTTTGGCGAAAGTAGATTTAGATTCTGCTTATAACGACGCTCAAGGGAGATCATTAAATGCAATTTCGTTACCGGGACAACTCGGCGGTTTAACTCTTGCCCCAGGGCTCTATGTTAACTCGTCATCAACCGGCATATCAGGAACAGGTCCGAATGCGATTTTAACTCTCGATGCTGCAGGTGATGCGAATGCTGTGTGGATATTTAAAATGGGTTCAACACTTGTTACGGATGCAGGTACGAGCATTGTCCTTGCAGGAAGCGCCAAAGCAGGTAATATCTTTTGGCAGGTTGGCACATCCGCCACGCTGGGAACGAACTCGACTTTTTATGGAAATATCATGGCTGAGGCGTCAATCACTTTAACCACCGGGGTGAATTTGTACGGTCGAGCATTGACACGGATTGCTATGGTTTCTTTAGATGCCAATACAGTTACTATTCCTTTGGTGACCTCGGTAGAAAATGGTTTAGCGCCTCAAGTTTTTGCGCTCTTCCAGAATTATCCAAATCCATTCAATCCTTCAACAAGAATCCAATATAGTCTTGAGAAGACTGGTCAGGTTTCCCTTAAGGTTTATAATGTGCTTGGTCTTGAGGTTGCCGTTCTCGTAAACGGTCGCCAGCAAGCCGGCAGTTATTCTGTGTCGTTCAATATGAACAAAGGAAAAGCCGGTCTTTCGAGCGGTGTATATTTCTATCGTTTAGAGACCGAATCATTCGTCTCTACCAAAAAGATGATCCTGATGAAATAGTGCCAAATGTCCTACAGCATGTAGTTCTCATTGAGAGGGAACCTTTTTGATTCATCAAAAAGATTTCTTTACGAAGCGCTCAAATAAAAGTGAAATCAATATAGTGCTAGGTAATCAACTATTGATTTACTAAATGAGTTCGGTTTCATCTGTAAGTTGACTCAACCATAAGATGTAGTTCCCATTTCATCCCTTTGCCCGATTTACTCAAGCACAACATCTCTGTAACTTAATATCAGTAAATAACGAAAACGAATTTATAAAATGAACAAATTTAAGACAAGCAAATTGAACAACACGATTACACGGGAAATTATTCTTTCACTAACTATATGGAAATTCTGATGAAAATGAAGATAAAAAATCGAAAAACATATTTGATCAAATTGATCCGCCTAACCGGAACTCAGCGAAGGATGGGACTACTCGTAGTATTCTCCTTTTTTCTTTTCTTGTCTGGTTGTTCAAAGGACGATACGGTAGTAGAGCCTGCCTCGAGAGTCATCCCTCTTCAAACCACGGTTCAGGCAACCGTCAATCTTCGATCAACCGGAGGTTTTGCGATTCTTGCCGGCTCGTTAGTATCCAACGTTCCTACATCTTCAATTACCGGCGACATCGGATTGAGTCCGGCAGCCAGATCGTTCATTACCGGTTTTGGTTTAACCGAAGTAACAGGAACATTATACGCCGCCGATGATGTTTCTCCCGCTGGCATTTCTGCAATGCTAACTGCGGCAAAAGGTGATTTGACTACCGCCTATAACGATGCCGCAGGACGTACATCAACAGATATTGTGCTTCTTTCCGGAAATATTGGCGGGCTGACTCTTACTCCGGGTCTTTATAAATCCAGCGGATCTCTTGAAATATCTTCAGGTGATCTCACCTTTGACGCAAAAGGAATCACGAATGCTGTTTTCATCATTCAAATCGCATCAACTTTGAACACCACATCCGGGCGGCAAATTATTTTGAGCGGCGGCGCCAAGGCTTCTAACATTTTTTGGCAGGTCGGCACTTCAGCTACCCTTGGAACCACTTCCGTCTTTAAAGGAACTATTATGGCTGATCAATCTATTTCGCTGAATACAGGAGCGAGAGTTGAAGGGAGGTTGTTAGCACGCATTGCTGCTGTAAATTTAGCAGGTAACACCGTGGTAAAACCAACACTATAAAATAGCTGGATTAAAACCCAAATTACGATTGAACACTGAAATCACTGCTCATTAGAACGGCGATTTAGAAAAACACGACTTATTTATTTTCAATAAACAATAGGAAATTATCATGAAAAACGAGACAAACTATTCAAAAACTTTATTAATTCGGTGGACACGCTTCATCGGGGTGATGCTGACAATCGCATTTATGGTGAATGTCACAACTTTAGCCCAACCAACAGTAAATCTTACAAACCCAGCTAATGCTGAAACGGGTGTGGCTTTGAACATACAGATTACAACAACCTTTAATATGGCTATGGATGCTTTAACTCTTACGGCATCTACTATTACTTTGAAGCAAGGAACAACCCAGGTTTCAGGATTTGTCTCTTACTCAGGTATGACCTCTACTTATATTCCATCGAGTAATCTCGTACCGAATACAACTTATTCAGTAACGATTACTACAGGTGTTAAGAATCTGTCGGGTGATGCCATAGTAAATAACTATGTTTGGAGTTTTACAACGGGCACAGCAGTAGTATTCAATCCTCAGCCGCCTGTAGACCTTGGAACAGCCGGCAATTTCGTGCTGCTTGCAAAAACAGGAATCTCAAGTACAGGAACTACCCAAATTACCGGAGACATTGGTCTAAGCCCGGCTGCAGCAAGTTTTATAACCGGATTTGGTTTGATTGCAGATGCCTCGGGAACATTTTCATCATCATCTTTAGTTACCGGGAAGCTCTATGCTGCCGATTATGCCGCCCCAACTCCCACTATGATGATTACTGCTGTGGGTGATATGGAAACTGCTTACACCAACGCAGCCGGAAGAGTTACTCCTGATTTTTCTGAACTTTACACAGGAAACCTTACCGGGCAGACTCTTCTCCCGGGTCTTTATAAGTGGACGACTGGAGTCCTTGTCTCCGCTGGCGGAGTCACTATCTCGGGCAGCGCAAGTGATGTCTGGATTTTCCAGATAGCACAGAATTTAACATTAGGTAATGGAGCAATGGTTACTCTTATCGGCGGGGCTCAAGCATCAAATATCTTTTGGCAGGTCGCCGGACAAGTTACTCTTGGAACAACCGCAGCTATGCAGGGAATTATTTTATGTAAAACGCAGATTGCGATGAATACCGGCGCAACATTGAATAATGGTAGAGCGCTTGCACAAACGGCGATTACCTTAGACGCAAATGCCATTACAACTCCAACTGTAACTTCTGTTGAAAATGATTTAACACCTCAAGCTTTCACACTCTTTCAGAATTATCCAAATCCATTCAACCCATCCACGAAGATTCAATACACAATTGCGAATTCCGGTTTGGTTTCTCTCAAAGTGTTTGATGTGCTTGGTAACGAAGTTGCTGTTCTTGTGAACAGCAATCAAGAAGCCGGAAATTATACAGTACCATTTAATATGAACAAAGCTAAGTGGAATCTTTCGAGCGGTGTTTACTTCTACCGGCTGGAAGCCGGTGCTTTTGTCTCAACTAAAAAATTGATCCTTTTGAAATAGTTCTTATTGATAAAAAAAATGATAAAAATACTAAAGGTAATTAGATGATTTACGTACAACAAATTTCTTTAAGAGAGAAAAGGTTCATCTTAAGATGGTCTCGTCCAAAAGGTGTAGTTCCTTTTTCATCCCTTAGACCGATTTACTTACGTATGACAAGAGGCTAACTTTACTCTAGATAAATAACGAAAACTAACTAAACACAGGAGCTAAATTATTATGAACAAAATTAAAAAATATTATAAGATGTGGTTAATCCCACTGTTGCTGGTCATGATCATGACCGGTTGCGACGAAAGGATAGGACTTACCTCTCCTCCACCTGCAACAACACCGACAGTGAGCTCAACAAACCCTGCTAATAATGAAGTCGCTGTACCTTTCAATCAAAAGGTTACCGCAACATTTAGTGAGGTGATGGATTCTGCAACGCTTACTACTGCATCCTTTACCTTGATGCAAGGAACGTCTTTTGTATCAGGCACCGTGTCTTATGTCGGAACAACAGCGACATTTGCACCGTCAACTAATCTTGCACCTAACACTCTTTATATTGCAACGATTACAACCACGGCAAAGAATGTTGCGGGAAACGCATTGGCAACAAACTATGTTTGGAGCTATACAACAGGTGCAGCAGCGACAGTCACTCCACCCACGGTAAGTGCGACCGCCCCCGCTAACGCAGACATAGGGGTGCCAATCAATCAGAAAATTGCCGCATCTTTCAGTGTGGCTATGGATGCCTCAACTATTACTGCAGCGACATTTACTTTATTGCAGGGTATTACTCCGGTTCCAGGATTTGTTTCCTACTCCGGTATAACCGCAATTTTTGCACCGACAAGTAACCTTGCACCAAATACTGCATATACGGCTACTATAACAACCGGGTCGAAGGATCTTGCAGGAATTGCTCTTGTAAACAATTATGTATGGAGTTTTACAACAGGCGCAGGGGTGGTCGTCACTCCGCCAACTGTACTTTCTACAATTCCGGCAAATGCTGATATAGGTGTGGTTTTGAATCAGAAACTTGCCGCAAATTTTAGTACAACAATGGATGCTTCAACTATTACAACATCAACATTTACCTTGAAACAAGGTGCAACACCTGTTTCGGGATTTGTCTCTTACTCAGGCTCAACGGCAATTTTTGCACCGTCAGTCAATCTCACATCAAACACAGTATATACCGCCACGATAACCACCGGGGCTAAAGACTTAGCAGGCAATGCTCTTGCAAGCAATTATGTTTGGAGTTTTACAACGGGCGCAGATGTAGTCATTATCCCGCCAACTATAACTTTTACAGCTCCAGCAAATCTGGAGGTGGGTGTAGCTTTGAACCAGAACATCACTGCAACTTTTAGCACAACGATGGATGCTTCAACAATTACTACAGCAACCTTTACCTTAATGCAGGGTACAACATTTGTATCCGGTACCTTAAGTTTTTTTGGTAAAACAGCAACTTATAATCCATCAACTAATCTTCAGCCAACTACTACCTATACAGCAACGATTACAACCGGAGCTAAGGATCTTGCAGGGAATGCTCTTGTAAGTAACTATGTATGGAGTTTTACAACAGGTGCGGGAGTAGCCGTGATTCCTCCGACTGTGAAGTCTACGATCCCTGGGTCTGCCGAAATAAATGTGGCTTTGAACCAGAAAATATCTGCAGTTTTTAGTACAGTAATGGATGCCTCATCATTAACAGCATCAACCTTTACCTTAAAGCAAGGGACAACACCGGTTTCAGGATTTGTTTCCTACTCCGGCTCAACGGCAATTTTTACGCCGTCAAGCAATCTCTCAGCTTCAAAAGTATATACAGCAACAATTACAACGGGTGCAAAGGATCTTGCAGGAAATGCTCTTGCAAATAACTATGCATGGAACTTTACAACCGGCGCAGGAGTGGTTGTCACTCCCCCGACGGTGCAGTCCACGATCCCTGGTACTGCCGAAACAAATGTAGCATTGAACCAGAAAATAACGGCTACTTTCAGTACGGTAATGGATGCTTCAACTATTACAGGGGCAACATTTACTTTAAAGCAAGGAGCAACACCAATTTCCGGCTTCGTTTCTTACTCAGGTACTATTGCTACTTTTATACCGTCAAGCAATCTTTCAGCTACAACGGTATATACAGCGACAATAACCACCGGGGCTCAGGACTTGTTAGGTAATGCTCTTGCAGCAAATTATGTTTGGACATTTACAACAGGCGCAGTAGAGGTCGTCACTCCTCCAACGATAACTGCTACTAGTCCAGCGGATGCCGATACATGTGTTGCTCTGAACAAACAAGTTACAGCAACATTTAGCAAGGCGATGGATGCTTCAACAATTACCACAGCAGTATTTACTTTAATGGAAGTGCAAGGTGCAACCTTTATTTCCGGAACCGTAAGCTATGTGGGTAATATTGCAACTTTTAAAACATTGACCAATCTCAAGCTGAATACAGAATATACAGCCACAATTACAACCGGGGCTTATGATCTTACAGGGAATACACTTGTAAATAATTACACATGGAACTTCACAACCGTTGTTCCTTATACCGTATCGTTATCATCAAGTCCTGCACTCGGCGGAACTACATCGGGAGGCGGTACTTTTAATTCATGCTCTTCCGTAACTGTAACTGCAGCACCAAACCTCGGATATACATTTACGAATTGGACGGAAAACGGAAACAGTGTATCAACAAACGCGAGTTACACATTTACGCTAAGTGGAAACACAGCTTTGATAGCAAACTTTACTGTAATGCAGTACACCGTAGCGTTATCAGCTAATCCCGCAGCAGGCGGAACAGTAACTCAGTCGGGAACCGGTACATACGATGCGGGAAGCAGCGTAACTGTAACTGCGACACCAAAAGCTGGCTATACATTTACCAGTTGGAAAGAGAATGGCAACGTTATACCGGCAGCAAGTGCAAGTTATACATTCACTATAAGTGGAAATAGAACATTAGAAGCGAACTTTACTTTGAACCAGTATACAGTAACGCTCTCAACAAATCCTCTCTTAAGCGGAACAGTAGCTCAGTCCGGAACAGGGACATACAATTCAGGAAGCAGTGTAACAGTGACTGCAACACCGGGCATTGGATATACATTTGCTAGCTGGAAAGAGAATGGAATTGTTATACCGGGAGCAAATGCCGGTTATACGTTTACCATAAGTGGAAACAGAACTTTAGAAGCGAACTTTAGCCTTAGCCAGTATACAGTAACACTGTTGGCAGATCCACTTTTAGGTGGAAATGTATTTGGCGCCGGTCCATTTAATCCGGGTACAATAGTTACAGTACTTACCTCATCAAAATCCGGATATAGATTTGTTAATTGGACAGACAACGGAACAATCGTATCAACAAGAGCAAGTTACACCTTCCCATTAACCGGGAATGTAACCTTAACTGCAAATTTTGTGGTAGGAATGGCAGGAATAAACCTTCGGTCTGCAGCAAACTTTGCTGTTCTGTCCGGTTCCGGAGTAACTAACACAGGGTTTACAATCATTTATGGCGATGTAGGAGCGTTTCCTACACCTACAATTAACGGATTCCCTCCGGGAATCGTAAATGGAACGCTGTTCACGTCAGCTGATCCAATTGTAGGTACAGCAATTGGTGATTTGACCACAGCCTATAACGAAGCTCAAGGAAGATCATTAGATGCGATCTCCTTACCTGGACAATTAGGTGGATTGACCCTTGCCCCTGGCCTCTATGTTAACTCTTCAACGAGTGGGATATCAGGAACAGGACCATTAGGGATTTTGACTCTTGACGCAGGTGGAGACGTGAATGCCGTCTGGATATTCAAGATGGGCTCAACTCTCATAACAGATCCAGGGACTAGTATTGTTCTTGCCGGTGGTGCAAGATGGGAGAACATCTATTGGTCGGTCGGCACTTCAGCAACTATTGGTACGACTTGTATCTTTTACGGAAATATCTTAGCTGATCAAGCAATATCAATCAAAACCGGCGCATCATTGCGAGGCAGAGCATTGACAAGAATTGCAGCAGTAACATTGGACTTCAATGTTGTTGATAAACGGCCGTAAGGCTTATGGGTGAGGAGATTTAAATCTCCTCACCTTTCTTTTCTAGATGAACATGCTGAAGAGTTTGTACGTTTTGGAGAAGAATCCGGAAATAAATTTAATAAAATTGAGTTAAACAGAAATTCAAAAAAAATAAAAGGAAACATGAAATGAAAAATTTTTTAATCACGCTTGCATTGATGTTACTCGTTAATATTGGTGTTTCTCAAGCACAAACAGCAACCGATAGCTGGGCATTTGGCTTCGGGTTAAGTTATCCCAGATTTTATTCGGCAAACATAACTACTTTAAATAGCGATTACGGCGCATATCTTTCTGTCCAACGAAATTTTTCAGAGCATGTTGGATTAAGATTTAAAGGCGGTTATGGTCACCTTGCAGGGCGATGGAACGACCCAGCGCTTAATGAAATTAAGGAAACCACAAACCTTCTTACAGGCGATCTTGATATGCTTTATTATCTCGTTCCTTGCGCACCGGTTTCACCCTATCTCTTTGCCGGTATTGGTGGGAATTATAAGAGCCTAACCAATGCACAATCTACGATGCCGGATAATAACAAATTCGGCTCACAGTTAAATCTCGGTCTTGGCGCCGATTTCAAAATAAGTACGCGTTGGAATTTTGTTGCGGAGTTTGGTTATCATCAAACGAACAATTCAGAACTCGACGGAACGATTATTAAAGATGTCTCGAAAGAGATTAACGGACACGATTCTTACATAGTTCTCAGCGCCGGTTTAAATTACTTTTTTGAAAAAGGGGAGCCGTCACCACAGTGCGAACCTTGCCAGGGAATTACCATGGCAATGAAGGACATGACGGACTACAACAAGATTGAAGATATGATTAAAAAACATATCCCGAAAGAAGTTGTAAAAGAAGTTGCGGTTGACAGATATATCGCAGCAATTTCAGAAGATAGATTAGTTCTGGTTGGAGTAAACTTCGCGTTTGATAGATCAGACCTATTACCTGAATCATATCCTGTACTTGATAAAGCGGTAATTATGTTGAATGAAAGATTCAAGGCGAACGTCGAGATCCAAGGATACACCGATTATATTGGCACCGATGAATACAACCAGGAACTTTCAGTTCAAAGAGCTGTGACCGTTAAAGATTATCTTGTCTCTAAAGGCATAGCTGAAAACAGACTTACAACTGTAGGTTTCGGAAAAGGAAATCCGGTTGCGAACAATGATACCGAAGAAGGCAGAACAATGAACAGAAGAATCGTTTTCAAAATTATTAAGTAAGTAAAGTTTATTAAGAAATCAAATAAAGTCCCTACAACTTAAAAATGCAGGGACTTTCGTGGGAACTTTGTTTTAATCCGGATGGGCCGGATGAAGCGATATAAATTCAAGATAATTTGTTTTAACTACCAATTACTCATGACTAATTCTCTAAGGAGAAATCAAAATGCGAAAAATATATTTAACCCTTTTACTCACGGGAATTTTATTTGCCCTCGGGGCGCCACTTAAAGCGCAAGTTAGTTTGAGTCTAAATTTTAATATCGGAAGCCAACCGGCTTGGGGTCCCGTAGGTTATGACGAAGTTCAATATTACTATCTACCGGATATAGATAGTTACTACTACGTACCGCAACATCGTTTTTACTTTTATAACGGAAGGAATTGGATTTACAGTTCGTCTTTACCTCCTCGTTATGCTCATTATAATTTATATAATGGCTATAAAGTAGTAGTGAATGAGCGCGAACCGTGGCGTAATCATAATTCCTATAAAGCAAAATATTCCTCATTTAAAGGGCGTCACGATCAAAAGATGATTCGAGATAGCCGGGATTCAAAATATTTCGAGAACAGAAATCATCCCGAGCATAATAATTGGATCAAACAGCAAAAGCATGATAACGGAAATGATAAAGGACAAAACCGCAGTAATAAAGATGACAATAAGAAAAAAAGCGAACATAGAAAACATAAAAAATAAAATTGAAGCGGCAGTCTAACCAAGACCATGTTAAAATTTATTAATGATAAAACGAATTAATTTAAAGGATATACAAATGAGCAAGTTAAATATTAAAGGTAACTGGAACGAACTCGCCGGCAAGCTAAAACAAAAATTTGCCAATCTTACCGACGATGATTTACTCTTCAAAGAAGGGAAAGAAGATGAACTGTGGGGAAGACTTCAACAAAGACTTGGAAAAACCAAAGAACAAATTCGCGAACTGATCGCGAAGCTGTAGCAAATAAAGGTGCGAAAGGTTAACGGTTTGTTTATCAAATGAATCGTTAGCCTGTGTTCTTATTCGTAAATGTGCAAAATGGTGTTAAGAGAACTTCCGCAAGAATAAGCAAAACTTCAAGCGTGAATAAATTTCCGCAAAAAACAAATTATACTCAACCTAATGGATTAGCTCTTCTTTCATCCTCTTGACCGATTGATTCAGCTAAACACTTCTTATAGCTTGTAGCATGTTTAAAAAAGTTTACGTAACAAAAAAACAAGGAGAATCTGAAAATGCAAAAGATATATTTTACTATTATTAAAAGGAGTTATGTTATGAAAAAAAGTGTTTTGTTCGGAATGATTTTAGGATTAATGATGATCCTCGCAAAACCCATTGCAGCACAAGATCATGGATTTGGTTTAGGATTAGTTGTTGGAGAACCAACCGGCTTAAGCGCAAAACTTTGGACATCAAGAATCAACGCATTTGATTTCGGTCTTGGCGTAGCTGTCGGCGGTGATCGTATTTCTCATGACAATTATTATTACAATGGCGAGAGCCGTCTTCATTTTCATATGGATTATCTGTGGCACTCATTCAGCGCAATAAATTCATCCGAAAGATTTCCACTCTATTACGGTATCGGCGGCAGGTACAATAGCGGTGGCGGTTATGACGGTTCACTTGGCGTTAGAGGAGTCTTTGGTATCGCATGGCTTCCACGAGCAACTCCCATAGACGTATTTCTCGAGTTAGTTCCGGTCTTTCAACTTACGCCGTCTACCGGATTTGGAATTGATGCCGGGTTAGGAATAAGATTTTTCTTTCAATAAGAGAAAATAATCGTGCATTATTTATTTAATTAATAAAAAGGATCATAAAATGAAACTCATTACATTCATATCGTGCTTGCTTTTAGGCTTTGCTCAATTCACACCGGCGCAAGAATTGGGTGAACAAAATTTGGATAGCCCAAAGCCAAATGCCATGTCAAACGTCTGGGCTCTTACCGGTGAAGCCGGAGTTACCTTAGGGCGTACGGATTATTGGAACAGCAAAATGAATTATATCGGCAAAGCCTCCTTGGAATATTATTTTGCTTCCACAGGTGCCGGAAATTTTGGATTGAGAATTTTCGGAGAGTCAGGATTTATTTCCGGAACCGGTGTATCACCCTGGTTACAACCAACACAAGAATTTTCAACTAAAATTGAAAAATATGGTGGTGGAGTGATTTACACCGTCTCGCTTGGTGATGAAATTTATCCGTGGGTAGGTGTCGGCGCTGCCAACCTTTGGTTTTATCCAAAGGATGCTAACGGTAATAAGCTGCCCAATTACGTTGCGGGAAATTATTATACTCACATGTTAACTTATTGCGGCGATGCTGGCGTAAGAATGATAGTATCAAAAAGCATAAGTTTAAACCTAACAGGTGGAATTGTTGTGGGAACGAAAGATTGGTTGGATGACATTCAATCCGGTTCTAACAATGATATGTTGTACACAATTACAGCCGGTTTATCATACTACTTCGGAAGAGAACAAGATTCAGACCGTGATGGCGTTCCCAATTCCGAAGATGCTTGCGCGAATACTCCAATTGGAGTAACAGTAGATGAGTTCGGCTGCCCTATTGATACTGACAAAGATGGTGTTGCTGACAATTTAGATAAGTGTGCAGATACTCCTTCCGGAGTTGCTGTTGATGCAGATGGCTGCCCGCTTGATGCAGATGGTGACGGTGTCGCCGATAATCTTGACAAATGCGCAAACACTCCTTCCGGAGTTGCTGTTGATGCAGTAGGTTGCCCGGTTGATTCCGATGGCGACGGTGTCGCTGATTATCTTGATAAATGTTCCGACACACCTTCCGGAGCAAAAGTAGATGAAAATGGCTGCCCGCTTGATGCAGACGGCGATAAAGTCCCGGACTATCTCGATAAGTGTCCGAATACTCCAAAAGGTGTTCAGGTAGATGCTGTAGGATGTCCAATTAAAAAGGAAACTGTAATTGTTATTAAAGAAACAGAATCATTAGTACTAAGTGGCGATACTAATTTTGAATTTAATAAGTCAAAACTATTGCCGAGCGCATACGCTGCTCTTGAAGGCATTGTAGTTACGATGAAGGAACATCCAAAATACAAATGGGAAATAGGCGGACATACAGACGGAATTGGTTCTGCTAATTATAATAAAAAGCTTTCAAAACAAAGAGCTCAGGCTATTCAAGATTACCTTGTAAGCAAAGGCATTGCGAAAAGCAATCTTAAAATAGTTGGATATGGAAAAGAAAATCCAATTGCCACTAACGAAACAGTTGAAGGAAGATCTATGAACAGAAGAGTTGAGATTAAATTAATCTCAAAGGGAACAAAGTAGATTTTTAACACAAAAATAATTTTAATGGAAGCGGCATAGTAAAAAGCCGCTTCTATTTTTTATTGGATCATGTTCAAAAAAATAAACGTTCTAAATGAATGTAGGAGAAACAAAGTGAAAAAGATAAAAGGTCTATTATTAATTTCAACATTAGCCGTGTCTATTTTTCTTTACGGCTGCGGTGCGAGCAACGCTGTTAAAGGCGGAGTTATCGGTGGAGCCAGCGGTGGAGTTGTCGGCGGAGTAATTGGTCACTATGCAGGCAACACTGCGTTAGGCGCAATAATAGGTGCTGCTGTCGGCGGTACGGCGGGAGTCTTGATTGGTAACCATATGGATAAACAAGCCGCTGAAATGAAGAAAGATATGTCGGGTGCAGAAATAGAAAGAGTTGGCGAAGGTATAAAAATTACGTTCGATTCGGGAATATTATTTGCTACCAATTCAACCACGCTTGAATCAGCAGCTAAAACAAACATCCAAAAATTTGCGGCGATACTAAACAAATACCCTGATACTAATATTCTCGTAACCGGTTACACCGATTCTGACGGGACGGATGAGTACAACCAGACGTTATCCGAGAGAAGAGCTGAAGCGGTATCGAATTATGCTGCAGCGCAAGGTGTTTCTTCTTCAAGATTATCTATTGTTGGATTCGGCGAGAGCAATCCTGTTGCTTCAAATGATACTGCGACCGGGAAACGACAGAATAGAAGAGTAGAAATTGCTGTTTTTGCAAATGAGAAGCTCAAAGCTGCCGCCGAAAACGGTCAACTCAACTAACCACTTAAAGAATCGTTTTTGGTAATATCTTAACGATAATCAAATATCGAATAATGAACAAGCCCGCCAGAGGCGGGCGAAGTGAATGCAGATTGTCTTACAACTTCATCATTCGAAATTCCTTGTTCGATATTGCCTATTCGTTTTTTCCTTTGGTTTTTTCCCAAGCTCGGTCTTGGGAAAAATCTAGGGACGTATCCGTCAAGATCAAGTAATCTTTGATAGACTATTAATAGGACAATTAAAGCGATAGAACGACTGAAAGAAAATGAATGGATGAATGTTTTTCATTCAAACATAAAATCATTCGTCCAAACTTAATTGGTATTTTTTTTAATTAGCAGCAAAATTAAGTCTATTATTTTATGGACGGCAACTTTTGTAATTTTAATATGCTGAAATCGTAATTTTCTTCTATTGTTGAATTAAGTATTTTAACAATAAAATTCATATAATTCGCCGCGGCGAATTGTTTTTTGTGATTTCCGGTTTGTCCGGCTTCTTACCGGGTTTAACCTGGTTTGGTTTTAGCATAAAAGTATCATTGATACGGAATATTTTCAGCACCAAGAGTTAGTGTAAAATATGGAGCTAATGCTTTTTCTTAAAGGAATAATCATTGGTTTTGCGATGGCAGTACCGATCGGACCGATTGGGATTATCTGCATCCGCAAAACCCTTACCGAAGGACGGGTGCGCGGTTTAATAATTGGACTCGGGGCAGCAACTGCGGATTTACTCTATGGTTCTGTTGCCGCTTTTGGACTTACGGTTATTTCAGATACCCTGCTTAGTCATCGAATTTGGATTAGACTCGTTGGAGGAGCTCTTCTTCTATTCCTTGGAATTCGGACATTTCTCGCACGACCCAAAGATCCTAAATTTCAAATCCAGGACAGTGGGCGACTCAGATCATATTTCACCACTGTTTTTCTTACCCTTACTAATCCTTTAACAATTTTTGCTTTTCTTGCTGTGTTCGCAGCGCTCGGGTTGGGGAACGGTCTCAGTTTTTTCGCTGCATCTGTTCTTGTTGCAGGAGTTTTTGCGGGTTCTTTTTTATGGTTTCTTTCCCTCAGTTCCGGCGCTACCTTATTTAGAAATAAATTGGACGTAATTGGACTAGGATGGGTTAACAAAATTGCCGGCATTTTAATTATTATTTCCGGTATTATTGCAATAGGAACTTTGCTATAGCCTTGGAAACAATAGTTTTGTGACAACATCTGCTCTTCAGTTTTTTGCTCATATTTTTTCTCTTATCACTAATCCAGGAAATAGTATGATCAGATTCATCCAAAGGATGTAGTTCTATTTTCATCCCTTTGCCCGATTGAATTACTTCATTCCTCATATTACTTTTACGGAGTATTTAAAACATGAAAATTTAATTTGAAAGGATACTTCAATGTTGTTTACCATCGCGGTTGTTCTCATTGTTTTGTGGCTTCTTGGATTGGTTGCATTCCCGGTTATGGGGAGTTTTATTCACGTTCTTTTGGTAATTGCAGTCATCATGGTATTAGTAAGAATTATTAATGGACGCAAGGCACTATAACTTACACACGAAGTCAATGCATGGATAAAACAAATAATTCGCTAAGCGGAACTCAATTCCTTTTGAGTGGTGCTGCGCTCGTTGTAATAATTGCAGGGATTAATTTTGCACAATCAATTGTTGTTTTGTTCCTTATTTCTTTTTTTCTTGCGCTTCTTGGAGCCCCGCCGGTTCTCTGGCTAAAAGAAAAACGCATTCCATCTGCATTTGCCGTGTTGATTGTTATGGCTGGCATGATAATTATTTTACTTTTGATCGGTGCACAAATTGGTGCTTCCATTAGCAGTTTTTCAAATGAATTACCTTTATTACAATCTCGGATTCGAGATCAGGTTTTAGAATTTAGCGTATTGTTAACGGGCAAAGGAATTGTTGGAACGGAAAAATTTCTCCTGGAGTATGTCAACCCTGAAGCAATTATGGGACATACCGCCGACTTACTTTCAGGATTAAGTTCTGTCCTTTCCGATCTTATCTTAATCCTACTCACCGTAACGTTTATCTTACTTGAAGTTTCGAGCTTTCCCGTGAAACTCCGCGCTATTCTTGGTGACCCTAAGCAGGTATTTCCCCGGTTCACAGAATTTGTTGTTGATATGAAACGCTATATGGTTATCAAAACTATCATAAACCTGGTTGCCGGGAGTCTTATAGCTGCATGGATGTACATACTCGGAGTACAATTCCCTGTTCTTTGGGGATTTCTTGCATTTCTTCTTCATTATATCCCCAATATCGGTGCGGTAATCTCAGCAATTCCTGCGGCGCTTTTGGCATTCGTGCAATTAGGAACAGGCAGTGCTGTACTTGTAATTACCGGTAATGTGCTCGTTGGATTCATCATAGGGAATGTAATTGAACCACGTCTGATGGGCAGAAAATTTGGTCTCTCTACTTTGGTTGTCTTTGTCTCGCTGATTTTTTGGGGCAGCCTGCTTGGTTTTATCGGTGCAATTCTTTCAATACCACTTACGATGACATTGAAGTTTGCATTTGAAAGTAATGAAAGCACACGCTGGCTCTCTGTATTGCTTGGATCTGAAAAATTCGATGCGGTTTCGGCTTTCATGAAGAAAAAAGAACAAAATAAAAACGCTGCCCAATAACAGTCCCATCTTCTCGTGCAATACAGGTTTGATCACTTATGGGCACCTCTAAAATCTTGCTAAGAAACCTTCAAGGTTTTTATTTTAGCTAAGTTCGATAAAATTTTAACATAACAAAATATGGTAAAGATAAACCTTGAAGGTTTTTAGAGATGCCC
>Ga0100391_1001067_pt1 | contig 31278 bp, 17 predicted proteins | sample CryGeymeta201515_FD_81541 | JGI IMG/M metagenome (GOLD analysis project Ga0100391, IMG submission 81541) | Groundwater microbial communities from Crystal Geyser aquifers in Utah, USA - Crystal Geyser metaG 2015-15 | ecosystem: Environmental > Aquatic > Deep subsurface > Groundwater | place: USA... | reverse complement strand
TTTGAGCGAGCCACTCGCCAATGGACTTATGGATCGCTCATAATGTGGAACAGGTTCATTTTACCAAAACTAGGCTCACAATTTACCATAAAAATAATAAAATAATAATATTTACCCCTTACTCATTCTGCAGCTCTCAAAGTCACAATGACAAATTCGTGGAAACCTCAATCTGGTATTCGACAGGGACAGCACTTTGTTACCTTTGTACATCATCATGGTTGTCTTTGGGAATTGGACGGTCGACGAGATGAACCGACCTTTCGAGGAAAAACCAGCAACAACAACACTACATTTGTCCAAGATGCCGTAACGCAAATACAAAAAATCCTGTCGGTGACAACACCCGACTCGACCAATCCATTGCGCTGCAGTCTGATGGCTTTCATAAGTATGACTACCCAGCAAGGAGTGCCAGAAAAATGAAAATAGAAAAAGAAGTAAGAAGTAATCATTATCATGGCTATAGTAAAAATAATGAGACTTTTTCCCCTCGTAATGCTTTCAATAGATTTAGTAGAGGATTGTATTGACTCCCCGGAAAGCACAAGCCGATCTTGCTCTAAAAATTCCCACGGATGGTGAATTTGTTGAACCTAATTTAAGAAAGATGTAAAGATCAAATAAATGTGTAAAAATAAACGTATTTCATGATTTGTTTTTTTAATCCTCGGAAGCCAAAATTAGAGCAGCAGCATTGACTCGAGCCATAAGATGCTGCATCCGCTCCTGTGCTGCGTCCAATTTCTTCGTGAGATCTTCTGTTGCTGCCGATGGTTTTAAGAATACCAGATCCTTTATTCCTTCCTGAACTGTGTTGGATTGCACCTCGTTTGGCTTTGCGAGGCCCTTGTCCAATTCTCGCTGCTCTGTTTTCACAGGAGGATCTTGCGGCTCTTCTTCGTCGCATCTTTTGATGTTCATCCGGGGCTGAAGCATCTTGTATTGTTCCTCCAAGAACTCATTCCAATCATCCCAGCATGTTTTGGGAATGTAGTTGAGAGCCGTAAATCCACGATCATCAACCACGACCAGCAACTCTGGAGCTTTCGTAAGCAGAGCCAAAATGAGATCATAGTTGGGTTTGCTCGTCCAGACAGCTTCGTGGAGGACGGTTCGCCCGACTTTGTCCTGGACACGGACAGCCGATGTCGGGGCCTTGTCTAACAGAAACTGGACAATCTGTAGATTCCCTGAGCGACAGGCGAGATGCAGAAGGCTTTCACCTTGCTCGTTGCAGCCGTCTATTATGGTCGGATTGTCTTCGTACAACTGAACGAGCCTTGAAAAGTCTCCCTTTTTCACGGCTTTGGCCGCTGACGTAGAGTAGGTAGAAACCCTCTCATTCGTCACACCTCGGAAGAGATGTTCCCAAGTCTTGCTGTCCAAGTAAGATTCCAAGGTGCCTTCTACGAGAAGAGCTCGGAACAATCTAGCCTCGGGAGAGTCAGGACATTCGGTACTTCGATTACGCATACTAGGCTTCGACGGCATGTCCCCTTCAGATTCACTTTCCGATGCAGCGTATAACATCCGCTTACTACGGCCTCGCGTGCTGCGAGGTGTCCTAGGCGACTTGGTGTTCTTGGTAATCCTACGGCGATTAATTTTTCGGCGCTGAAAACCGTCCGAATCCTTCTGCGAATCACCGAATGCTTCTCTTGTTTTCGTCTTAACTTTCTCCATTTCTTCAAAGTATTCACTGCAGTCATCGGCGCTGCAATCTTCGAGGGAAAAATCCATGACTAAGCTCATACTAGGTGTCCGCTCTTTCTTGCGCTTGTCCCCCCTCAACGACTTGTGCGAACTTCCATTGAGTGTGTCTTTTTTTTTCTGCCTTCGTCCGTTAAGTGTATCACTTTTGTCAAGGCCGCTCACATTCAAAGCGTTCTGTCTACTCCCATTCATTTTATCGTCTTGCTCCTCGAAGTCTTCAGTCGCCATAAGCTTACTGACTCCACTAACATTCATCATCATAGTCATGTCGAAATATTTGGAGCCGCAATTAAAATGATTCGTCTTTTTGTTTTGATTTACTAGGTATTTTGATGCAATTTGTGGCATCCTCCATTCAGAACTTTTCAACAAAACCTGGTCTATTTGGTATCAACTCCAGTAGTATTTTTCATCGCCACCTCAGTGAAACTGGTTTCTCATCCCTGGTTTCAATGCCCGCTTTCTTAATATGGATTATGGTTGACGTATTGAAAATGGCCATTCGAGTTCGTCGTTAAATACAATACTGGCATTAGAAAGCAAAAAAGCCATAAATCCGCGACATTTGACAATGTACAGTACCAGGTACTGTACCTGGTAGGAATCGCCACGTCATAAGCCGATGGCCAAAATTTCGACCGCCCATTTCGAAGGCAAGAAGCAAGAAGTTGTCAATCTGAAAATGCCGAACACTGCAGCTTGCCGCAGCCGTCTCTATCTCTACTTGTCTCTCTACCACTAGACTACTACGAATACCTCTTCATCAACGAAATCACACCTTGCAGTAACTGCAGGCTTCATTTCCCAGAAACAATACACCCGTCACCGATCACATTCTACAGGCCCCCGCACTAGTATCAGACGCCTGTCCCCACATCGCATTTCCTGCCGTTTGCACCGCACACCTACCTGGCATTTCGTTCGTTGCGGCTAAAAAGATGATACCAAGGCCAACGTCTGTGGGGCAAGTGCTGGACGCTGCCTTGAGCGCAGTGCGCGGCTAAGATCCTTTTCAGAGTAGCTCTACTAGCAGCAGCTATAATTATCAGTTGCCACCTTTTTCCACTGGAATAGTGCAAAAATGACTGGACAATGACAGGTGAAAGGAATTGTCATCGCAACCAACAAAGATTTGCTTCCCGCCAGGCTTGCAGCCAGACAGTTGCTTTCTTTGGGATACTACTTGGCGAGCTGGGTTGTTGCCTGTGGTACACACCAGCCTACACACAGCTACTAGAAGCAGCTTTGTTGTCTAATGCTAATGAGGAGTGGTAGACAAACTGTGCCACTCTATTTTCCACCTTTAAGCTCACAGTAAGGTCTTCATAATAGTCCTAAAGGTACTAGACTAGTAGTACTCCGGAGTTGTACTAGTCTACTGGCTGGTCTAGTAGATTACTCGAGTAATAGAGTGGTAGTATGGCATCGATTTTACCCCCAACCTACTACCCCTAAATTGGAAGTATTCTCCAGCGTTTCAATATGCAATGAAAGGAATACAGTAACAATCTAATCTTTCAATTGGTCTTGCTTGGAATTTCTTTCAATATTAGTATGAAGTCTGCTGTGCTGATATGAGGGAGCAACGTCAAACAAAGCAAGACTTCGAATAGAAGATACCAATCTTTTTATTAGTGTTACATAATACACAACGATTCCTATATTTTTTGTGCGTATGCACCTTAACACCATATCACCAGCAAAGTGCCAAACCGGAAATTTACTCAGGATATAATAGACTAAAGCATAATGAAGTATCGTGGGGTGTGTTCGGCGGCTCTTGTTCTGCTGGTCCTTTCCAAGTATCAAGCACATTCGTTCCGTCCAGCAACAACATCAGCATCAGCATCACCAATTTCGAAACCAACAACAATTATCATTCATTCTTCTTCTTCTTCTTTTTCCAAGACTTGCTTACAGGCTGCCGAAAATAAGAGAAATGCAAAGACGATCAATGTTGGTCGTGCTCTCTTTAGTAGTGGCGGACCGGAAGGATCGAGCTTGATGCCTGGTGCTTCCGAACCTGTAGACCACAACAGTCCCTACGGATCCAAAGGAAGGGCCAATCTCAATCAGGCTATGAGTAGCAGCAGCAACAACAGCAGCAGCAGTAGTGCTGATACGGACGAAACTACAGAGGATAGCAATATCCAGGTAGAAAATGAAGCGGAAGAAAACATCGGAGTTGGAGAGGAAGAAGAAGAAGTACAAGGTGAGACAGAAGATGATGAAGAAGCATTAATGACACCGGGAAGAACAGGAAAAGCTGAACCAGTGGTAACAGAAGCAGCATTAGCAAAAGCACCGACAGCCTCAGCTAGCAGTTCAATTTTCCCCACCAACGGAGGGCAACAAGGTTCTGCCATGGTTCCGGGTCCCTTTGAACGCGTCGATCATACCACACCGTACGGAAGAATGAGCCAGTATGGTTCTATTTACACCCCACAGAGGCCTCTAAGCAACCAGAGAGAAAAGTCGAAACGAAAATCGGTATTGCCAAGAGGACCGAATGCTAACAAAGGTCCTACCATTATTTTACCTCGCGAAACTGGGAATGAAATCGGCGAAATTCGAGTGAGAGAAAAGGAGGGAACACTGGAGGAAAGTAACCCACCAATCAAAGCTAAAAGTACTGCTACCAGTAGTTTTGCTATTCCCATTGTCAAAATAGAGCAATCTGTTCCAGTTTCCTCCTCCTCCTCCTCCTCCTCCTCCTCCTCCTCCAGCATTAATAAAAGAAAGAATCTTGCGTCCGATTTAAAGGAACAGGAGGGAGGAGTTCACAGTCCCACCAATATTGGAAAAGAAAATTTTGTCAGTGGTGGGACCTCGGCAACGGTGGGTGGTGTTCCAAAATCAAAATCTACTCCACAAACAGCCCAACTTGCCCCTACCAGTTCAGGAACCACAAGTTTTGAACACAATCCGTTCAAGCCCTTTGTCAGCGGTGGTACAACCGCAACCGTGGAGACTTCGGCCAAGTTTGCCAAACCAAAAAAAACTTTGCAGTTGCCTCCCACAGCCAGCAACGAAAACAAACCTTATGATACCACCACATTCTCCCACGAAATGAGCGTGCAGATTGCACCCAAAAAGGATAAACTGCAATGATAATAAAACAGTGGTGAAAAACGTGAACGGGGACACATCAATAATTAAGAGATGGCGGCACTCACTCAAACCCGTCACAGAAAAGTGCTACAGTGCAGTACTAGTACTAGACTACATAAATGTCAAAATGGACCACGACTCCAAGAGCGTCATTCCTATGTTGGGAGATTGCAATTATAATAATATTACAGTGAGAATGATGCTCTTTTTAAAACCGTATTGCCTAAATGAATGATTGCTGATGTTCTAGTATTCATGAGCATGATAATCATCACTGCTGCCTTCCTCTTTTTCTAGCAGCTCATCATGATGGAACGATTCCGCGTCGGCAGAGAAGCCGATTGGGACGTCAGAAACTAACGCGGCGGACATCCTGGTTATCATCTGCTCTTATTCCTTTTCTTGGGCTCGACTTGAATTGTGTTTGGCGGCGACGCCAGTCCAGTTTGAGAAGGCAACGATCGACCTGGGTATTTGACAGCGATCGACCTGTCTTCAGTAGCGCCCTTCGAACCTAAATGGACTTGCTCCATTTTATTAGCACGCGCATTCATACCAAATTGGCCCTCTTCGACTTGGTCAGATATCCTCTTGATGGCGCTCTCTGCGGCACTCTCAGCTTGTTCGATAGTACTTTCATCTAGCCGCTGTAAATCACATGGAACAGATTGATCATCCATATTTCTGGATGGCATTGATTGGTCTTCCGTAGCCTTTGATGAAACGGAATGGTCTCCAGGGCCGTGAGGTCCAAACAAAGACAAAGTGCATTCCACATCATCAAACTGCATTGAATTTGAAGTATTTTCTCTTTGATCGGACGGAGGGACAAATGGAGGTTCTCGGGATTCCTCAAAAAGAGGAGGAAGTCTATGCCAAGACTCTTTCATGGTTTGTGTAAAGGTGTCGCCGACAGCGTCTTTGATGCCTTTCAACGTAGCCCCTATGGGGATGTCAGGATGCAATTCATCGGGCACGGGAAGTCCCAGCAGTAGCAACTTTTTCGAGTTGGGAGATAGTGGAGATGTCGGACGGACAGGAGTCTCCGGAGGTGGCGGTTGAGGAGGACTGCGTTCCAGTATGGAATTCGCATCTTCGTCAATATCGTACATACTGACAGCATCCTTTGACAACCTACCAACGTCTTCTTGAAAGGTCACTGACTTGCTTGGCGTCTTCAAGACGGTTGGCTGTGTTATAGCGCGTTTTGGCTCATTGAACATTCTGATAGATGATACAACGCTGCTTGCATCCGCATGGTGAATTGAATGCATGAAATTTTGCGAATCTGCTAAATTTTCGCCAGCAGTGTCGGTACGGTATTCACGCAATCTGCTGTTGACTTCTTGGTTCGTGGTTGGCAAAGCCACCATGCCTTCATGATCGGCGCGTCGATCAGCACCGGGTGCTTCAGCGATTGTACCAAGGTTCTTCTCCTCGCTGATGCTCATTGCGCGATCAGATCTGTATTGGTGGTTGTTGTGATGACGCGGACGCGACAGTACATTCGGTAAAAAGTAATTGAAGTACGTATCTTCTGTTTTGATCGTCGAAGAAAGGGAGATGGAAGCATCAATCGAGTAGACCAACGACAAGGATTCAGAGGCACTATCGCCACAATTACTCCCTTCCTCTTCGCCGTGATAAGCTTTGTTAGCCTCATCTTCCTGCTCCCTTTCACATTCCACAGATAGCACTGAGATGGCGCTTGGGTCGTCGATGAAACCCTCATACTTCTTGATGCGGGTCTCTACTGAAAGAAGGTGATCCGTCGGGCTAGTGAGTCGCTGCAACTGAGCTAAAAGATTCGCTTTCTTTACCACCTGGCCGTAAATTTCGTTGGGAGTTGAAGCTAGACGACTGCTTATCCTCGTAGACATATCTTCCAATACAGGACGCTTTTGTGGAGGGTCTAAGCCACGAATATTAAGGGCGTTATCTTCCCCTTCTGTGGCGGTCTCGGATGACTCCAGAATCTGCGCTTCGGCGGCGTCAATTTTGCTGCCACTCGGCTGAAGTTTTCTGCATTGTTGGCAATTTTGGCTGTTTTTTTCTTTGGAGAAGGGAGCTGCCTGCTTAGAAGCGGCTGTGCTGTCTGCTTCAATTGGGTAAAAAGGCAATTCCTGAGCAATCGCCAGCTGTCCTGCGTTCTCAACGACCGCGTCGGCGTCGCTTTTGTCAGAATTCACGGAGAATTCCTCTTTGGAAGGAGGAGCTGGTTGCTTAGAAGGTGCACTATCTGTTTGTGTTCGACAAAAAGGCAGCTCCAGAGCAAGCATCCGCTGCTCTGCGTCCTCAATGACTGCATCGGCGTCATGTTTGTAAGAATACACAGGAAATTCCTCTTTGGAAAGAGGAACTGCCTGCTTAGAAGCTGCGCTGTCTGTTTGTGTTGGGAAAACCGGAGCAATTGTCAGCTGCTCAGTGTTCTCGCCAACTGCACTGGTATCGTTTTCGTCTTCTCCATAAGCATAAGAAAAGCTCCTTTGACCTGGGTTGAGATATTTCAAATGACTATGTTTCGTGGAATTGCGCGCTTGTCTCAACAGGTCTCGAACTTTCTCTGAATTGCCAGACTCTTCAGATTCATTCAAAGACGCTAACACTGGCACTGACACTGCCTCCATTTTCGGAGTTGAAAGTGTTCTCTTCATATGGTGGCGCTGCGGTGAGGTTTCGCTTTTCTCACTAGTTGAGTTCAGTTTTGTTTTGAACCGACGGAGCTCCTCCTCAAATGGAGTCAGAGATTTCTCATCCGTTCTCGCTGTTTTTACCTTTTCAAATCCCCCTCTCAGCGTTTCTGAAGTGGCTGTCACTACATGGCGAGAGGTAGATCTAAAAATTCGGCTTTTGAAATTGACGAGCTCTTGTAGCAGGTCGTCGACCTCGTCATCTGTGCTATCATCATCAGCAAGTTGTGATCTTGTTGATTTTGAAGGCGACATTTCCGTCGACCAGTTCGCCATTGCCCGGCCTCTGTTATCGTCAAGCAATTTACGTTCCTCCCTTGCTTCACACATCGTGAAGGATTCATCAGCAAAAAAGTCATGACTATAAAGCTGTGCAACATCTGAATGTTGCTCTTTCTGTTGTGATGGTGACTGACAAGGAAAGTCAGCTGGAGCAGACCAGGCTCCAAAAGAGTCACTTTTATTGATAGCAGTAAACGAGGAGTCAAAGGATGGACGCCTAAAGTTGTTTGAATCATCGAACGAGCGATGTGGATGTGTGTCTGGGAGTTTTTCGCTTTTTCTTGATTCTTCCCCGTCCTCCGACGTCGACGCAGCATATACACTTTCAAAGTTATCCCTGGTAGTGATCAGTTGATTGTTTTTCGTATCCATGTTCTCAGCAGCTGGGCTGGAGGTGGACGAATAAACAGGGTTAGAATGTTTGGAGCATACTACCTCAACGCAACCAGAGTCTTCTGATGATTGATCACCCGCACTACCTGGAATCACCGTGCAAGACCCACGTAATCTGTTCCGACGATCCCTCGCTGAAGTGGTATTCTGCATTGTTTTTTCGGGAGCTTTTTGCTCAGTTGAAACACCTCCCTCCTTGATAGTTGATTTGTCATGTTCAGTTGTCGGTTGCAAGGCCTCCTCATTCCGTATAGCACTTAAGACACGATTAATGAAGCTTTCATCATCGGTGTCGGACCAAGAGCTAGTTTCGCCAGAAGAGCTCCACACACTCGCAGAAATGCTTCCCCTAATCTGTTCGGAGCTAGCTTCGTGCTGAGCTGCATTATCCTCTGTGTCTTGCTCTCCCTTGTCGTCTTCAGAACGAGCTCCAAGAGATATCTTCGGTTCTTGGATACAATCACGAATGCTTTCGGATTCTGCCATGGGGCTGTGAGTATGCCCATCGTGTTTGAAAGCATAATTGACGAAGGTTTGAAGGGTACTTGAACCTTCCCTGCCAGTACTTCCATCATTGCTAACAATAGACATCACCTCATCAAGAAATCTACTTCCTGCAGAAGAGGCAACATCATTTCCGTTTTCCTTAGAGCTCAACTGAGCGCCTTGCCTGGAGCTGGAGCTCAGACAAGAGGAGGCTGACGTGGTATCTGACTGTTCTATCGTCTTTGTTTCCTCGAGATCCTTTCCGTTCGGACAAGTATTCGGCGTGTACTTACTGCACCCTAATTTGATATCAGTAGAAATGATCGCGGAAGCGGGCATCACTTCATTTTGCGAGAATCCTCCGATGTCACCATCGCTCGAGTATTCCGAGTCGACTTCTACACGATCATCCTCCAAAGTGTAGCTCACAGATTTTTCAACGGATGCACTGTAGAAAACTTCTTTGGGTTGCCTGTCGGGGTCCCTGGACGCTGAGCTCGTATGAGAATCTTTAAAGCTTTCTAATTCGCCTTCGTGATTGATCAGGAACATTTGATCGTAGTTGCCTTCCTTCACGCATTCAGGATCAAAGTCAGATGTTTCCGAGTTGGATGTATCTTGAGAAACACCATTATGAATCATATCAGTGATCTCTGTCGGTGCTAAGCCAACGGCGCTTTCTCTGGATCTGCTGCCGGAAGTTTCTTGATCAATGACACAAGTCAAGCTCGCTATCAGTGATTCGTTCTTGATATCCTGCGCACTGCAAGGCTCTGAATCATTCCAGTTCATCCCTTGGTCAAAATTTTCTATTCCCGGTCTTGTAAAGATGCCCGGAAGAGGGTTGTAAGAGCTACTACCAGTTATACAGGATTCAAAGAATACGCCAGAACTCGACTCTACTGCATTTTTGATCAAGGCACTGACAGGAACGTCTTGATACTGCAAAAATGTGCTGGCGGCCGGGTTCGAAAGCAATGTAGCAACTTCCGGTGAATCCGGAGGACGATCAATGCTGCATTTTTCCGCAGCCTGGCCAGTGTCAAATTTGGTGATTGGTAGAGTTGCTAGATTTTTGTCATCATTGGCATCCAAAGGCTTGGACTCAAGCGAGACTGTAAGATTTTCCTCATTTGCGGTAGATCTGCTACTACTTTCTTCAAGGGATTCAAACGCCTCAGCTTTTGCAGCATGGCCAATGTCAAATTCAGAAACGGCTGATGCTGGTGCTTTCTCGAATGAAGTGGATGTGTCGTCCTCCAAATCAATATACTCAGCTTTCACTGCACCACAATTGCGATATTCCTTCGTCTCTCCCTGCACGGAAGCTCCCGAGAGTAGTTCAACAACACCTTGGGGGGGTCTCCCTTCATCGAAAGAAGTATCATCAATGCTGTTTGAAGAAATATTTTCAATTTTGTCACTCTTACCCTTTTCAAACCAGCTATCATCACCAGAACCTTCAGAATCAAGAGTTGGCGCAACCGCAGGCTTTTCCGCAGAGAGATCCAAAGGTGCAGAGGTACTATGCTCAATATTTGAGTTAGTGTCTAGAAGCGCTTCTCTTTCGCTAACACCAGCATCCGGTAACGGGTCAGCGTTTTCAATAGTCAAACTTTCAAATTCTGTAGCCCCTTTTTCCATCACACTAGTACCATTGTAATGCCAGCCGGATGAGGATCCTACTTCATCATCTTTTTCGTCGGAAGAAGTAACACAATCGTCGCCCTTTGGACTCAAATTCAGAAGCTTTTGATCTGGTCGCATTCGTTTAGATTCGGGACAAGTGTGTGCAGATTTCATGGAATATATCTCAAGGGGTTCCAAGGAAGTTTGGCGGGGGACCCTCGACCACTCAACATCCATGTAGCTTCCTGAACTTTTCTTATCGACTGCAGGAGAAAGAGCATCGCTGTCAGTCAATGCATTGGCCTGGACAATTTCTGCAGAATATGATTCCGATACAAAAGAATTGCGCGAGTTGTCAACATCTGTGGGTGAGAAATAAAGTGTACCAGCCTGTGAGCACACCTCATTGCTTGACTGTGCACCAAGATTCTTAGTTCTAGCAGCCTCTTCAGGCCTGCTAATAGTCCCAGAACGTAGCAACAGAGACGCCTCATCTGCAATATGTATTCCATGCGTAAAATTAACGCCTTTCGGACCAATAATTGGCGAGCAACTTTCTCCAGAAGCATTCGACTCGGACGCATCGGTAGTTTGTGGCACTGAATTTTTATCGGACAAAATATCAGCCAAGAGATCATCCAAGACCTCGTCCCAGTCGAGATCTGTGATGAGGTGATTATCTGCTTCCACTTTAAGATCAAATACCTCTGATTCGATTGCTTCAAAGCTGGTGTCAGGCACTGTAAATTCACCAAAGAGAATATCTAGCTGTCTTGACACGTCGCCCCGGCTTGCTATAGCCTCAACCTCGGCTATTGGTGACACGGCCGGTTTGTCAGTGATAACGCTCGCGTCAGATACGATATCCTGGATGCAGCAAGGTTTCCACTGTTCTTCATCGCATATTACCGTGGCATTCGCCTCGACAAAATCCTGACCATAGAAATCATTTTCATTTGAACTGCTCGAATCCACGGCTTGCGATGACGGAGCCTCAGATATTTCTTGGATTTCTTCCTTAAAGATAAAGCCCTCCTTTTTACACCCCTCTTCGACCTCACATCTCGACGTTACCGAGACGTGTTTGATACCTGCATGTGACTCTTGGAAAGATGTGCTCGAAACTAATGGCAACAGGGGTTGTGTGAGCAGGTCCTTTCCATCTTTATTCATACTGCTGGCTACTTTCGAATCCTCTGCGACGCCGTTATTATTTGTAAGCTTATGATTGCATTCATTAGTCGAGTTCATCATTGGCTTAGCTTCCTTGTCAGCTTCTGAGGCCATCACCTGGAGTACCTCACCCTTTCCTGTTTCCCTTTCCAGGATACCATTGAACTCGTAGTTGATTTCTTTGCCATATTGTTTACTTTTGCTTTCAGGCATCAATTTCCATTCACATTCTTTTGCACGATTTCCTCTTTCGTCATAGCCATTATGGGATGATGTTGAAGACGCTGTGTCACTTCCCATATATGATCTCTTCCGAAAGCGCGGCACTGATTTCCCATAATTCACAATATCGTGTAAAATTTTCCGAGAGAGCGGCAGCATTTGCTTGCCCAGTTGGCTGCTGTCTTCCTGGTCGTCTCGCTGTGTTACAGGCGAACATTTACTTTCATTCATTTTTTCAGCAGGCGGCTGCTTTACATCGTGTTCTGACAACTTCCTTATCGGAGATGAGACAGCAACAGATTGGAGGGAACCAAAGAGCGATGTATCATCATTGAAATTGAAGAAACTACGCTTGCTTTTAAAGCCATCAGTACAGGATCTTTGGCAAGGACTTTTATTCTTGAGGGGTGGTACCTTCAAAGGAACAGTTTTCTGGGACTGGAACGACTTTCGAGTCGTGACTGAATCTGATCTTGCGCTGTTTGAAGCTGCGGCGATGTATTTTTTGAGAGGCGACGATCGCTCGACACCAAAAACTTTGTCTGCTCTCCAGTCTTGAGGACAACTTCGCACTTCGACTGACTTCCCCTCACTGTATTTTCCTGGATCAACAGACTTGAGGAGCAGAGAAGCACCCGAAGATTTCTTGGGCGAGGTGTTCTGTACTAGGCTACTTAACGAATCGTCAGTGCCAGCATTAGCGGCAACCATGCGTGAATCGACAATGATACCTTCTCGTGGCTTGTACGAAAACCTTTTTCGTGCCGCCATGGGAGGCTCTGATTTGCTCCTTGGAGGAGCTTTACCTCCAAGTTCAAACATTTGCTTTATCTTTGACACAGTATTGCGGCTGGCAACCGAATTACCATCGGGTTCGGGTGACGCTGTAGGTGGTGGGAGCGAGAACTGGCTAGTCTTCTCGGATGTCTCGATGGGCACATCTTTTGTTGCTTCATCGGCGCTGTAGCTCTCTCTGGCAAGGGTAGACGAAGGGCCAATCTTCTTGGTTGTTCTGATAGGCTCGGCTCTTGTTGATTCATCGGCACTGTAGCACTCATGTATTGGCATCTCGTTGCGAGTTGGCGATCGTACAGGCGTGGTGGCATGAACAGGAAAAGTGCATAAAGGTTGTACGTGCGATCGGTTGGAAGTATTGTGGACACAACTGTTTTGAATGTTGTTCATATTCTTTTGCTGCGCGTTCCGAACCTGCCGCCTCCGATGGCGACGGCGCCCGCGGCTCGTCTTGGATGTCGCAGCAACCCCATTTGTGTCGGCGGTGGTAGAATCTTGTCCCGCTGTAATGCTATTTTCATGTGTGACTGCGTCGACAGCTGCATCAGTCGCATAGCCAGCGTCGGTTGCGCTATCATCTCCTTCAGCTGTATACGGGTAAACGGCTGCGTCCGTCGCATATCCAGCGTCAGTTGCACAGCCATACCTTGTTGCTGCTATTGACGATGTATCCTCCCACTTGGCCGCGATAAATGTCGCGACACTCTCGTCTTCCGGTCGCATTTTTACAGACATATCTGTCGCGTAGTCAACTGATTGATCCATTGAGGATCCTTCCACTGAACTTGGTGTTGATTCAGAGCTCTCGTCGGTAGGTTTCGGAAGGTCGTTATCTGAAAGAATTGCTTTTGAAACAGCGGCACCAGCTTGAGCTAGCTCTTTCCTTGGAGGAGCTATATGTTTCGTATCATTTCGTGCAGCACCGAAACAACTCAAATTTGACCTTCGTTCAGTATCAACCAATTTGCCCTTGCCGACACTTGGTCGAGCTTCCATACTCCTGATGGTCTCTTCTGCGGTATTACTGTTTTCAGAAGCGGGTGCGCCGGTACTCTTTTTCAAAGTCTCCTCAAGTACGGGAGGATACGGGTCAACGTCACTCATCGGCTTTGAAACTCTTGAAGGCTGCGTCGGCTTACTTTCTGAAAACTTCTCTTTCCCAGTCATCGAAGATTCCTTGTCAACAACCTCAGCATCATCACCATCTCGGAAAGAGTTGCCACTGCTGCTGCTGCTGCTGCTGGAGAAAAACAAAAGTGATGGGTCTCCAACGTTTGATGTATCACCTGGCGACTGAATGATGCCACGGTCGGCACAGTGCACAGTGATAGAAACAGCTCCATTGTTTGCTTCACCACATGGTGACACTTCTATTGCGTCCACACTGCTTCCTTCGCTGCAACCAGGATCACTGACGTTTTGAAAGGCTTCGGCTTCTTTTTCAAGAGTTAGACTCAACTCCTGTCTCAAGTGATCCACAGTGGGAACCGAGTCAGGCGATGCCGCTTCATTGCAATGTTGTTTTTCTGTCTTGGGCCAATCTTTCCAAGTTCCAGTGTCCAGAGAAACCGAGTCATCCAGTAAAATCAGGTTACGTCCGTCACGTAGCGAACCTTCGTCATCTCCTTGTGAGTTGCCCAAAAGATAACTTCTATAGTTGACACCGACAGGAGATTCGACAAAGTCATTGGCACGTGCCTTTTGTTGCTGAAGTGCTTGGATTTTTCTTCGTGTTTTTTGCTCTTGCAGCATAAACTTCTGTTCCTGTTCTTCCAGAGCAAGTTCGGGATCTTTGTAGTTACATTGGCGAACGCAACCCTCTTCGTGTGGCTTCATCATGTTGATATCCGTGTCAGATTCTGCCATGAGAGGATCAAAGAGACTTGGCAATTGTGTTATGGAAGATGTGTCATCACGCAAAGTACCTCTGTCTTGTTCTTGAACCAATCTGGCCACAACGCTGGCGTCCTCTTCCTTGTCTTGGTGCTCCCCGTCCCCAACGACGACACTTCTGAAGGATGATGGTGGCGGCGAGGATGAATCAGATACTACTAATTCGAGCTGATGATAAAGGGCAAGTGCATCGGAAAAGAGAGTTTTTCGAATGGGCGAATCATGATGATTGGTACTCAACACACTCGAGGTTGACCCATTGTCAGCTGAATTCACTGATGCACTGTCGCTATCGTTCATGCGATTCTCGCTGTACTTTTCAAAGTCTTGATGCATAGGAAACGTAGGAGGTGTTTGTCTTGGAATACTTAACCTTTTTTTGTCTGTGGATAAAATTGGATTGTGATGATTGCTGACAGGTGGCTCATCAAAGGGTGTCAAATGTTCAACATACGTTTCCCGGTGACTGCTGCTGAATGCGCTTTTGTTTTTTGGGTTGTTTATGTTTTTGCTCACTCGCTTTGCTATCTTTTTCATACCTTTGACAAACCGTCGTCCTTTTGGTTTTGTGGATTGTTCTTTTGTGTCGTCGGTCGCATGACTGTTTTCATCCTCAACGTACCAGTTGCGATAATATTGGTCCTTTTTTTCCAACTCGTCCATATTGGTGTAGCTGGGCATTGGAGGCGTCGATTGGTACGGATAATCCAAGTCGGCATACTGTAACAGGATATATTCAAATAGATAAGAAAACAAAATTCGTTCTTTAAATCCAAGGTTATCTTGGAACTAATCGCGCGCACACTGAACACTACTAGGCTAGCTAGAGAGTTGACTACAGTACATACCTTTCCACGTTTGTTGGTCGCGAGTTCCACCAAGCTGGATCCCATGGAGGACAGGGCACTGGCACCCGGGATATGAATCTTTTTCTTGTTGGACAATTTTCCGGTGACATTGGAATGTGCAAGTGTGGTATCTCGTGATGTCAGAGTCAGAGTGTCTGGTGCAGATGCTTGGCGAAAACGTCGGTTGGTCGCAGACGTAGAGGGCAGGACTATACAAGCCAAGGAACGAGATGATGGTAGATTAGAATGCTTCTGGCCGGTAGGTCTGAGACAGCTCGCTCCTTGTTCTCGTTGTTCTTGACTACGTAACAAGTGACTTCCTGCCAAGGACGGTTCAAAGTGATCATCGCAATAATAGGGACGCTGGGGATTTTGTTGGTAGAGCTCTTCCTCTTCCTCCTCGTCTACCTCCTCGGGTTGAGTCGGTGGTAAAGCTGGAATTTTGGACTGCCGAAGCATGAGATTAAAACCTGGACGTCCGTATAGTGTGATAAAGTAGGAAAATTAAAAAGTTAGATAAGATGATGTAATACGGATTTTAGTACCAGGTACCTTCTTTCCTTGCTCCTCTACGCTGAGACGCTGGAAGAATGGTTTCTGCGGATCAGATAATGTGAGGAAAATTCTAGGGCGCGCTCATTTTTTGCATCAATTAGAAAAACCAATTGAGTAAATGTGCGTTATGTAAAAAATCCATGTAGCTTCAGTACGAGAAAATCTTCGAGCCAAAACTAATCAAGCGAGACTGGTCATTGCCTTCCCGATGATCATAGGCATCTCGTTTCTTGATAGCCGTTGTTGAAGACAACAGGCTTTCATCATCAATTTATGCAGCCACCGTATCCCCTAATGGTTGAATCAGAACCGTGCTGATGAACAAGGAGTAGTAGTAAATACCAGTACAGGGAGCAGTAAAAAGATGGCTTATTGAATTCTACTGCATTGGAAGTAATAACTAGCTATTGAGAGAATTCTGAAAGATTCACAAAAGCAAGGATTCACACATCTGCCACTATACCAGACTTGCAATCGTCATGGATTTTCAAACAATCGCACCTCCGCCGGAGAACGACGGAGGAGGCGCTACGGCTGCCTCCAAGCTTTTTGCGACCGCAAGTGACAGCAGCGACATGGAGCCACCCATGCTCATGATGGCCAGTATGAATACAACGACGGAGGACAACAGTTGCGAACACGATGCCTTAATGATGTCATCATCGATCATGTCGTCTCCCTCCAAGGCTCTGCTGTTGCGACAAGAGAATGCCAGTAGCAGTAGTAGTCCACGCCCCAATAAATTCAGCACCTCTACTACTAGCAACGCCTTGATGGTCAGAAAGAATCACCATCGAGTCATCAAGAAACAGTCCAAACGAGACAAGAACAATCAAAACAGTAGCATTGGTGGACATCACAATAATCTTCACAGCAAGATTTATAGTAGTGGCGGCGGCGGCGGCAGTAGTAGTGGTGGTGGCGGTGGCGGAATGTCTTCGAAACTTACCAGAGCACTGTTTGGATCCAAAAACAAGACTAGCAACTTTTCTAGAATGGTACGTTACTTGTCACAGGGTCACGGTACTCCAGCTTGTTGTACATTTACAGTATTTCATTGACTCAATTTCATAAGTTGATCGTTTCTTCTGATCAGAGCGACTCGGATAGCGGATCTAATGGGAAATTGCGACGTTCCGTACGATCCTCCTTTATCCCCATTGAAAAGGCGAACCAAAAGAGCGCAAACTTAGCGATGGATTTTGGAGAGCTGGTGCAGTCACCCACCGATGAATTTGATATCACAAGTAATCGTAGTGTCGAGGAAGAAGAAGACATCTTTAATTGTCCAAAGACCAAGGCCAAGCCAAAGTCAAATCTATCCAAGTTGACAAAGCTCAAGGATACAAGCAATGGTACTTCTTCTCCGCTTTTGCAGAATGCATCTGCCACGAGGAACAGCGGAGCGATCTCTCCTGCTTTCCTTGTCGATAGTTCAACCGCAAAAGCGGTGGCAGGCAACGTCAAAGACATTGCACCAAAAGCGGAAAAGCCCTCTCCAACAGCTTTGCCAGTCGTACCGGTACTACCAGGGAAAAAGGAGGAGACGACAAGTCCTACCATTGAAGTTGACCGATGCAACTCGGCTTACCATCAGTCTCACGATGATTCGACTTTGACAGCGAGTGACGCTGGGTCTTTGAAAGGATTTGCCTCGTCTCCTCCACGAAAGGCAACTGTACCAGCAATTGCAATTTCGGTTACGACCCAACACGGTGAAACCACAGTGGATACTTTGCAAAACCCCGTGTCCCCGAACATTTCCGACACCACCACACGTAGCAGTACAGTGGCCAAGTCCATGCAGCAGCTGCAGCAGCAGCAGCATGATATGGCTCTAACACAATCCATCATGGAGGATTTGGACTCCACTATGAGTGGAATCGCTCAAGAAAAGCTGCTCGACCGTCTGGATCAAGTTGCCAGCTCTACATGCAGCAGCAACATTCAACCTGCAACCTACACGTCTCCTTCAAAGTCTGCACCCAAGACAATTGTTGCCCTCAAGCCTCCACCCTCGCTTCCGCCCAAGGTACCTCGTTATAGCAAATGCGATCTTAGCACGTCGCGGGATTCACAGTCATCCCAGACTCCCTTGAGTCCTCAAGAGGAAGCCCGTATTCTCAAGCAGTACGAAGAACGATTGCTTCAAGGCGGCAACTTTTTGAACGAGTCGAACTCTACAGCTGCCTCTGGAACGAGTGATAATTTGGCCATGAAGCTCCTGTCACGTTTGGAACAAGCTAGCACTGACCCAGAATTTTTAAGCAATCACCACGGTAAAGACCCACCTCTGGCATCTAGTACCTCATTTGGATCACTTTCTCGTCCTCCGTGTAAAGTGGGCGTTCCTTCTGTTGCTGTTGCTGTTTCTGCGCGTCCTGCGGCACCTCAGAAACAGCAGCAACGACCAAACACTTCTTCCTTTTTGAATGCTGCCGATGCTTACGCGGCTTTCATGGATACAGGAGCGGAATCTACCAAAGACAGATCTTCGTCATTCTTTAAACAATCGCGGCCACTTCCTGGTTACAATGAAAACACGACGGGTGATACTAGCAAAAGCAGTGGATCCAAACTCAACTACCTGTACTCTCAAGACAATGAATTTGAGAATTCCATTCTGAGCCCGCCCAGTGTCTGCAGCAATAGTGCGGTCGGTACGATGGATTGTAGCCACTTTGCCAGCAAGAGTAACAGCAAGGCGCGCCCTCAACCACGCAGCTCTAAGAAGCTGTATCGATCCGATGCAATAAATGCATTTCTCGAACGAGCTGATTGCACGGGATCGGATCCACAAACCATAGACAGTCCTCACCGCAGCAACCGTGATCGTAACAGCGGCTCTCCGTTACTCACAGAACAAGATGTAGAGGACACCGATGACAGTCCAGTGGAAGACCAACCTCGTAAGATGACACCGAATGAATTTTTAAACCTAGTGGCATCTGGCTGCTCGGGTGTGCCCAATAAAGAAGCCATCACCGAAAAGCTTGTGGCTTTTGAAGCTGGTTGGAGCGAAATGAAGACCCAAGTGAACGAGAAAATCCAAGGCTTGGAAGAGTCCTGGCAAAATTGGAATTTGAATTCCCTGCTACAGTTTCCATCTTCCCACAAAGCTGAGGAAGGCGATCTATCGAAAACAGAGTTTGAGGCTGCCAGGACATCCAAAACCATGGGATGTACCACGGTATTGACGACGCCGCCCAGCATGACAACTGCTAAGCAGCAGCACGTGCCCGAAAAGCGAAAGAGCCGCGAGAGATTTACCCCGCAAGAAGATTCCGTAGTCGCAGCCAACGAAATTGAACTCTGCTTAAATGATAATGAAAAGGCGCCAGCGGCAGCATTGCCCATGGATACATCCCAGGATCAGGTCATTTTAGGTGTCGTTGAAGAATTACGCAACAGCAAATATGGTAGAGACGCCGAAAAAATTGTTATTGGCAGTGAAGAACACGAAGTTGGATTAGCCCTGAAGAATGCTTTAGCGGACATTTCCTTGATAGATGACGCTAACAACGTTTCTGAAGCATCGTCATCCCAAGGAGGAGAAAACAAGCTTAGTTGTTTGGAGTCGTCTCGCGAAGATTCGGAGGGCGGAAAGGTGATCTTGGATGTCGAATGGGATGCCGTGGAAGCCAGTGATGATAATATTCAAGTTGACTTATCGGATTTGAACGCCGTTATGAAGCAAGACGGGAATGTTTACAAGGCCAAACAGCAAACCAAAACGTTACGAAGTCCTACGTCAGTCTTATGTGAAATCTAAATTGGATTTGAAGTTTGCACCAAGTTTGTTGCGGAGGAGGTCGACAAGGGCGAAGCACTTGAAACACCTGCCCGTCACTCACCGAGAGCACGCATGACCGCCAGCCGCTGACAATGTCAAAACATGCCCCAGACTCATTGACGGTGGTATGTGCTGCTGCTTTGGAGTGATTTTGTACTGGTGGTGGAAGCTAAATAAAGAAACTTCAATCCACCGTTCAAACAAGAACTCCACTGTGTAATGAATGTCTTTAATCTAAATGTATGTTTTTTTAGTCCCTTAGTGCTTTTAGTCACCTAGTAGTAGTTGCTTTTCATCCAAGACCTAGTCCACGGATCGCGGATAGTGAGTAGCTTGCCATCATTGCCAGGTGTCCATTCACCGACTCATTGTGGGCGCAGGTGTCTGCTTGTTGGAAAACGAAGCTTTAGCGGTGGCTAACAGCAACGATTATTCTCTTCTGGCAAACGAGTATAAAATTTAAACTTGCTTCAAGACTCTCTTTTATTTGCCCGGAAAGATGTGTCTACTTGATGTCCACCCCACTCCTGTCTAAGGCCAATGTTGAAATAGTTGACATAGAATATGCAAGTGGCATCGAAAATATGCAGGAAAATGCTAACATCTTAAGGAATAGGGGTCCCTCCTTGGCCACTCGTCCATCATCTGTAGTTCACTAAATCCACCCAGGCTAGCATCTACTACTAGTCCATGTATCACAAATAATGCATCACCTATTGCGAGATGTTCATTCCTTGATACGGATCTTTTGCACACAACTGAACTTTTCGTAACTTTAGTAGTAGCTAACTACAGTCAGGGTAATAACAACAATTTTGCATTTTCAACACTCCACTATAAAATAATTATCTGCGGCTGTCCAATCAATTGTGACACGACATAAATTCCAAGCATTACAAGCTATCTCTAGGGAACCTCATCCTCGCTTGTTTCATCGGGAAAGATTTGTCTACTGATAGCTACTCCACTTCTGTCACGAAGCTTAATGTTAAAGCAGTTCGCGTAGAAGGTGACAGTGGCAGGCCAATCGGAGAAGATGCCCAAAATGCCAACATCCTGATGGAGCACATGCAACATACTGAAACGATCTCCCTCCTCCAATTCCACTAAACCGTCTGTGGTTGCCCAGTAAAAGCCCCCTAAGCCAGGTCCTGAACGTTCCAAGGTCCAGGTGATAATATCCAAACCACGCTCGATGGCAGCTTCGGCATAGTAATTAGGTTCCATAAGAAGTTCTGCTTCTGGAGCTGCCTTCACCAATTTTTGCATCGGAGGGGCAACGATGTTGGTGTTGCTATCTACCAACAAATCCAACCACGTGTCAATCTGCGTGACATTCTCAACATCGATAAAATCTTCTAGTGCCACAGCTTGAGCTCCGTAGTCCGTATTATCCACCCAGTAAATGACGTCCTCGACATTGAAACTCTGGGGCCACACCTGTTCCGGGGGAATGCCAGCGTCAATGTATTCATTAATCATTTGTTGGGCATACATTTCTTGAGTATAGTCGCCTTCGTATGGCATTTCCACATCGGGAGACTTAAGCTCGGGTGTAAAGTAGCTGCCATGTTCGGCAATCAACTCGATGCTTTCGGCATGAGTAGGGATAGAAGGACAGGACTCCACGGAGTACAGATCCGTACGAAAATCGGCTGCCAGGATATGAATTATGAGAAAAAGAGTGCGTGTGATTCTCGGTGAGGAACGTACATCTTTTTTGTTTTCACGAACTGCCTCTCATCAGCGAAGCGAGCTACTTACGTGTTCCACCAAACGCATATTCTTCTGGCGTGGTCGCATTCAGCTCAAAGCTCGAGTCCATCTTGGCACAGAGAGTCTTGATTTCCTCGAGAGTAAAGTCAGAAGCACAGCAAGTGGGGTGCTCGCCTTGCATGGGCTCCCATGGCTTGGTACACTTGGCGTTCAATTCTGGAATAGTGACGACGTTTGTGGTTGTATGCAAATCGCACTGCGAATGTCGACAGATCAATTGCCTGTCAGAGGTGAAAGTCACATCACATTCGATCACACCAGCTCCCATAATGGCAGCTGCCTTGTAACTTTCCAAAGTGTGCTCGGGAAACTGCAGGGCAGCTCCTCGATGTCCGATGGAAAAGTCAGAGACCATAAAACTGTCCAACTCATCGGCGCATGTTTCTGAATCAGAAAGTGAATGTTGCGAATTGGTCGCAGGAAAATGATAATGAGAGAGAGATCAAGGAAAATTTAGGTTAACGTGTGAGATATCCATCGTTGTCTTACCAAGCTGAGTTTTCAGGGAAGTATTTCTCATCTGGTCGATTAACCAGTAGGGTCGTGGTCCGACAGTGACCGGCATTGCAGCCGCAAATCCAAGAGATGCTGCGAGGACAAGAGAAAGCTTCAACATGGTAACTTCAGGTTCGTGCAATTTATTACTAAAAGATGTTTCGAACACGTTTTGCTAAAATCAACAACCACACTTTGTGCGAGAAGATCCAATCTTTCTCAACTTGGATCTTCCAGCTTCCATGCTGAAGTGGTAATTATTAAATGGTTGAACCTTTGACGAATCTCCGTCACTTTCTCGTCCCTTTTTTGATACTGGTATTATTTATCTATTCCCGGGTAATGAGGCCTAATAAATAATAATTACCAGAGTACCAGTACTAGATCTTGTACAGGAGCGAGCAGAGCTGCTACTACTACTAGTAGCTAGTATCAAGTTATGGTACAGTAATTATTATCTGTAGTAGTACTGCTGGTACTCGAGTAGTACTAGTACTACTACTCGAGTACTACAGCCATTCATTAGCAAGAAGTAAATACCTAGTACTGTACCTGGTACTCAGCATCTAATAATTGTTTATGAAGCAATGAGGATTCATCAGTCAACTACTCGGTACTAGTAATAGACTACCATAGTAGTAGTAGACTGGTGAATCGAATCTTCAAATTCGCTTAAGATACCTTTGTACGAAAAGCATGCTGTACCCAGGTACTAGTAGTGGTGGTCCGAGTAGTCTACTACTGTAGCTACAAGATTTGCTACTACTATAGCTAGTAGTAATACCAGCTTGGTGGTGCTACTACTGTAGCTACTACTCGGAGTAGTAGCTACAGTAGTACACCAGTATTAATTACTAGTACAGCTACCCTGGTACTAGCTTGTACTACAGTACCAGGTACAAGTTATGAGTGGTATGGTGGGGAGTGGCAAGTACACCAGTATGGGAGACGTGGCACCTGTTTTATTGGTACAGTACCTGGGTGTAGTACCGTAGTTCACAACAACAATAATTAAACAAAGCACTTATGATTACCATACCAGGTACTGGTAGGCCCACAAAACTGTATTCAACACAGTAATCAGTGCTCCCAGTTTTACCGCGGTACTGGTATACCATTAGTACCTGGTACCTGGTACCAGGTTGGCATTAAAAAAAAAGTTTGCTATACTCGTACTACGAACGTTGTACTGTCCAGGTAAGGCTCTACTGGTAAAGTTTATCACCATTTATTTGAGCACTGCTGTTGGCTCGTAACTACTACTTGAGTACTAGTAGTAAAGAATTTGACAGAGAAAATCCGTCAAGGATAACCTGACCATGCTACAGCGATGACGACCAAACGAGCAACCATTCCCTGAGTAGTAGCTCTACTACTAGCTAGAATGACTTGTCTACGGTTGGGACAATCCAAACTATGGAAGTAATATCTTTAATCAAGACCAAGCCCCTACCATCGTTGATCGTTGTATTTCCCAACAAATAATACTAACCCAATGTCTCCTTCCATACTTGGGCCAGGGCGAGATTGGATACCATGCAACTGGAAGTGGATATCAGTTGATAAAGCGATATCCAGTTGTTCGTCACTCAATCTGCGGTTGCAACAACTGCTTACTCTAGGAAGGCTTGGTGATTCATCCATAGACTCATTACTATTGCTTTACTGCAAATGCGACTGCTTTTGTTTGTTGCAACTGCTTACTTTTCACAAAGACTTGGTGCATCCATGGTTTTACTGCCATAGTATCACTGTGACTTCTGCTGCTGCTGTTGTTTTGTCGAATCAAAAGCAGTTCCGCCGCATAAATGTACTTTCGTGTGGATTGTTTCCAGCCGTGACAGGCATAAAAGTCAAAGAGCACAATAGAACTAACCACCAAGGGATACAAATGCCAGACTGTGTGCCAGTACACAAAGGCGTCTCTGTCCAGATTGGACTGGGCCTTTGTGGATTGCAAAAAGGCAGCAATGGCCAATACAATGGCCACCCCATAGAGAACAATGAGCAATGGATGCATCGCAGGTTGTTGTGAACTGGTTGACGTCTGCTTAGCAATTTGTTGTGAATTCCACTTCACATGATCGCAGAACCAGCGGACACAAGGCATCAGGGAGTGTTGACACATCAACCCGTACTTGTACACTTCTGTGGCCATGAGGGGCAACGCCAAACAGCGATCAACAACGTGCCAATAACTGTCTTTTTCCATGTATACGTAGTCGGCCAAGAACGACAGTGGTGATTGCACAAATATTAGCAAACATGCCACGGTCTTCCAAGGAAATCGTGTTTTGGCCATCCACTGGGGTTCGGTCGTCCACATCATGATTAGTCCTCCGAGAGCAAAATTCCAACAGCACCCTCCAAACCACCAGGGCAATGCCAGATCATGACCGTAAAAGGACATGCGCGTCTTTAACAACCATTCCATAAAACTGGGCTGGAGTGGTATTAAGATTGCAACATCCATAGTTCATATTTGAATTGGTGGATTTGTACAGAGTAGAGAGTGTCGTAGACTCTATCGTGAACAAGGAGACGAGCAAGTCTTGGTATGGTGAATCTCCCGATTTTTGTTGGAGGAACCTTTTTAAAAATGCCGAATATACTATGCGTGCCGTGAGTTGCAAGGAGAAAAGAATCTGTGGGATCAATTCAACAGCTGGTCGCACACAGTTCCCCTTAACGGTAAGGCTCGCTCGCATGAAAATGACTTCACTGGTTGGCTGGCTTGGCCGGCTGAATTGTCAAAGCAATTACGCTGGTAAACTACTACTAGTAGTAGGTAGTAGCTAGGAGCTAGTAGAGTACACTACTGGTGTCATCCTTACCATACACAATGCCAAAGCAGTGTCCAATACAACAAATAAAAATAAAACAATAATAATAATAATGGAAAGGATACTACTACCAGACTAGTAGACTACTAGCAGTACTAGGTAGACTACTAGAGGACCTCTAATCGATTACATTATCTTATACTAATTTTCTTACACAAGAGCTGCTACAACCACCATTTATTGAAGGATTAATCTCCTTCATCTTCTCTCAATACACCGAGCCGTTCCCTTGCATATTATTATTTTGTCTTTTCATCATCATCATCGTCATCATCGTCGTTATTCGAAAAAGATGGCTTGCCGCGAGTGTCACATTGCCAAAGTGAAATGCGACAAGGTGATACCCTGTGGTCGGTGCGTCCGTCTCTCCAAGGTGTGCGTCCGACACGAATCCAGACAAGGACAAGGTCGAGCCAAGAAACGTGCCCGCAATAAAATTAGCGAAGATGCTGCGCTAAGTACAGAAGTTGGAACTCTCAATCCCAACCATTACGGCCTCCACTTTCTAATCCGGAGTTGGGTTTCGCTGTCGCTGCGACGGCGCAATTTCGGGCTGCTAGCGAGGGCGGGAATGATCGCCGACCGGAGCGGCATAAGCATGGACCAGATCCTCTGTGAAGACAATGTAAAGAACCGGCGGGGAATGGATTTTCTCTACAGCATCCTCCTGACACCGGCACCGCAACAAATGGTCGTTTCCAGTCGTCTCAATTGGACAGAGATACCCAATACCCTGTTGGTAGCCACGGGATGTGTCGGTGCCACAGATGGACTTCAAGACGCCATTGTATCGGATCGCTGGATTTGGATCCGGGAGGTCCGTCAAGGAATTTCGCGGTATCTGGTTACACCTGCCTTTGAGCGAGACATTGCTGATTGGTCGTTAATTCAACAGACGTACCAAGAAAATAAAAAGTCTGTGGTCGAACTATTCTTGGCACCCTCTGATATTCCTAAGCACACCAAAGCTTTTGCGCATCAAGTATCCATTCATTCTGCGCCCAATCTTCCCAGGAGCTCGAACCGTATGAAGTCCAGGATCAAGATCAAGAACAAGCAACGCTATAGCAATGTTTCCAGCCTCGATGTAGATCAGGTCTTTTGCTTGGACATTCAAAATTTGGACCACGATTTTACGTACCAGGAGTATATTCCGCGCATTTCAGCGCAGCTATCCAACGTCAACACTACTTTGAACGACAATGCATTAGGCGGAATGGCTGGTATTATCAACAACAATAACAACAACAAAATTATGAAGAATAACGTGGCCCAAATGACAGGGGCGGCTAGCTTTCAACACAATTATCATAATAGTAACAGGAACAATAGTGGCAACATCAAAAGCAATGGAGAGCAAGCAGCAGCTGCTGCTGCTATCCAATCGGATCGAAATTCTAGCAACACTTTCGGAGTTGATGCAGATACTGTCTTCAAATCGGGCTTGGATGCGGGATTACTACCTTTGGATCTCGATGCATTTGACGACGATTTGGATCTCGATTTCTTTATGAATGTGTTAAAATAAAATGGTGTGGCAAACGATCCAAAATAAAGCATTATGTTGTGATCAAACTCTAATGTATGAAGAAAACGATAAGGATAATCGGTAGGCAAGCAATAAGAGATTAAATTGAAAATCATTTTATCGACTACTCGTAGTACTAGTTGTTGTGACTTTCTTGTTTCAAATAATACTCCTACTGGAGGTAAGAGTTTGCCTTACGCTTATTCCAGCGGCAATGTTCCAGATCCTTACAATGTTACAGTGGCCTCTAACGAGAAAGTGTGCAATCTCTTTGTAATTTCAAAAAGTAGGCAGTAATAATAAGAAGCAAGAAGCGTAAAAATCTGGACAGAATGAGGGCAATGAGAAAGATTAAAAGCACACCTTGCTCTACTTACAGCACAGTCTTCAACAATGAATGCAGATGGTCAATGGTAGGAATTGTGAAAGCAAAAAATATTTCTGATGCGATCAGCACGACAAATTACCTACAAAGCATCCTTGTTTTTTGTTTTCGTGGCCGTACTACTTGCAACGCAAAAATGGAAAGAAATAAGAATGATGCAAGCGTCGGAGATCTCTCGTGACTGGGTAACTCCTGTTACCAACATAACCGATATGGAACAGACTCCTACCAGGCCTAATGTTCATCAATCCTACAACGATTTGCACAAAGCTGACACTGCGATCTTGGATTTGGTGGAATGGGAAGAGCTATCTTTGCGGGGACTTGATCAACCAGACGAGGAGGCAACGAGATCCTCTACCGATCCCGTCATCAAAGCTGAGCATTCCTGCAGGCCGCCGCCTGGAATTTCCAAAACATGTTGTCTGGGAACATTTAGCACCGGTGGAAATGTCAACCCCAAAACTCGCCATCACTGTTCCAAAGCATTCTGGGGCAAGGAAAATCAGTGGCAGCAGTTGCAACAACTAGTTCGGTCCTTCTACGAGAGCAATCTAATATTGCAAACCAACAACAATAGTAAGACTGTACAATGCGATATTTGCCAGATTGTGGAACTTGCGAGAATCCACAACCTTAACATTACACTACTCGGAGATTCTATGCACAGTCAAGTCTTCGATGGACTGCTGTGTGAGTTGCAACGCCGGCAGTATGACATCGAAACACGAGCCATAGATCGAAAGTTGAACACTTCTACTTATCAATCCATGCGCTATAGAACAATTTTACAAGTACAATCGCCAATCTGGAAGTTGATCAATGCCAGTAGGAACACACCAGTGCAAATCACCTATGACATGCTCTATCTGTTGCCCGTCAAGGTACCATCAGTTTCCATAATGGAGGATATGCTGGCTAATACGCAAGTTCTTTTTCTTGGTATGGGTTTGCACTGGAAATATGGCCAGGCGCCGCCTGGTACTCATTCTGGAATGAAACGAGAGGCTTACGGACCAGCAATCAAATCGTTTTACAAGCAAGTGTTTTCCAGCACGACAAGCCGGGTCCAGTTGCTCGTCCATAGAGAAACCAGTGCTCAACATTTTGATATTCCTGGAGGAGACTGGTTTGATTACAAAGAACACGCACACAAACGACAGAGGCAGTGTGTCGCCTACACTGCAGGCGCTTCGACTTATTGGCGAGAGAAGGCGATTCGAAATGTTTCGATGACGGATGAATATGAGCTTGTCGATGTCTCCAACAGTCAGGTCATGGACAGCCCAGCGAATGCAAAGGAAGTAGTATCGATACCATACCACAACTTTACAGAACAATTTCATCGCATGCATCCTACATTAGGTCTCGATTGCACCCACTATTGCGGCTCGCCTTACATGTATTATCCTTTATGGCGCTCGTTTCGCCGAGCTATGGATCGCAAGTACCTGCAACGGAACGAAGAGTGGTTCTACTGATACTCCTATGATTATAAAGTATGGAGTTATGCAATATCATGAGTGTCGTCTTCACAGAGAGCCCGAGTTAAGCACGGAAAGGATCCCATATCCAGAGATTCGAAAACCACTTCTCCCCTTCCAGAACAGGAAGTGCGGCATGTTGAGTCAGGTCGTCTAAGTTGCCATCGGGGTTCACCATATAAAATATCATTGCCTTGCCCTTTTCAGGAACCATATTCATTGGCGCTGTCGTCTCGGCATTTCGCCACCGAGGGAAGGAAGTTTGCCCGCCTCGCATACCTTCGTTCAGGTAAATGCAAAAGTTGATGGATCGAGAAGACTTTTCGGTGTAACCGAAGTCATGATGAGACGTGTACTCTTCGGATTTGTCATAGTGAACAACTTGCATCTGCTCGTTGATGGGTTCTAAAGTTCTCCATTTATCCTCTCCCAGGGTGCTTGCATCACGAGGCATGGGCTCAGTGGCAGCTCGTTTTCGAAGCAAAGCCTCGTCCATGCGCAAGGCATCTGCAACTCTTCTGTAAATTGCATCCAAAACAGGAGAGGCGGTACGTGGTACCCATGTGTTTTTCGATGTTCGAGTACTAGTGACTTCTGCCTCATCAACGCCAGCTTCATTTCCGGTAGTAGAACGCCTCAGCTTGTAGTGACCCTGGACAATATCTAAAAGATGATCCACTTCCACTTCGGATAAAAAGTGGTCGATTTGAAAGGCCCGGGGCGCTGCCGACACTGCTTTGATGGTAATATTCATGATACCCTTTTCCCGGTACTCGGGGAATGCAATGTCCGCAGACGAATTTCGCTTGATTGCATATGATTTTCCGCTTTGGCTATTGAGAATAGGTGGAATAGCTGTAAACTGTGTCTCATAAGTCTGAACAATGTGTTCTTGACCAAAAAAGTCGGACCGCCAAATTGGGTGCAAGGGTCCGTTTGGTCTACTGCCATAGTGCGCAAGCCACTCACTTCCACCTGTGTAATTCTTGTACTGGGTAGCAAACTTAAGGTTAAAACGATGTTCCTTGTACAGCTCCGCGTCTTTGGTGCTGAGAGAATCTAGGGATTCTGGTCGACCATTGTTAGGATCTTTTCCCTGTTGACCCACCAAGCTGTCATCGTCCCCTTGCTTGACAAAGGGATCGTAGTAATATAGAGAAGTGCCATTCGTGACTCGAAATCGACTAACAATTTGTTCATTATCTTTTCGTTGAAAATAAAAGCTATGATTGGGAAAAGAGGCAGTGCCACCACTGCCAAATGGACCCACATTGCCAATAAAATAGGGTTTGCCATAGTCGTCCTCCCTAATGAGATGATAAAGAATAATGCAAAAGAAAAATATGAGCAATGGTCGCTTAATACCGCAGATATGGCACCGCCCCACGAGAAATTCTTACCAATACAAATTCACTCGATGTGGAGAAATATTGATGAATTTGCCTGCTTGTCCTTTGAAGGCTGGCGTTTTCTCCTGTCGAGATCCTGGTTCTTCTCGATAAAAGGAGGAAATGTCAGCTCGTTTGTTAACATCGAAAAAATACGGAGGCCGGTCAATCGCCATGGGTTGGAGCATCGGGTCCTTTTCAACATCCAATTGCGTTTCGAGGCAGCTCTCATCATCACCAGCACCTGAGTCCTTCGCCTGAAATTCTTCCTCGAGCGTCAGATAGGGCTCCGGTTCGGTGGGGCGAAAACCTAAACGGTTACGAATAAATTCAAAATGGCCCGGTTGTTGAGCCTTTACTTTTCGCGGGCCAAAAGTAACCACGAGAAAGGAAGCGAAGAGGAGATTCAGCAGCGTTGCCACCACTGGCAACGCGAGAAAGTATGCAAGTTTCATGGCGTGTTGATGATGGTTTTTCTTTCAAATGGATGCAAACGACGGTTGATAGTGTGGCAAGAACGCAGCAACCAAAGTGGTTATTTGACCGGGTCCTCTGTTCTCATAGTGTCGGTTGATCGCTGATAAACTTCGGTTTTTGGAATTTCCAGTTCTCATTTTGATCTTTTTTTTTGCGAGAAAATTGCCAAGCGAGCTTCGAGTGGAACGCACACTTGCTTGCTAACCTATTGCTCGGACTCTGATTCTTGTGTAGCCACTACTAATATTTTTTACTACTAGCTAATAGTAGTACTAGTCTACTAGCTAGCTAGTAGACTAAAAGCTTCGTACTACATACTACTCCTACTAGTAGTAGTACTCTACTAGCTAGCTAGTACAGGAGCATCTACTAGTAGAGGATAGTAGCATTCGTAGTAATCAGTCAGTAATTCATAGTAACAGTTTCTCTGATGGCGATGGTGTTAGTTTACAATGCCTGGAAGCAGAGATGAGCTATTGCACTTTGCTTTTCCTGGTATCTTGTCTCGCACACTCGCCTGAAGAATCACAAGCGGAGATGGCGGCAATCCATGCCGGAAAAATCAAGTAAGGCAAATATATCATTATAACGAGCAATCGCAGCTTCGTGGGCGCTTCCTCGTCACTGCGAAACCAAATTGGCGGTAGTATCGGCAGCAATGTAGTCGCTGTGTGACTGCCATACACAATGCTGACCATTTGGAACCAGCGAGGATAGCTTCGGCGCTGTGGATCGGCAAACATGTACACAGCAACAAAGAAGTACGGAAGTTGAAAGATCATTTCAAAAAAGACAATGGACTGGAACCATAGCTCGAAGGGCTCGCTCATGTGGGGGTCTGACACAATATCTGCATAAGTAGTAACAACATCTTGAAGAATCTGAGGATAAAAGGGTTTCCCGATGGCTTGTAGGTCGTATAAGAGGGTAAAGACAATGTGTGATGCAAAAAAGGCCAGGAATGCGATGCGATTGCCTCCAATTAGTGCTCTCATTCCAATGAAGCTGTAGTCTGTGGGTTTGTTGCGATGATGGTCCTACTCCGTGTAGAAAGTCGAAATAGGAGTGCGATGGATTGGAAATTGGAAGTACTAAATAATTAAATAATTAACTTCTACTGTAATATTTAAGAGATGTGTTGTCACCAATCGAGGGATATCCCTACCCCGGGATTTCCAAAACTGCCCCGGGAGGGGGAAAAACACAATCCCGGGGTTGTTTTTGGAAGTAGCATTTGTTGGGCTTAAGTAATATGAACCGTTATTTTTAACAGCATGTGATCTAATTACTATCTCAGTGCGATTTTATTAAATAAT
>Ga0100391_1001059_pt1 | contig 31467 bp, 54 predicted proteins | sample CryGeymeta201515_FD_81541 | JGI IMG/M metagenome (GOLD analysis project Ga0100391, IMG submission 81541) | Groundwater microbial communities from Crystal Geyser aquifers in Utah, USA - Crystal Geyser metaG 2015-15 | ecosystem: Environmental > Aquatic > Deep subsurface > Groundwater | place: USA... | reverse complement strand
GGCGGGTCAGCAGTTACTCAAATGATTGTTTATTAACGATTGTAATCATCCTGTATTCTAACAATATCATTTTCATTTAATATATCGCCATATTGAATTTCAATTATTATTGCATCTTCATTACTTGGGTTTTCAATTCGATGCGTAGTACCAACAGGGATATGAATGGTTTGACCAAAAGATAACTCAAATGTTTCTTCTCCAACCGTTGCTTTGATAATTCCTTTTGATACAAACCAATGTTCATTCCTAAAATTATGATATTGTAGACTTAATCGTTGTTTTGGGGAAACTATAATACGTTTGACTATGGAATTTGGATTGTACGTTTCGTCTGAAATAACTTCCCATTTACCCCAGGGCCTATTTTCGAAATCGCCAGTTTTGTATTTTTTCATTAAAATTTACCTAACTTTTTTATATAAGTAATTATACTATTACTTTTGGTTGTAGAAAACCAAGTTAATTTGAAAATCATCGCTTCATTCTCATCCTGTATGAGAATACCAGATAAAGGACCATCCTTTATTATATGGTATGATGAAATGTTTTGCTTTAGCCATGCTATCATGGGTTTTGAAAACTTTTGTTTCATGCCTAATTTCTTTTTTCTTGGTTTATATAGCCAATGTTCTCCATGTTTTAATTTAATAAACATTTTATTCCCTATATTAAATTGAAGCCCCGCCCGGTTTAACACCGCTTTCAATCATGCATTTTCTTGTATAAATGCCCCTTCCTTCTTTTCACTATTGCAGTTGATCATTCTTCTGTAAGCAGAAGAAGTGTAGTCTAGTAGTCTATTTTGATCTGCCCGTTAACCGTTGCAATCGGCGTGAGCATTTAGTACTTCTGAGGACCTGTAGAAACGCATTGTATGCATTTCTTTGGCGTACCGGGGCACATTGTCTATATGGAGTTTTGTTCCACAAATAAGAGGTGTCACCTTCCAATAATATATTTATATATGGTAATATTATTCAAGTCAATTTTAAACTATGACATTAATTTTTTGTGTAAAATATCCTGAAACCAATCGGGTCTGATTCCGGAAGCTTTCCGTAGTTCAACTTCATGAACACTTTTAATTTAGGCCAATAATATGTTATATCATATTACGGAACATTAACTTTATACTCTCTAATTCCTGGATTGTTTTCATAAAAAAGAACACTTAATATTTTAATATTTTAATATTTTTGTTTCCGTCGCCACCCACTAAATTCCAATTAACTTCACTATGGCCGATAATACGCATTTCTCGGTCTGCAATATATTTTCTTCTATATGAAGATGAAAATGCAAATTTTAAATATTCTACAAAATTCATTTAACAGCCCCTGTAATGAGAGATCTAATACTCATCCAACATTGCCCCAACATATTAGTACCATGCCATTCCGTGCCATTCCATGCGGCGCCCCAATATAATCCGGATTCATTTGGCCTTTTAGTTACGTCTTCTATAATAATATCATCGTTGGTATTTGCTAACTTTTCTCGCAAATCTAAATGTGTATCAATCTTTAATAATAACACCATTAACATATTTTCAATGTCTTTTTCACTTCTAGGTGCAATGATACATTCGTTTAAATAAGGTTTGCACATCATTTTTGCTCTCATTGGTGAGTTGTGTTTGATTATTTCTGTTTGAATGATATGGTCTTCAGAAAACCTTAACGCCTGAAACAAGTGTTCGGCAGTTGGATATCTAATATCTTTGTAGGTTACTGGGTGGGGGCTCATATTTCCCAACCAACCATACGGTAAACATACCTTAGTGAATGTAATAACATTTCTCATTTAAAACCATACGTTAATTTTTCTATTAATATGATTTCTTTTAATTCTTTTATTATTACATTTATTTTATGTCTATTAATTTTGGATATACCTTCATTGACTATTTCAAATTGTTCAATTAATTCAATAGCGGATTTGATAGCGCAGGGTTCTCGACATTCAATCGCCGCCAGCTCTGATTCGGTTATCTGTCCCCCCCACCCAGAAAAACAAAAATCACTTTCTTTTTTTACTGTTGATAAAAATGCCTTTTCAACGGCTCGACGCATTGGATTATCAGCACTATCCGGTAGTAGGTTAATATTTATACTACCTATTTTACATTCCCAGATTTTTTGCGTCATAATATACCACTCTAATTAATATAATAACTGTAAAATAAACTAAAATACCCATAAGGTCAAGACTTTGATAAATAATAATACAACCCAAATAAGGAGAAGATCGATGGGAAGACCGCTTAATAAAAGAAATTTTGGCAATCCTGCTAATCCGGGAACTCAAATTAACGTAGAATGTAATTTGACAGGATTAAATACTACTGGCTGGATTGTAAAACAACATTCCAACATTGAATATACTATATCAGACGGGATTGATACCGTAAGATGCAAAATAGTAGAAACTTTGGACGGAGTAGGACAATTTAGAGTTCTAGCAGATAATGATATGGCAATGACATTTCCAGTAAGAAGTTTGCATGGACACAGGGTAAAAACTTTTGAAGTCCAGGACAAACCATGGGATTATACGGCCCCAACCGCTGACAAATTACAAATTACTGGAAATTAATCACACCCTTTTTTGAACATAAGTCGTTAAAAATGCAAAAACTGCATTTTGGTTTGCGGCTTGAGCAAACTTGTTTACCATATTCTATCAACCATTCATGTGCGCCCCATTTATATTCTTGGGGCGTATATTTTTCTAAAATATCAGCTATATGGTTTGCTTCATTTTTATCACTTACGCCCAACCGATAGCAAATACGTCTGACATGAGTATCAACAGCAATAGCATCGCTATCAAATACAAAACGCATCATTATATCGGTACTTTTTCTCCCAACACCCGGAATTTTCATTAATTCTGCTCTTGTATTTGGTACTTTGCCTTCATGGTTGGTAATTAAATATTCAGCCATTTTTCTAATACTTTTTGCTTTATTATTATACATTCCAACAGGTCGTATTAATTCCACTAGTTCTTCATGGCTTAATTCTAATAATTCTTGAGGTGTTTTGATTTTATTAAAAAGTTGTTTTGAAGCCAAAGCAGTTCGTTTGTCCTGCGTTTGGGCACTTAATACAACACTTACCAAACTTTTATATTCGCTGCCTTGGCGTGTTTTCTCGGGGGGCCTATTTGGTTCCGGATCTATTTCATAGAATCGTTTAAAAATCGTTTTAATCTTATGTTCAATATTCATAATTTTTTCCCAATGCTATGTAGATCCGACCTACTGATTAATTGATATCCGCCCTTATTGTATGCCGGCGCCACACTTTTTGAAGTTTTGATTGCTTCGTTGATAGCTCGTTCTTCTCGTTCGCGCATTTCGGGATCCATTGAATTAAGTTTTATTTTTTGTTCAATAATACCCCGTTTTGCTGTGACGGCGGGATTTGCTTTATTTTCAATTAAACTTGGATAAATTTTTGAGGTATTATCTGGCCGTAATGTGGCAAAATATTCTCTACGAAAACGTTCTTTTTCTAATGATAACAATGCAATATTTTTTCTGCGCGCTCTTGCTCTAGCGCAGGATTCTTCAATTTCTCTCATACGCTTTTGCTCTTCTTTTGAAGGTATTTTAATAGCAGCTTTACGTTTTTTTTCGTAAAATTTTGAAATTTTACTCATATGAAAATCCTTTAAATCTAAGAGTAAAAGTTAAGACATCAGCCATATTAGAAAATCCTAACCTAACGCCAAATGAAGAAGTTGGACTTATTTTTTTAATCCAAAATTCTCGAATCACCATCCACTCATCATATTCTATTTTTGTATCCTGCTTATATACACACCCTTGTGAATGCGCAACTGCATAATCAATCATTTCTATTGTCTTATCTCTGGTAGCGTCTATTCTTATGGTATAATAACCATAATCATTAATATAGAAAAAGTCTTTTTCCTGTCTGTTTGAGTTTTTTAATTGTTTTGCCACGCCCAATTAGCTCCAATCTTCCGTCATAACTAATAGTAAGGATTTTTTTAGAAAATGCAACTAATTCTTCACAATTTAAAGTAAGATTATGGGTTTGCATGTAATATACCAGCATATTTCTAATGCGAGCTTCGCTCATATTTTTTTCACGAATTAGTTCGATTGAGATAGATTCGTTATCCATCACCGAAATCAAGTCAAGGTCGGCTAGATCACGCAGACATTCATCAGCATCTTGCATATTTTTAATACTTTTTGAAAGAGCTTTTCTAAAAGCAGGAAAACGAATATCGATTTTAGTTAATACTTCATTTCTAAAATAATTTCGATCATAGTAATTAGCTTCGTTTGACGGATCTTTAACAAACTCTAATCCGTTATCATAGCAATAATTGATAATATCAATTTTATGAACTTCCAGCATGGGACGAACAATGGTGTAATCGTTATGCTGAGCAATTTGTTTCATACATTTTAGACCAGAAACGCCGGCTCCTCGCATAATTTTTAGAAAAAATGTTTCAGTTTGATCATCCGCATGATGCCCCGTAAAAATGGGTAACCCAAACGATTTCAGTGCTTCATATCTTTTATTACGGGCTTCGTTTTCTGTTTTCTTATCAAGATGCAAATTGATTGCGGTAAATTCTACTCCAAGACTAATACACATGTTTTTGCAAAAACTTACCCAAGAACAACTGTGTTCTTGAATATTATGATTAATATGAACAGCGTGAATTTTAATGTTAGAGTTCTTAACTAGATAATGAAGGAGAGCAACACTATCCGCGCCGCCAGATAATGCTACAACTACTTCGTCAAAGGCCGGAATTTCAAATTTCATATTATCCTCCGTTACCTTATAAGGATAACATATTATTCAATAATGTCAATCAACTTAATTATCATACCAGAAGACCATTCGAATTTTTTCGTATTCGTATTCGCCCAAATCCTCCATATATTCTTTTATATTCGCAACATTATCAAAATTGGGTAATTTTAAAAATAATTCATCCAACATAATCCACCCGGGCGTATGTGCATCGCCTTCATCATGAACGAATTCGTTTTTGATTTCACGACATGTGTCTACCGGTAATCCGCAATTATCATTAACTATTGGAAAATTAGCGGTATCGCCATACGCTCGTACCCCGTTGAGTTCAGAAAAAAATTGATAATTCCTACGTCTAACCGTGTATGGAATACCCCAATCGCGTATTACGTTTGGGTTATCAACAAATAATATTTCAGCTTCAGCCATGGGCATGTTAATATAAAATTGTTCTAATTTGGTTAAAGCTTCTTCTTCGTCATTACACCCAAATAATAACATTGCTTTTTCGGATTCGATTTTTATAACTTTGGATTTACCCATGGTTAACCCTTCATACCAATATTTTCTATCTAATTTTGGCCTAGTAGGATACGGAGTCCAAATTTTTACATTACCGGAGCCTGTTTCAATTTCATGATATTTTTCAAAATAGATATGAATGTCGGTACCCATTATGCATCCTCTTTATAATTGGGTATAACCATGTACGGTAGTTCTAGCTCATTTAGTTTTTTGGCATCTTCTGCGTTAATTTTACCTTGTATTGGTCTATTTTCTGCGGAACCATTGTGTATATCAATTATTTCTTCAGCAAAATTATCGCCAACGTTTTCAAAATTTTGATCTATATATTTTTTTAATTTGGATATTTGTTTTTTAATATTTTCTTTTCGATTACTTGGCGAAATGTTGGGCGCCATTACCTGTTTTTCAACACTTACCGAATTGCATATGGGACAAGAAACCATGTTGCTTGATTTTTGTATATCAAAATCTTCTGAATTTTTAAACCATCCTTCAAAAGAATGATTGTCTTCACATTTTAATGAATATTTAATCATTATATTGCCGTCAAAAAATTATATTTGTTTAAAAACTTTTTAAGTTCATCACGATTGTTATTTGGCACATAATTATCTGATAACTTGTGCAATGCGGTAAGAAATTCTTCTAAACCATAAATAAATTCTATTTCTTTTCTATAGATATAATTTTCTTTATAATTTGACCGACTGGCTTGAAAATTTACAGTTTTTTTAACTATATCGAAACTTAGCATTTCGATTTCCCAATCTTTGAAAAATATTTTTTTATCGTACATTATCGTGTTTCTTTCAAAATTGCCAAAGGATGCACTTTATTAAAAAATTTATTGGGGGACCATTCTTTATTATTATAATTATACGCAAACCATGGCGAAAAACCAAGAACTAAATGCAACCTAACTTCCGGGGTTTTAATAAGAGAAAAAACTCTATGTGGGATGGCAGTATCCCACCAATACATATTATTAATTTTTAAATGTTTTGGCAGTTGGTTATCTAACTGAAAAACAAAATTTTCATTTGTTTTTATAGGTATGTTAATTCTTAACATTTCATATGAGTCTTGATCTATATGCCACCCAACGTCTCTTGTAAAATTATTATCACCAAATAATACTCCTACTCTGCTCATTATGGGCGTTAGTGGTACATTCAATAACTTAAAAATTGGCCGAGCATATGGCATAATATTTGTATATTTCATACAATCGTTGGTCTTCTCATTTGATTCGGTTAAAGATATGCCCCTATACCACTGCTCTATTGTTAGCCCCAATAATTTAGTATTGTAAATTTCTTCTACCAAGGGTGTTAGTTTAGAAATGTCTATTTCTTTTGAAATTACATTATTATATCTTTTTCTTTTCGGCTTTAACCCAAATTTTTTTGATAGAAATTCAAAGGTGTTCATCTATACCTCGTAATATAAATTCATACTTTATTTTAATCATTTTTGAATTTTGACATTGCCATTTATTCTTCCGTATGTCCAGCCGGAAGGTATTGGATCTAATTTATGAATTTTTTTATTAACCTTTTCATTCGTAATCCATTTTAATCCATACTGTGAATTATTCTCACCGGAATGAGCCAATGACATTTTATTCCTAGAATCCATCGTATGCTTCTTCCCCAACATAGAGGGTTTATTGGTGGGTTTATACCCTGCTTTTCGTCTATTAATGCCGCCTAATATCTTACCTTTTTTGATTTTTTCTTTAATTTCATCAGCAAGGGAATCATATTTATTAAATGGAGATATTTTACTACAATGAATTTTTCTTTTTTCATTATCCCAGTATATTTTATTTAATGATTCAAATCCGCCGCCACCTCCAAGATTAATATTATAATTATCTTCTCTTAGACAAAAATCAAAATTAACTATTTCTCGTTCTTTAAGATTCATATCTTCTTCTGAATCTAAAATGAAAAGTATTTCTTTTTTAAAATTTTCTAAGCCATATTTTTTCAATGCAGCTTTAAGCACAGTACCTGATCCCAAATAGTTATCATTAAGGTCTCTTGTTATATGCTTGCCTATGTAAATTTTACCATTAACAATATTAGTTGTTTTATATATGATATAATATTTCAAATTTAGTTTTTCCTTCTGAGCAGAGAGCAGCGGAATTGAACCGCATGGAGTCGCCCCCACCAACTGATTTCCAATCAGCGACCATCACCATCAAGTATTACTCTCTATAATAACATTATAGCATTAACTATCTGTTTTTGTCAACCATCACCAAACGCCGCCGCTTTTGGATTGCGGCGCGCGGCAACTCCAATACCTCGCAGTGCAGGGATCTTTAGCAGTGCTGCAATTATGCCTTGCTGCAAAGCTTTTTCTTCTAGCCGCGTTACCTTTTCTTACTCTTAGTTTGCTGCCCTTTTCACTACCAAATTCTATTTTTTTGGCTATAACATTACCGTCTTTGTCTTTTTTATTTCCGCAATTCACATACACTTTATGTCGTTTAACATCGCCCTTCATTACTTTTCGTAATTGAACTTTTCTACCGTGGTATACAGCTTCGCTAATTATATCCGGAATCCATCCCCAGTGTAAATAAAAATCTTCTACTTCATCATAAAACTCGTCTTCAAATATGGTGTTTTCATTCAAAGTTGAAAGATACGCTGATCGCCAGCCCTCACACCAAATATCTTCTCCCAAGCTATCACTTCTGAATGGACAGGCTGACAAATTTTGATTGCTGGCAAAAGCACTTCTGCCCATTTCAAAAACGGGCTGCGGATCAAAGTCATTAAATTTCATTACTACTCCGAGTTTTTATAAGTGTAGTATTTACCAAAATTTAAATCTAATGAATATTTTTTCTATTAGAGATAGGTCATTCCACCATTTTCTGCCACGTTTGAGTTGAAACAATCCTTCTTTGGATAATTTGTAATATTTAATTTCATTTATTTCCGGCTTATAATATCTAGTTTCCTCACACAACCAACCTTTTTTGAAAATTGTTTCTCCAATAATAGTGGCATCGGGATAAAATGGCAACACCCATTTATCCCCCAAGCATGTTATCATTTCGCCCTTGTTGATTATTTCCAAAGTAGTCAAATAAACCATACGTATGGCCATAATATTACCACATATCGTATTCTGTTAAATCAATTTTTTTATCAGAATATGTCACCACGGCAATAACGCCCATACTAGTTGGAGTGAAATGGTATGTTATTCCTCCGCCAATGGCGCCTGTATATGGATATTGCCCGTCAAGAGTAAGCATGGCAAAATCTTTTTCTGACATAGTTCTACGTTGTTCTTCTATGTGTTCTTTATATTGCTCGGCCAGCCAATCGGTCAATATTTTGTCTTGTTTTTCGGTTAGTTCAAATTTATATCTATACATTTGGGTACCCAATTACATCAATTTAAAAAAACTTTACTGCATTGCACACCATTTGTCAATATGCTCTTCATTTGACTACTCTTATATAATAATAAATAATATAAAGAAAAATGAATGTATACTATACTCTTACCTATCAAATAAAGGCACATTATAATGAGATATAACGAAATTGTAGCCGAAAAATGGACTGAAAAATACAAAAAAAGTATTAATTGTACCAACCCCAAAGGATTCAGTCAAAAAGCGCACTGCCAAGGTAAGAAAAAGAACAAAAAATAAAAGTATTACTTATGTCTGCATATATCCGCATAGAGAATTTAATACTTCTATGGAAATGAAATACAACTCATTATCTATAATAAAAATCTCACCTTCATCTATTAAGTCGCAATAACGATCAAAATTTTCTTGAAGTTGTTGCCGTGTGATATGTTTTTCTTTCAAATCATATTCTTGCTCAAATCCTAGCATAAAATAAGTTTTATCTCCGCCATATTTTTTATAAAATATTATTATTGAATGTCGTAATTTATGGCTATTTATTGATACTAGGCCATCAGGCAATGGTTGCGAAGCCAAAATGTATTGGTAAATTTTTTCAAGAGTTTTATCAGAAATATTTAATATTATACGTTTTACCATTGATATATACTCTTTGCGGTCCTAGCTGGACTCGAACCAGCATCTTCCCTTTAGGAGAGGGAGGTTTTGTCCTGTTATACTATGGGACCCTAAATATTTATTGTGTGCAGTCGGATTTAATTTTTTCCATCTCTACTCGAATATCTGAAAAATAACATTCACCAATTAATGTTGGTTCAACGGCGGTTTCAATCCAAATTTTTGCACCACATCTTAGCGGATTTTCTGGATCATAAACCGTTTCACTTTCTCCATTCCACATAACTTTTTTAGCATATCTGGGTTTTTCATCATATCTACCATGTTGAATTCTATAAGCTGGTAAACTTGTTCCATACTTACTATTAAATTTAATTACGTGTTGATTAACATGAATAATATACATATGATCCTCGTAATTTATAACTATTTAAATGCACCTCTTTTGAGGTTCATCATTGTAATTTTCTTTGGTCTAATACGATCCCGCAAGATGTTTAATGCTTTTGCGGGATCTGCATCTCCGCACATATAGATATCAAAGGTCATAAGATTAATTTCTGGCCATGTGTGGATACTTAGATGTGATTCACTTAATACCAAAACCCCCGTGAGGCCCATACCCTCGCCAAATTCATGAAAATGTCTGTGAAGGATTGTGGCCCCGGCTTCAATTACCGCATCGGCGCAACTATCAATGATCAATTTTTGGTTTAAGATCTCGTTACTCCCCCAAAAATCAAAAATTAAATGATTTCCCGCGTAAACGAAATCACAATCCTGCAATAGATGGCAATCTCTTGCATTTAACCCTTCTTTTGTGATAACGTCATAATCACCCAAAGAAACGATGTCAAGTTTTGATCCAAGAATCATTTTTTTCATGCCCTAACTATAGAATATATTACTTAGTTATAAACTATATCTAGATTATGTCAACCATTAATTTGGTATCCATAGGCCCGAATGGTTTAAATCCCATAATGGATTTGATTGTGGGACATTATGTTTTTGTAACAACTCTTTTGCTGGTCCCAGCCCCAGTGTATCACGCAAATTGGCACTTAATATTCTAGCATTAGGAAAGGATTTATCTATTAAGACAATTTTATTGGGGACATATTCTATAGTTAAAATACAGTCAGAATTTGGATTATCACATAAAATTGTAATATCCATGTTATTAACCGTGTCTGTTATTTGTATCATAATGCTTTTATCTTATTTGAAACTTCTTTTTTAATAGTGGTGGTATTGATATGATCTGGCACAAATGAAAAATCAACAGATTGGTCTAACCCAAGTATAATAACATACTCGGCTATTTCTATGCCTAAGCCAATATAATGATATAGAATATTATTTACGATTAAAAAGTTTTGTAATTCTGCTTTATCTCGTCTAGCTTGATCTATGTCAATTGCCATTTATATGTTCCTGCTGTTTATTTTCTACTACCAATTTGGTGTAATCAAACTTGCCTTTTATGAATGAATGGAAGAATTTACCCTTGCTTTCATTACCAACCAATCCTTCCCAAATATAATATGGAACATTTTTATATACATATGTATTATCTGGTTTGAAATTGATCAGTAATTCCTGTGTTTTTAAATCAAACGATACTTTATTAATGTTACTACTTTCAACTAAAATCCATTTATTATTCATTTAGCCCTCCACAATATGTAACAATATTATAACAGAATATATCCGTCGTCAATTATTATTTCTAGAAGCATTTATTGTTCTACGTTCTCCGGGTTCAACTATACCCATGCGTTCTAATTTTTGCCATGCGGCTTTTGCTTCATCGCTTTGCAACCCAGAGGCGTGGAGTTTTAGTCCCATAGATTTTAAATATTTAGCACCCTTGATATATAACGCAGTCCCGATTCCCTGCCTTGACCAATCCGTATTGTCGTCATCTTTTTTATTATGCATTCCCGGCGATCGTGCATCGAAAACTCTTATATAATCTACCTTGGGTTTATCAATGTGAAAATCTTTAAAATCTTTAAAATCCTTTCCAGTCGTACTTTCTAATAATTTTTTTTCAAGTATTTCAATAGCTGTTATTAAATCAGCTCTATCAACACTTGCCTTAACCGTTCCGCTCAAGGAGTTTTCAGCGTCCATGAGATTATTGATAAAATCCCGTTTTCTAACATCAAGTTTTCCCTTACCAAAACGTATTCTTGAATGATACATAACATATTCGATTATACGTGCTAAGTCTTTATTTGATAATTCCGAAATATCAGCTTTTCGGTTATTATATGGTATTACTGAACTACCTTGAATGTTTGACATGAAATGAAAAATACTTTTATACCAATCGTTAAATCTATGATTGGGAATCCAGCTGAGTTTTAAGTACCCGGCATGTTTGCCGTCAACATATGCATCAATACGATCAACTTGAAACCCGCGGTTATTGTCGCCTTCTTCGTCTTCTGTTATTGTAAATTCGATTGGTTTACCGGATTTGGTTTGATAATCATAATCAAATTCCATTAATCGCATAATATCTCCTTTTTTAATATTTATTTGATGATGCTGGATTGATAATGTGACATTAATATGTTTAACATTTTTTCATTTTGTGGCTTATATTCTAATTCACGTAGATAAAACGATTGCATACAGCTGAAAAAGATTAAATGAAATAAAAATGCGTCATCTTCGGAGAAAAATATTACATTAATCATTTGATGATCTAAAATATATCCCTGTATATTTTCTGCAAGCCAATCAGTGATTGTCGTTTTTTCTATATACGCATTGGTGTTTAGTTGAATAGCATACGCTTTAAATTTGAAAATATATCGCATAATGTTTGGTGCCCTTGGTAAGATTTGAACTTACGATCTTCGGTTTACGATACCGCTGCATTGAGCCTCTATGCTACAAGGGCGTAAAATTATAATAATATATTTATTAAAATAATCAAGAAAATATTTACATTTTTTGATATGGTAATTATAATTATAATAATTCAAATAAGGAGTAATAAATGGCTATATCTTCGGAGTATGTTGAACAATACAAATTAATGCACGAAAGTAACGAAGGAATGTTTCCTGGACAACAAACTATTTTTGTAAAAGATTATATTAAAAATATGATTGATCTATATGGCTGTTCAACGGTAATTGATTATGGCTGCGGTAAGGGATTTCAATATACTGCGCATAATGTTCATAGTGATTGGGGAGTGACCGTTAATTTATATGATATCGGGGTTTCGGAATTTAGTAATAAGCCCGCAAAAAACTTTGATATGTTAATCAGCACTGATGTTTTAGAACACTGCGAAACAGATTATATTCCTGAGATTTTACAAGAACTTAATAATTATGCTGATAAATGTGTATTGGTCAGCATAGCAACACGGTTGGCTAAAAAAACACTCCCGGATGGCAGAAATGCACATTTAACGGTTCAACCATCGGAGTGGTGGATGGAACAAATTTCTGCGGTTGCAACCAAACCTTGGTTAATATTATTTGAAAATCAAGTGAGTATAGACAAAACTAGAAAATTTGATATCAAACATATTAATATAGATGAAGAAAATGTTGCTAAATTAATGGTTCAATAACTATTAATTATTTTCATCTTAACAAAAAATATGGTTAATGGTATAGAGAAAAAGCCAATTAATATTAACAGGCCAATATATACCGGATGGTATGCTTTGTACCGTTGTATTTTTGGTGATTTTCTTGCAATGGTGTATAGTAAAAACGAGTAATTTACTATACTCCAAACTATAAAAAGTAGTTCATACATAAATAATTTTCTTTCTCTGATAATAAAATAATTAATCGTGTACAATTGATATTTACAGGTTGCAATAGTTCTTGTTGGTTACCCAGTGTTTTAACTAAAAACATTTTTTGATAAATACTATATATTAAGATATATATCAATAATATTTTAGGAAAAATGATGGCAGATTTACGTGGCAGAGAAATTCGAGAAAGTTATAAGTATTTACTTAGTCTAGAAGCAGTTACAAGCTCTAGAGCAACAGGAAATTCTCCGGCTATTAATACCAGTGCCAAATTTGTTACTGATGATACAGGCACCAGAACGGGATAGCGTCTTGGTACCAATACCGGCGCCGTAGGCGCAGTTTTTATTATATATTAATATTATCATTATGATTTGTATAAATATTATGTAATAACTATTAAACAAGGATTTTTTTTATGGCAGATTTACGTGGTAGACAGATACGAGAAAGTTACAGATTTTTGGTCGGGCTTTCGGCAAGGACCACAGCCGCTTCTGTTTTTGGAACGGGTATGCAATCAACACCTAGATTTCTTACAGATGGCGATGGTGTTAGATCTGCATTACGAATAGGCACTGCTTCGATCAGTGTTAACGGAAATATTTTTGTTTCTGGGTCAATAGACGTGAAGAACTCTATTACTACTTCTGCATTAACTGTAACCGGCCCATCAACATTTGCAGGGACAGTTAACTTTACTGATGTTTCTGCTGGCGGAAGTGTTATAGCTAATAGAATTTATGGTAATTTTGCTGATACAGCCGGTACTCCGTCGTTCAGTTGGTTTGGTGATATTGATACCGGTTTATTTTCGCCCGAATCAGATAGTGTAGGATTTTCTACTGGTGGAATTGAAACACTACGAATATCAAATAATGCGGTAATACATTACGGGACTAATCCAAAACTAACGTTGATTGATACAGACGCTCCCGCAACACATTATAGAACTGATATTTACAGAGAAAATAATCAATTTGGTATACGTACAGTTAATTCAACCGGGACAACACAGTCAAATGATTATTTTATTACATTGGTAGCATCGGGAGCATCGCAGCATGAATTTAGAATTAGACAATTGCAAGCCGCAGTAATAGATGCCGCCGGAACCGCAATACCAAATTCTAGAACTATTATTACCAGAGAAAAAGGCGATGCAAGATATACTCTTGTTGATGGCGTAGGTAACTTCAATAGTGTGGCAATTGGGTTGGTTTCCGATAGACACTTATTGTCGGACGGCAATCAGAACGGAACACGTGGGTTAGCAATAGCAGTAAGTGGTGTATTGGCTGGGATAGTTCATCCTGTTGGGACTGCCGCTCCTGCTACCACAACTATTATTACTAGAGAAAAGGGCGATGCAAGATACGCACAATTAAGCGCATCTAATACATTTTCGTCAGGAATCACCATAGTAGGAGCTGCCCAAAACCAAGTCACGTTAATTACCTCTGCCAATTCATGGAAAATTTCTAGAGGTGCTGGTGTAAGTGGCGAGCAGTTGCAATTCGCAAAAGACACAGTAGCACGGTATCAAATGGAAGAAAACGGTAGTCTAACTTCTAATATATCTATTGTTAATAAATTAAATGGCGATGCGAGATACGCACAGTTGAATCAATCCGTAAGCTTTACTTCTGTTTCGATTGGCAATATTTCAAATAAACATATATTCTTTGATGGTGTTCAAAACTTAGTTAGGGGTATTGCAATAGGAGTTAGTGGTGTATTAGCCGCTATGATTCAACCCGCCGGAACTACTTCGCCTTCTACTACAACAGTTATTACCAGAGAAAAAGGCGATGCGAGATACGCATTAACGAGCGGTAAAACCACTAATGATTTTAATGTTAACCGGTTATTTGTGCAAAATAACGGATCTGCAGGGGCGCCCGCCATAAGGTTTACTGGCGCGAGTGGTGTCGTTGGCATTAATGTATCAGCTAATGGTAAAAATTTATCATTTTCTGTTAATGGGGCAACTGCCGGAGTTATTGATGAACCAGGTACAGCAGCAGTAAATACCGTAACTGTTATTACCAGAGAAAAAGGTGATGCAAGATATTTACGAGAATCTTCGTTAGTTTATAATGGCACATCCGCTGACCAAATAACATATCCAGTTGGAACAACATTAATGTGGGGTGATCCGGGTGATAAAAACGGAATAACATTTAACAGAAATGTTCAAGTAACACTTAGATTGGGGGCTGCTGGTAAATTTTCAATAATTGGCACTGGGGCTATTTTGACGGGCGTTTGGCGTTGTCGGGGATTTACTAGTTTTTCGGGCGATCACGGCGTATTGGTCCAAAGAACTGCTTGAAAAGGAATATTATGAAATACAAAAATATAAGAAATGTACAAAAATTAAACGAAGAAGAAAATGCTTTTCTTGTTATGGTTGATATTGATTTTGATGGTACCGATTCATATGAAAGCGTTGAATATTGCGCCAGACAAAATGGCGGCGGATTATGTGACAACATTATTGCAGATATATTACAAAATAAAATTACTGGAAAAATAAGTAATTTTAAATACCCAACTAAAGATGAAATTAAAGAAGAAAAAATTCAATCAATAAAATATCAAAGAAACATGTTATTAACAACAAGTGATTGGACACAACTCCCTGATGTGCCCAAATCAACCAAATTAAAATGGGCTAGTTACAGGCAACAATTGAGAGATATTACCAATCAATTAGAATTTCCTGATAATGTTGTTTGGCCTACTCAACCAAAATAATTACACGTTTATAATTTTAGTTCTAGTTAATTCTTGAGCAAATAATTCATCCCATTTTGGTATTGTTATCTCAACCAATAAATTTATTGATTTGGATAATTGTTTGAGATTCTTTTTAGTGACATTAATGAATGTTATATTTTGATTAATAATCGTTTTGGCCACCGTTAGTGTATCTATATCATCATTTAGATTTTCCAAAAGTTCTATTTTCTTAAGCCCCAGTTCAAGAGCAATATTTTCTTCAACTTTGGTTATATCTAAAACTAAATCCTTTAATTCTTTTCCGTCTCTTGATAATTTAGCTAAATTTACTACTATAGACGTTAATTGCGCTTTATTAATTTCAAGTTCTTCATCTAATAACAAGTTAGTTTTTTCTATTTTTTTAGAAAGTAAAATTAAATCTGTTTTAATGTTTACTAAATTATTTTTTTTATTTAAGAAAAATTTATTAATATCTGATGAAGTAATTTTACTATTAAACACTCGCCTAAACCAAGAAATGCTTTTATATACGGCCATTAAATCGTAATTCTGTAATTCACATTCAAGTTTTTCATTTATCAATAAAAAATTAGTTGATCCCTCTTCTACTATAGATTCTATGATTTCTTTAGAGAAGTTCTTACTTGTTTTTAACTCTTCACTTATATATGTTTGTCCAAACATATTTAATTTTTTTACAAAGTTATCTGCATCAACGATCATTTAATCCTCCAGAATACGTTCATTCTTGCTGTTTGCTGCGTGTATTTAGTTTTTATGTTTTATTTTTTTATTTTTCCAGATTTATTGCCCGAAGTAGATTTATTAAAATAATCAGGTAATCCTTTATTCCGTAAATTAACACTAAATAATGTTTTTTGCAACACATTATTAGCGGTGCTCTTAACTTTGGCTCTAACTTTTGAGCAAAACCCACATTCTGCCATAATAACTCCTTTACACTAAATAATACATATTATTTATGCGAGATGATTATGACTATGAAATTGAAATCTTTTTTACTTATATTGGGAATCGTAGTATTGATCGGCATAAGTAGATTTACTCCCTTGGCCGATATTATTAAAGCCCAAGTTACAACATTTTTAACTCTACCCGCTGCACAACCAACCATTGTTACCGGATTTACCCCATATCTTAATAAAAGTAAAGAAATTAATAAGGAATTGAAAAAAGTCAGAGATTCAACAAATGCAAATGGTGTGGGGTTGGTTTTATTTCATGATAAAAAGAAAAATCTTACTGTTTACGGTAATTATTTTTTAACTATTTTATATGAAATAGCTGCGCCAGGAATGTCTAGTACTACTGATATTTTTGTTGAGGTACCAATAACAACCAATTTTTCATTTAATATACGAAATTTAAATGAATGTAGTGGTGGCGAATTTGGTAGCGAAGCAAGTGATGTTATGTTTAAAAATCTTCCGCCAAGGCCCGCAATCACATGCGCAATACGATATAAAAATGTAATAGTGGGGTTAGTATATATTGTTGATGCATATGACAAAAGAAGTTTGGGTGATTTGGTTGAATTAATACCAATTTTACAAGAATTAGCAAATAAAATTGATAAAATAGTTTCGCAAAATAAATAAATATTGGCAGCACTGACAACATAATAGGTAATCATGAAATATATAATAATACTTTTATCAATTTTTTTGACGGGGTTCGTCATTTCAAGTTATTGGTTGTATAAAGAAAAAAATTACTATCTATCCACTACATATGACCCGGAACGATTTGCCGAAAAAGCACCAATTATTAGAGAAAAATTAGACGAATTGGGCGATACTATTAATTTGGATTTAATTTATATTTCTCTTTTTCACAATGGATTAAGATGGCAAAATGACGAATTTCACCCGCCATTGGTTAATGAAGTATTCTTTTGGCGAAAGAATACAGATGACGACGCAATAAGAAAAGAATTTAATTCTCGTTTAGCAACTTATCAAAATATACCATTGGATAGTATCCCACGAATACATGAAACGCTGCAGGGCAAGTGTGTGGGAATACGTATAGAATTACCCGGAATAAATGATGGTGAATTTGATGTTGACTTACGTTGTCCGTTGGTAAACCAACGCAATGAAGTAGTTGGATATTTTGGGGCATTGACTAGAAATCCCACAGATGAAGATATATCAAAATATACCAATATTATGGCACTATACCAACCGGTATTCGCTGGGATATTATTCCAAAATTAAATAAGCAAGGGTTGTAAAAGGCTGTTTTAGACTTCTGCTCTACCCGCTGAGCTACTTCTGCGTATTAGTGCAGAAAGTGAGATTTGAACTCACGACCCGGAGTTTTACGATAATCCTAATACTTCGGCTTATTTAATTTTATTCCAATCCAATAAAGGTAAGTGTAAAACTTAATGCATCATTAGAATTCTCAAAGGAAATTATTTCAATATCATAAAGAGAATCTATGTCATCAAAATTAAAAGATGAATAAAATATGTCACTGTTTTGATAACACCACAACAACATATCGTATGCTATTTGCCTATGTGTGATTTTCAAAACAATTTTATGGCTTAATTGAAATCTTGTTTTTGTGCCCATTACTTTTTACTCCAGATGTGTTATTTCTAAAACATCGAGTAGAAAAAGAATTTAGGTATCTAAAATTAATCATTTTTATCTCTCGTTTAGCGTATTGGCGGAACGACTGGGAGTCGAACCCAGTACACCTTTCGGTGTTACAGATTAGCAATCTGCTGCATTACCATCCTGCCCCCGTTCCAATACAATGGTATTATTTTAAGTAGTTTAAGTAGTTTAAGTAGTTTAAGTAGTTTGGCGGATGGGGTGAGATTTGAACTCACGGAAGCTATTAACTTCGCCGGTTTTCAAGACCGGTGCAATAAGCCGGGCTCTGCCACCCATCCATTTTTTAGTATTTATATATTAGCACATACAGACTTAGTGTCAACTTAAATTCGTATTTCTTTGCCTTCTTTTTTCAGAAGTTTGATAATAAATTTTTCATGGTCCCATATATCGTTTTTTTGTCCATCGTATTCCAAAATATAACTTTTGATGCAACGGTGCATATTAATTCTATAGCGTAACTGTAACATCTGCATTACCTGCCCAGACGGCAGGCTTTGCTTATTTTTGTTTTCAAGGTCTGCGAGTTTTGCGGCCAAAAAATCATCATCCTGCGCTTTTAGCTCATCAAGATTTACAACCGTTTCAAGACCTTCGTTACCAAAACTTATCAAATATCTAGTCATTATACATTTCCCTATTTAATTGTTAATCACCACCAAAATCATCTATACAGATGGGTAACATGAATGAGTTACTTCTTTCTCTAGCGAATTCAATAAACCAGTTGATATTCGTAGCCAATGGATACATGTCTATATTATCCAACTTTACTATTTGAACTTGCTCTTCAGTGGTAGTTCTAGCTGTAAAAATTAAATCAGAAACGGTATAAAATATATCTAATGAATATTTTTTAGGCATATTTTCTAAATGAAATATGTGAGTCCAGTGGTCACTAAAAATTTTAACATCTGTTTCTTCGTAAACTTCTCGCACACAACAATCTAGTGCAGTTTCATTTTCTTCAATTTTACCTCCCGGCGCATTCCACTTACCTTTTAAAAAATCGGGTTTTGTTTTTTGAAGTAGCATAACATAGTTTTTACTAGTATCAAAAACTAACCCCATGGAATATTTGACATTAAAATCCATAAAATCCTCTTTTTTGTTATATTAAACATAGTATATTAATATAGTAAAATGAATTTAAAATCAAAATTTAAATTGGTGGAGCCTAAGGGACTCGAACCCTTTACCTTTTCACTGCCAGTGAAACGCTCTACCAGGTGAGCTAAGACCCCATTCTTTTTTATGATTTATGATATAAATATTAATTTGTAGATAAAATGGGCAAAATACTTTTTCAAGGTAGCATTAAATTTGACCCTAGAATTTCTATTATGCTATTATCGATGCATGGTATAATAGAGTAAATATAAATTATTGGTAATTTACATTCTTTCTAGTCTATAATATACCGCTAATTCGTTATATTCTTTAAGAGAAATTTCTTCATTGTTATAATAATATTTATTTGAAAAATAACCCTTAACTTCTTTTAGTATATCACCCCAAGTATATAAAAAGGTTTCATCGGTTTCTAACCAAAGGCCACAAGTGTTGCAATTTACTCGCCAAAATTTAGCCAAATCTCCGGTACTTTCGCACCTTGGGCATTTTACTATATTGGCTCCGTGTGTATTAGCAGTATAACGCTTGATATATGTTGATAGATAATACTTAGTATAGCCAATATAATTTTCTTTTAATTTATGGAATCTAATGGATTTTTTCTTAGACTTTGAATAAAAAAGTGTTGCATCATTATCAAAATATAATGTAAAACCGCCAACTATTCGAATAGGGTTTGTATTACAAATATATTCATAGGGTTCCATGTATTATATCCTTGCTATAAAACTATCTTATAGATACGATTTTTATTGATGGGTGTCAAGGTATTTTATTGGTGCGCGATGCTGGACTTGAACCAGCGACTCCAGTCTTATCAGGACTGTACTCTACCACTGAGTTAATCGCGCATAACATAAGCAAGTAGTTAAAAAAGATGTTTTTCTCCGTGTTACCGTTACACTATCACCCGATAATTTGGTGGGGTGACCAAGAATTGAACTTGGAATAGAGGCTTATAATGCGATAACCTTTTTTATTCGGCTTATGTATAGTTTAATACAAGCAAGGTGTTAGATTGGATGTTTTGTTATGCTATCATTACATCACAACAGTTTTTCAACTGCCGCCGAGATTCGAACTCGGACAAGGATTTTCACAGAATCGATAACCCGCTCTATTTGTCTTGTATTGGAGGTTAGAGAGGGATTTGCACCCGCGTTGACCAGTTTTGCAGACTGTCCCGTAACTACTCCGGCATCTAACCATTAAAAATCATATGTTACATTAAATATATTTATTCTGTCAAGCAATTCATCTAGTGTAATTAAACTATTTGAATATTTAGATTGATTTTCTTTGTGTAAAATTAATTTCAATAAGCCACTCTGCCACCTGACCAATTTAGTTAAATTGGAATATCAACATCTTCAGATGATTTGCAATTAATGTTTCCTTTAATTCTATATTTTGGGTTTTGCCCCACCCAACCTGCCAAAACCTGTTGAAACGCTAATTCACATCGTTCTACACTTACTTCTGCAGGATCAAATCTAATACTAACTGTTTCACAAACTGCAGGGTCAGTTCTTAAACATGCTAAAAAACTTAATATAGTTGCATTCATTATACAGTTCCTTTTCTAAGTACAACTACATGGTGCTCCAGGACAGAATCGAACTGTCGTCTAAGTTCTACCAAAACCTTGTAATAAGCCATTATACTACAGGAGCATTAAGTCACACATTAATTATTCACGTCTCATCTCATCTTAATATAAGTTGATTTTTTGAAATGTCTACCAAAATTTTTAAAAAATTATACGTTAAGCCTTCTAATTATACCTTTTTTATTATAATTATCAACGTTTTCAACTACTTCTTCTCTACTTAGGCCCCATTTGGCCCAGTCTAACCCAGCATGTCTTTCTTCTTGTTCTTTTCGTAAAATTGTTTTTATTGCTTTGAACTGTTTTTTGAAATTACGATTTTTCATAACAATACCTTTTTTTTGTTGGTGGACACACTAGGGATTGAACCTAGGACCTAAGCCGTGTTAAGACTCCGCTCTCCCGCTGAGCTATGCGTCCAATTAGAAAGCAAATGGTTGAAATAGACATTTGGGTTTGTTCAATAAACGATAACCTATTTCATTCGGCTTTCTTAGTAGAGGATCCGTGAATCGAACACGGTTAATGTCACGGTGTAAACGTGATGCCTTCCCATCTGGCGCATCCTCCATTTAGTATATTTATAATACGATAATTATATTCATTCGTCAACCTTATTTTTATAACGATGAGACACAAATTTCAACGATTTATTATCAGCTGATATCGTCGGGTTTTAATTTAAATTAACGGTTACTTCAATAACTTCAAAATTTCTTAACATATAGTTTTTGCCGTGTGCTATATATTCAGCATATCCCATATCACATGGCGTTAAATGGCTACCATGCCAATAATCGTATAATGATTGGATATTTCCCCTTGCAGATTTTGCTCCAGATAAAGAACTATATATTTTAGCATATTTTGAATCTGTTTTATTTTCTAGAGCAGCCTTGGATTGGGAATTAAGAATATATTCGCCGGTAATAGCGCAACGAACTACCCACATAAATAACTCCTTTGCCAATAAAAGTGAAGATCGGATAAATACTAACCCAATTTAGAGATTTTAGAATTAATTAATATAGAAAAACCATTAATTAATAGCCAAAATACACCACTGAATGACATACCATGTTTGTCTTCTACCATACTTTATATTATTATAAAATAATGTCAACCTACAGAAATAGTTTTAAATATTTTTTTATTACATCTTTCTGAATGGTGATTCCATTTAGCATCATATTCATTTTGTAGTATTTCTGCCATTTTTTTAGCTTCTGGCAGTTTGGAAAAAACTATCGCTTGGTTTAAATTGCCGGTTGTAATACAATAGTCACTAAAACATTTGTAAACATATTTGTTTGAAATTGTTTCTTTAATATACCACATAATTTCTCCAAAAAAAGAAGTATGTAGTATTTATGTCTTAATTGGTAGCCTGGATGGGAATCAAACCCATTTGCGAAGTCTTATGAGGACTTGCCCACTATCAAGTGTCCGGGCTATTAAAAATAGATTACTATTTTTTAAGTAGTTTGTCAATCGGTGAATCTCGTTTCATTTCCTCTAAAAATTTTGAGAGAACATCGGTTATTTCTTTTGGCGCTGATTTTTCATCTAAAATCCGTTGCATACCTTTTATTTATATTCACCAAATGTTTGTTTGGTACGTAAATTTAGTAAATTATCTTCATTTCAATCGACTTCTGCATCATATTCTTCGTCGTCGCCATCGCTACCATCAAGTAAGGAAGGGCTATAATTAAATCCCAATGCAGTTAAATTTTTGATAGCTTCACTCTTTGTTTTAACAGCTTTATCGGTTAGGGTAAAATGACATTCTGTAACTTCGCCGTCCGTCAATCCCCCAAAAAGTGGAGTAATATAATATATTTCTTGGTCATATCCTTTTACATGGATTGGTTGAACAAATATAGTTAGTTCATCTCCATCAACATGTAGAGCAAATTCAAATTCTTCCGGAAGCAGTCCTTCTGATAATTCATAAGCATCATCTAAATTATAATTTAATGAGATATCTTCTGCTATACAACCATTATGGTAATATTTTGATGAAAGTGTATCAGAAATCATTAATACTTCAAAGTCGTTAGCTAGTCTAATAAGAATATCAATCTCACCATTTTTTAATTCGTCAACATAAGCAATAAATGGTGTGTGCTCTTTTGTAAAAATTCGCCTAATACCTTTGGATGTATTGTATTTTCTAATTCTTTTCCAATCACCTATTTTAAAATTATATGAACTAGTTACTTTAGAAAAGGATTTAAATTCGGGTATACTTTTTAAGTTCAATAATATCTTAATATCTTTTGAAGAAAGTTTAGCCATCTACCGTATCCTTTTGTTATCTTAGTAGTGCCCCCGAGAGGAATCGAACCTCTAACTTCTCAAATTACTCTGAGCGCCTCTTACCAATTGAGCTACGGCAGCAAAAATAGACATTGCATACACGGCTCTTTACGCCTGCGGAGACCATCCTCGGGTGTTGGTGTCCCAGTCCTACGACTGGCATTGTGGTAAACAGCCACCGCCAACCGCTCAACAATATATCTATTGGTGTCCACAATGGGATTCGAACCCACACTATACACCGTCTCAGGATGCAGCCTCTACCAATTGGGCTACGTGGACATACTCTTTTTGGTCCTCCGCCCAGGAATCGAACCTGGATAGCTCAAAGGCACGGGTTTAGAAGACCCAGTTGCGTCCCAGCGCTCGAAGGAAATAACTATCGGGGTAACATATAATGCCCAAACAATTATGCGAATCATGTTAAGCAGTCAATAGTTATAGTATTTAGTTGAGTATTTCTACCATTTTTTCGCAAGCATCAATCATATCACCATTTGATAGTTTGACCATTAAGTCTCTACCACATTCTTCATCGCAATATTCTGCATCAATTTCGGTCACAACGCCGACCATATCCTGTGGTTCATCCGGAAAGATGGGCAATACATGAACTTTCTGTCCAAGTTTTACTGAATTTATTTCAGCCATTCCGTTATCTCCATTCTTTGTTGGTGGACCTAATGGGAATCGAACCCATTGACAACGATCTTGCAAGGATCATCCGCTACCCCATAGCCAAGCCCATCTTGTATCAACTTATGTTGTTAATATACACTCTATTAAACCAATGTCAACCAAGTTTTTTATTTTTAAAATCCCCTACAAGGGCATCTACAGCCCCGTCGAGATTCTACGTGTTTTATTATGTAAATAGTCACACAAGCTGCCAACGGGCGTCTCCGTGTGATCTATACACTCATAATTCACAGTGCTATCAGAGGATAAGAGAATCAACATCAAAAAGTTTTCCAAATCCGCGTTAGAATTAAAATAAAAATGATTATTGAAACTATTATTAATAGCAGGCGACTCAAAAACGGTAGTTCTAAACGAATTTTTTATAATATTATGAAGTGAAGATTGAAAAAAGTTAAGTATTTTAACATGGTAGGGGAATAATTTTATATCAGGGCCCGCTTTTTTCACTTCCGATACGTCATTAACTTCGGTAGTAAATACGTTATAACAATGGCCGTCAATACATTTTGCATTAATATTGGTATAGTCAAATTTACCAGTCTGAAGTATATTCAAATGAAGTTTAAATTTATCCCTAAATCTTCTCAATTTATTGTAGTTTTTACTTGTAAGATATATTCGAGTTTTTAATCTATCACCCATAAACCCATGATAAATTACCGCTTCCTCGAAATCAAAATAATTAGCGGCAGCAATATAATTGTATATTTTGGCAAAATTATGAGAAAACCAATCTTGCCAAAGTTCTTTTTTAATTTTATATGTATTATATGGAGATCCAGAATGATCTATTGTAAATAAAAATAACTTGTATGTGTCCTTTAATCTAGCCCTGCCATTTGGATAAGTGCGAGCCAAAGAATATTTACTAACCGTATCTCTAAAAATTTTTAATTTATTTGGTTTCATACAAATTATCCTTAATTATCTCAACAATCCTTTGGTTATGGTTGAAGCTAATCTACCATCATATTTGCCATCATGGGTTTGTTTGAGTTCTTTCATAACCATACCCATGTTATTTGCACCATTGGATATTAACTCCTTTATAATATCTGTCAACTGTTCTTCAGACATTTGAGCAGGAATATATTCGGATAATATTGCTTTTTCAAATATTGCTTTGGTGTTTTCATAGTTACCGGATATTAATTCATCTAGACCTTTTATGAACTTTTTAGCTAATTGAACAACTTCATCGTCTGTAACAGTTTTAACACCGTTTACAATTTTGGCATTAGCACTTAGTTCACCCAAAAAGGTTGAAAGAATAATTACTCGTTCACTTTCCTTTGCCATTCTTGCGGCAATCATGTCTGATCTTACTTTACCATAAAGCATTTTAATTATCCTCTGTTGCTTGTGCCAAAAATTTAATATGCTTTCTAATATATCGCATAAAAAGTATTGCTTTGTCTACGTTTAGAAAAGTAGCATTGCCCGCGTCTTCTATAGGTACCGGAAATTCAAAACCACATTCTGTTTTGTACCAAAGTTCGTTGTTAACAAAATGGATAAATGAAACCGTTTTGCCACCCATGACCATATTTTTAATATTCATATTTTTTCTCCCGGTTTGTTGCGGGTCAGGGAATTGAACACCTGCTTTCAAATTTATGAGACTTGACAGACCACCAGGCCTTGCCACCCGCCATTAATAATGGTTGTTTGTTTATTGATAAGCTTAAAAAATTTTTAAGCTTAGTACCGCCAAGGAGAATTGAACTCCTATTCCCGGGTTGAGAACCCAGTGGTCTAACCATTAACCTATGGCGGCATAAATCACATTGTTCTACACGGCACTCGACTACCGTATCTTCCAGATCTCAGCCGGATATGTTACCTTTATACTAGTATAACAATATATGATTTATTTTCTATTACAGTTACTTTCAAAGTCCATAATAGTTTTAATAGAAATTGTTTCTTTTTGTAAATATTCTTTTAATAGAGGTTCTAATTCTTTCCTATTATTTATTTTGAGAAAATCCGGAATGCAATAAATAAACTCATTGCCGTTAAGTATGCCCATTTTTCTATTTAATTTGCCTATTCTAACAATATTGTTAGCGGCTTGTTTTTCGAGTGTCCTGGTTTCCGGATTAAAATAAAACGGCATTTTGTTCTCCTAAAAATTATTACATTGCATGGGGTGAATCAAACAGACGGTATCTTTTTGCCGGCCGTGTTGCTACTAGACTACACCACACAATATATGACCGTTACACATCAGTCAAATGGGTTGAATCCAACAACCTATTCCCGCATGAAATTATGGGTATTTTAACTCATTAAATTACACTTGACTGATTTATGTTTTCTTTCTTGATAATTTAACATGAAAAATAGTTTCGTATTTATTATCATTAACTATTTCCATTTTATAATCACACAATCGTCTACCTTCAAATTCTCTACTATTTAATACCCGAGTTTCAATGCGTTTTTCTAAACCCGCAATTGGTCCCAGAAAAACATCATCATTTAACCATATCATTATATGAAGGTCGCTTTTATAATTATCCATAGTAGCCTCATTATATGTTTGGTGGACCCGGTAGGATTCGAACCTACGGTGTGGTATCTCCGGTTAAGAGCCGGGTGCTTTCGGCCGCTCAGCACACGGGTCCAAGTAATTAAGCAAGTAATGTGAAAGATGTTTTTCAACGTTCCAACACGCCCGCACATAAATTGTGTACGGACCGGGAGTCGAACCCGGATACGGTAAGTTACAAGTTACGATAACCTTTCAACTTCGGCTTAATTATGTCGTATGGTGCTCCTACTCAGAATCGAACTGAAAACTAGAGATTACAAGACTCTTGTTATACCATTTAACTATAAGAGCGTTTTTAAATAATGCTGGATTTAATTTTACGGTTCCATTATATTTGACAATAAGAGATCAGGATTTAAAAGATTTAACATATCCATATATTGAGCTATCTTCATATGAAGACATAAGAAAAATAATAATAATGTCAAATCAAAGAGAAGAATTAATAAAAATGACATTTTGGAATAATTTTGTAGACGAAAATAAAATAATGAGAAAAACACCCACATTACCTGTTTCTTATCAAGAAATAATTTTTTCAATACTTATTGAATCCAATGATACAAATAGTGGTGAAAATTACGAAGAATTAGCTTTTAAATTCCATAATAATAGCGGTGAATTTATTGAAAAAATGTTACCAATAGATTTATTTCTTAATTTAAGTTTGAATTATTTTAAAAACAAAAATATTAAAAATATAATTGATAATATAGATTTAATTAATATATCAGAAGACTAATATTATTTCTTAAGTTTTTCTATCATTCTAAGTTCTTTAACTAATTTGTTATAATTATCATAATTTAAATTAGCTAATTTTAGATTATCTCGTTCTAAAGTCCAATCTCGTTCGTCAACAATCACACTAAAACGTTTATTTGATGTATGTCCGCCTGTTAATGGATCTTTATTATATTTGGTTAACGGAATAGTTTCTTTCTTTTCATAAGAACCTCTGAAACTAATTTCAGTTTTTCTAACTATAATTCTACCATCAGCATCGCATATTTTACATTTATCGTAAAAAGTACCATATTCGCCTTTATGGTAATCAGTTAATTCTTCTCGACTAGTAACACCCAATCCCTTACATGATTGGCATAGCTCTAATTTTTCAGAAGTAACCAAATAAAAGCAATTGTTTCTAAAAAACTTTTTTACTATTTCTTCTTCTTCTTCGGTAAAATGATCCATAATATGCTCCGTATTATCTAGTTATTACTATGCTATATTTGAACATATTTGTCATTATTTTTTGTGTGCCGGGTGGGACTCGCACCCACGGTGTTTGAATAGCGGATTAAAAGTCCGCGCCCTTCGTCACTCGGGTCACCGGCGCAAATTGGTTGTAACGCAGCACTTAGCAGAATACATTTAAAAAGGGTAGCTACTCCCATTCCGTGTCCATGCCAGTACGCCTTACACTTGGGAATGTTAACCGGTGTTACCAAGTAGCGTTACATTTTTTGATTTAACTATTAATATACAATACTTATTAGAATTATAAATATTCGATACTTATTAGAATTATAAATATACAATACCAACATTTACTCGAGGTGTAACATGATTACTAAAATATCATTTTTTATAATAGGTCTTTTTATTTCGGCAGCCTTCTTTAATTATAACATGCTCTGGCCAAAATACAATAATGGACTTTATAGATTTAATAATTCAAGTAACTATGAAAAAACATTATTTAATTTTGAAAATATATCAACTAAAATTATAGAAGATTCAAATGCTGATTTATTTTATATTTGGTTATTTCACGAAAGATCTGAAGTAAGATGGTATAGTAATTTAATTAACAACTCTACTCCGGGATATGCAAGTGCAATCTATATTAAATCTAAACCAGACATACCCAATCCCATACAAGAACGACAAAATATGCCACTTTTATCAATAACAAATATTGATATTACATTATCCGGGGGTTGCACAAGTTTTGTAACTGCTGTTAGCCATAGTTCTAACTCTCCTGCCTTGCATTCCAACCGATTACAAGTTCGTTGTGCTTTATTGGATGATAAAAGCCAAGTAATTGGTGCTTTTGGCATAAGCATAGTTCTTGCTCAAGATCTTACTGATGGCTTATTAAGCTCCAAAGTACCAGAATTTACTGAAATATTATTGTCTTATAAAAATCGATTAGAAATTAATTTTCATTAATTAATGCTTTGGTACCTCACGGGGGACTCGAACCCCCAACTTACAGTGTTTGAAACTGTTGACTCTACCAGTTGGTCTACTATGGCATTATTTTGCATTATTAGGTTAAAATTGAAATTAAATTTCAATTTTAACCCAACCTTGCCTTTTATAAAAATTATTATTAATTGTATACACAAAAAACGGATATATCAACCAACTAATTCCGACAGTTATAAAAAATACTATTAACCACAAAAGTGCATGTTTATAATTACCATTAAATAGGAAGTAAAGCCATCCAAACAGCAAACACCATAACCAACTTAAAGGTGTAGTTGCTGTTTCCTGATAGCCATTTGAGGGATTTTGATAAAATGCCATCGTGTTTTCCTATGCAAATTGGTGCTCCTGGAGGGATTCGAACCCCCAACGCACGGCTTCTAAAGCCGCCGACTCTACCAGTTGGCCTACAGGAGCATGGTATTGGTAGTGCCAGAGGGGATTGAACCCTCTTTTCCGGGTTGAAAGCCCAGCGTTCTAACCAATGAACTATGGCGCCATTTATTGCAGTTATTCCTAACTACCTGTTTATAGTAGCAGCATTTTGCTTTTTGTCAATTATTTATTTTTTTTTTTATTTTGGAGCGGGTAGGGAGAATTGAACTCCCCGTTCTACAGAGTGGAAGTCTGTTGCGCGGCCTTTACGCTTGTCTACCCGCATTTGGTACCGAGTGTTGGTTCTGCCCCAACTCTCCCACATTCACAGTGTGATGTGCAGCTACTACACCAACTCGGCATTGTTAATTTAATTTCTTATTTCTATCTGTATCAAGGTCATCTAATTGTTTTTGTAGATGCTCGTAGAATTTGGGATCTTCTTCAGCTAATAATTCCATATCTATTGTCTGTGAATTTTCAAAAAATGAACCATCTTCGATACCTTTGGTTAGGGTTTCCATAAGTTGATCTAGTTCTTCTTGTGTTCCTTCAAAAAAATCAAAAGCACCAGGTTGTATGATTACTTTATATTTCCCATCATCTGACATTTTTAATCTCCATTTAGATATTAAATTGATTAAAAAATCTTCAAATATTTTATCATCTTCAAGTATCGTCAGTTTTATGTTTGGATATTGTTGGATAATACAATCTATTTTTCTTTTATCGGAACCCCACCAATATCCTTTTATTTCAATATTTAAATCATAATCAGGAAGATAAAAATCCGGTGTATAGTGTTTATTTTTACCATCTATACAATACTTTAAGGGCGTACCTCGACGCCAATTGATATTTTTATTACAAAGTAATAAAGCAAAATTTCTTTCCCATGTTCCTTGAACTTTAATGCCATTAACATCAAACCATTTAGAACGACCGCCTCTGTTCTTTTCACTTTGTGTTTTTGATAATTCAAATCTTTTTTCTTCTGACATATAGTATTTGGGTTTCTTTTTATTCGCTAGTTTAACACTTTCATTAAAGGTTCTATGGCTAATGAAATCATTTCTTTTTGTGGCCATTTGTATTCCACGCATAGAAACCCCAAACATTACCATTATTTCACGCCAAGAATGGCCTAAATTATAATAATTTTGTATATCAGTCCAGTTATATTTTTTGTTGTAATTCATCTTAATTTTTGGTGCCTTGTGTTAGTTCCGCTCTAACTCCTCCTGCTCTTCAGGCAGGCGCTTCTACTAAGTTAGCTTACAAGGCATTATATAATATATCATCAAATAGTTCAAATAGTTCAAATAGTTCAAATATTATTTTGCCAGTGTGGGCACCAGCATCACTAGAGTCCCCCACTAAAATTTGGCTGGGTAAGTAGGTCTCAAACCTACATGCTTTCGCGTCTGATTAACAGTCAGGTGTGTCTACCAATTCCACCATTACCCAATAAACTTGACACAACTAATATACTGCCGCCGGCGTACTTCCATCGAAGACCCCTAGGGAACATACTTACCGCCGGATCAAAGTTCCTAGGACGAGCTTCATATATTGAGGTGTTTATCAAGTTATTTCTTACAATAACATGAAACACGTTATTGTCAATCAATTTTTATTTTTATTTTGGCTCCCAGCCGAGGTACCGCCCCTCGCCCACCTTTCGATGGTCATCCGGTTAACAGCCGGTAACGTTCACTATGCCTGTCCGCTGGGAATACCCGATACTAAGTAGAATATAGCAGATCACGATTTTATCCAAATTTTTCCGCTTTATCGAGACTTACTTAAGTTGCCACTTAGAATTCCTATAGTTAATTCTTTAACTAGGGTGTACTCTATAGTGGATATCAGTAGTTTGGTCTGGGAGGAGAGATTTGAACTCTCGAGCTCTACTTTCCAAAAGTAGCGGGAACGGCCTGACTTCCCCACACCCAGATAATCTTTAATTTCTTTTCTT
>Ga0100391_1001058_pt1 | contig 31478 bp, 33 predicted proteins | sample CryGeymeta201515_FD_81541 | JGI IMG/M metagenome (GOLD analysis project Ga0100391, IMG submission 81541) | Groundwater microbial communities from Crystal Geyser aquifers in Utah, USA - Crystal Geyser metaG 2015-15 | ecosystem: Environmental > Aquatic > Deep subsurface > Groundwater | place: USA... | reverse complement strand
TCTCCTTGCATTTCTTTTCTTCTTTATAGCATTTTCATCTTTTGCTCAGGTAAATACAGAACGCTACCGAAAAGAATATGACGCGCCGGGTTTTAGTATGCGCAACATCACCAGCATAGATTTTTCATCCGGAAACACTAACGAGTTTGAGGTTGGCGAGCAGCTACGCCTGGATTGGAATAATCCCATTCAGGATTATTATGCCATTCTCGAATATGATTTCAAGCGGGCTAATAAAGAGAAAACCAAGAATAATGGTTTTATACACTTGCGCTCGATCAGACAATTGAATGAAGATAGGGTTATGGCAGAGGTCTTTACGCAACTCGAATTTGATCAATTCCTACAGCTGCAATCAAGATTTTTGTTGGGAACTGGGATAAGATCAGATTTGATGCAGTTGTTTTCTGATTCCAGTTCAAATAAGCCTGTGAAACTTTTTATGGGGATTGGCGTGATGCACGAAGGAGAGCGTTATACAACCGATCCCGTGCAAATTGTTATTCATTACAGATCTACTAATTACATATCGCTGGCAATGAGTTTGTCAGATCATACCCAGTTGGGTTTTGTTACTTATTATCAGCCAGCCTTGGAGAACTTTGATGATTTCAGGTTTTCAGCAGATATGAATCTTACTGTTGATGTGCTCAAAAATTTGGCGCTGAACTTCAAAATACATTATTTGCACCGTAGCATTGCTATCGGTGAATCCGTAAAAGATGATCAGGAAATAAAGACAGGAGTGATATTTAAACTTCCTTGAAACTCCTGATGCTATTGATAAAAAGCATCAACCAGCCACTAATCATTAGCAGACCTCCAATTGGAGTTACTGGCCCCAGAAATGAAAAATCAACGCCAGTTAAATCCGAAGTTGATAATAAGTAAATGGAAAAAGAAAACAAAAGGCTACCGAAAGTAAACAGGTAATAGGTTGCAGCACATAGTTTTCCTTTAAATCTTTTTGGTATGGCTGCCAGATAAAGGATCGCAAGCGCATGAAAAAGCTGATACCTCACACCGGTTTCGAAACTCTGTAAACTACTGATGCTGATATTATCTCTCAGCCAATGAGCTCCTAAAGCTCCAAAAATCACGGCAATACCAGCAAGTAAACTTCCTGTCCAAACGTAGGTTCTTTCCATCATTTAAGTTCTAAGTTTTGCTTTGTTAAGTTTAGGCTTCAATCCCTATAAAGTCGTATTTTTGCGCATCAAAGATACAGAATTTATGTGTTTATTTTTCAGGCTTAGTAGCGTCATCAAAAAAGTAGCATTATGAAAACTTCAGTTGAAATTAGTTATTATCCTTTGCTTGTTGAGTATATTCCTCCTATCAAAGATTTTATCAGCCGGTTAAATGAGGTGCCAGGTGTTGTGGTCAAAACCAACGGAATGAGTACACAGGTTTTTGGAGAGTATGATGTTGTAATGGAAACACTTAAAAATGAGATAAAGAAGTCCTTTGAATTGCCCCATAGCATTTTTGTGCTCAAAATCATCAATGCAGATTTAAACCACATTGATGGAAGCCGCTAGTTTTTTCGATCTTTTTTGGTATAACATTCAGCAAACCACACTACTCGAACTGATAGCTGTTTTATTTGGGCTGCTTAGTGTGTGGTACAGTAAAAAAGTAAATATCCTGGTTTTTCCAACAGGCATTGTCAGCGTGCTGATTTACATGTATATTACATTTTTTGCCAAGCTGTATGCTGATATGTTTATCAACTTCGTTTATTTTGTCATGAGTGTTTATGGATGGTATCACTGGACGCATCCCCGGCAGGGAATGGAGGAGCGACCAGTTAGTTTTGCCAATAGACTTCAAAACCTTATCGGAATTCTCGTGACAATCGTTTTATTTGTTGCAATGCGCTTTATTTTAATGAATTACACTGATAGCAATGTGCCAACAATCGATGCTTTGACTACTGCTATTTTTATGACAGGAATGTGGCTTATGGCAATAAAAAAAGTGGAAAACTGGATTTATTGGATTATTGGAGACATAATTTCTGTGCCTTTATATTTTTATAAGGGATTGGTTTTTACGAGTTTTCAGTTTTTCGTTTTTCTGATAATCGCTGTGGCTGGATATTTGGCCTGGAGCAAAGCAGCCCGGCATGTCAGTTAAGGTCGCCATTACAGGTCCCGAATCAACTGGAAAATCATGGCTGGCCGAACATTTGGCATTGCATTACAATGCCTTGTGGGTTCGTGAGTTTGCCCGAGCTTATCTTGCAAAGAACAAAAATTATAAGGCCGAAGATGTTGTAAATATTGCTGCCGGTCAACTTAAGATGGTGCAGGATCAGCTTGAACTTAATCCTCCGGTATTGTTTGCTGATACCGAAATGCTTGTTTGTGAAATATGGTACGAATTTGTCTTTGGACTTAAAAACGACTTTATTACTGATGCGCTTAAAAAGCAGGATTACGACCTTTATCTCTTATGCGCTATCGATATTGATTGGGAACCAGATCCTTTACGGGAACATCCTGATCAACGAAAGCGATTATTTGAGTTGTACGAAAGCCGACTAAAAAGCTTGCAGTTCCCTTATCGGATAGTTTTCGGAAATGGGAATGAAAGATTAAAAAACGCCATTAACTTTGTGAATGAGATAATAAAAATTTGAATACTAAAGTAAAACACATCTTGTTTCTTGCCCGTTGGTATCCGCATCGTTACGATCCCATGTTTGGATTATTTATTCAGCGACATGCAGAGGCTGTTGCTTTGTTTAATAGGGTAACAGTCATTTATGTTCATCCCGATAGCAAAGCCAATGGCAGATATGAGTTAGTGCATAGCAAGCAAACAAATTTGAATGAAGTTCGGGTTTATTTCAAGAAGCATGAGGGGTTACCTATTTTTTCGAAACTTATTAATCAATGGCGTTTTTTTAGTGCGATTTTCAAGGCGGTTAAGCTGGCCGAAAGCAATGCAGTTTTCGACCTGATACATATTCATATCCTTACCCGCTTGGGTGTTTTGGGCTGGTTTTTAGCTTTTCAACGTAAAATCCCCTACCTGATCACAGAACATTGGTCGCGCTATTTGCCTGTAAATAAAGGATTCAAAGGCTATTTCAGGAAATTTGCAAGTCGTTTTGTTGTAAAACGTGCAGCTATGGTCACCACGGTTACCCACGATTTAATGAAAGCTATGCAAAGCTATAACTTGATGAATAATTATTATGTGGTGCTACCTAATGTAGTGGATATGAAACGTTTTAAACCAGGGGAAAAGATTGAACAACAAAAGCCACATTTTGTGCATATCAGTTGTTTCGAAGATAAATCAAAAAACCTGAGTGGTTTGCTCAGGACTATAGCCCGACTTAAAGCGCATGGAAATGATATTTTTGTTTCATTAATTGGCGATGGTATGGATTTCGAAGCTATCAGAAGTTATGCTAATGAACTTCAAATCAATGATTGCGTTGCATTTACAGGGCTTCTTCAGGGAGACGAATTAGCACAAAAGCTTGCAGCTGCTGATGCTTTGGTTTTGTTCAGTAATTACGAAAACATGCCTGTTGTAATTCTTGAGGCACTGGCTTGTGGCATTCCTGTTGTGGCTACAAGGGTAGGAGGTATTCCTGAAATGGTAGATGAAACAAATGGAATTTTGGTGCCAGCTGGCGATGAAGACGCTTTACTTAAGGCGTTGATCACGATTTCAGCAGCTTATCCATCGTATAATTCCAGGATCTTACGCCAAATGGTCGAAGATCGTTACGGAATGGAGGCCGTTGGATTACAGCTTGATAAGTGGTATGATGAAATAATAGGATCTATGGCTCCCTAAAAGTTAGCATCGGAATGCCAAGCTCAAAAAAGGCATCTTTTCCAATTTTGTCTTTAAAAATATAGTCTAACAAGCCACGGCGATTAGCGATAAAGGACGCCAGACTAATATGATGTTGTTCGCAGAACAAAGCAATGGCATCGTGAGGCATTGTTGTTTTGATCAGATGAAACCGTATCATCTGGCGTGCTTTTTCCTGCTTAAAAGCTAAACGTAGCTCCTCCATCAGCAGGTCTGGTTTTTCATCGTCTTCATCAGTGATCAGATGCACCACATGAACCACCGGGTTATACCGCTCAAGTACATCAAAAATCCGGTTTATAGTACTTACTTCAAACCGTCCGAAATTGGTTGCATAGAGCACCTCGCTGCTTTTAGTCCACTGATAACCTTCAGGAACAGAAAGCAGTGGCACATTTACTTTGGTCATTATACTTTTGGCCATACTCCCTTCCAGAAATCGTTTTTTTCCTTTGCCTCGTGTGCCCATGAGAATCAGTTCAGGCTTTTCTTCTTCGGCCAGATTGACCAGTTCAATTTCGGGGTCGCCACCTTTCAGAACAGCTTTTACGCTTATGTTTTGTAATCCTGCCGCTGCTATTTGCTGTTCCAGATGCTCTTGTTTTTCATGCATAAAATGTGAGGCCTGCTCCTCCATTTCGGCCAGCAGCTCTCTGTTAAAGAAAGTATCTGAATCAAGGCCTCCCGGAAAACTGCTGTCGCCCATCAAAATTTGATCCATATAGGCATGAAAAAGGATGATTTCGCCGCCCGGTTCCTTCAAGAGGTCAAGCGCATAAGGGAAGAGCATTTCGTTCTCTTCGCTGAAATCCGTGGCAAGAATTATTTTCATAATCGGACTTTTTTATCAGATTGCTAAATGTTGGTTAACTGATGTAAAAGTACAAAAATTCGAGTCGATTGTGAATCAAATATTTCAAAAACCGGAAAATAATCCCGTTAAAAAAATTAAAATCCAAACCAAATACCCAACAAGCCTGCTATAGCACCAACGGCTATGTTTATAGTTTTGGCAGCGATAAAGCCCTTTCCCGATTCAGCCAGCAGCGGCAATGAGCCATGTCCGTCCTGAACAATCGAACTGGCCATTAAAATGCTAAGTGGAAGCACACCTTGTGCAAAAAGCAGGACGAAAACATAATGCGGACCTGATTCTGGGATAATGCCAATTAGCAGGGCAATTGTTAGTACCAGGTAGAGATTAGACGAGATCCAGTCCTGAAGATTGATGTATTGATTGGCAAAATGAATCCCCAAAATTACGGCAAAGGTCCAAATGAAAATCTTAATAAAATGTTTTTTGATGATGTGCTGCCATAAATGATCTTGTAAAAAATGCTCTTTGGCAGTTAAAACAATAAAAAGAATTGCTCCCAGCAAAAAAATCATGGTAATTCTGATCCAATCAGCTTCGCCTCCATGATCGTGTGCATGATCGTGACTGTGTTCCATATCGTGCAGCATGGTTTCCGAAGCGCCCATCAAAGTATTTAAGTGGTGGCTGCCATCAATGATTCCTGTTAATAAACTTATCAAAACACCTAAAACGCCAGCAAGCAACAAAGCTCGGGTAAAACTGATTTGCCGGAGGTTCTCTATTATCAATGCAGGATGATAACGATTGCAGGATTCATTTTGATGATGCAAAGGAAGGGTGGCTTCAGCCTTCAGGCCAATGTATTTATTGCGTATAAAAAAATGTGTTAAAACGCCAACAATCAGCGCAATGATAAATAAAATGATGTTCAGTTTAATTGCAGTTGCAGGAATCGTCGAAAACATTAAAAAGGCTTCATCACCCGAAGTAGCAATCAGTGTGGCAACCAAGGCCGGAAACATAACAACACGATGCACATACAACGAAACCATGGTATAAGAACCCAGGCAGCCGGGTATAATTCCCATCAATGAACCCATTAAAATTTGGGTAAAAGGCGATTTTTCAAGTTTTTTCGACCATATTCCACGTGTTTGCACGTTGATGTATTCGATTACCATCATCATGCCCATTACAAATGTGGTGATAATAAAGGTCTGCTGCAGAATTAAAGCTATCATTGACCGTGTGTTGTTTGAAGCAAAACAAGAAGCAAAGATGCTAAAATTTAGCGATGCTTGCTTCAAAAAAGCTGGTGCAAAAGAGAATTATTTGAAAATGAATAGTTTATATTAATTCTAAATAAGGGTGTTTCTTGCAAAAAAACAAACGAAAAAAAGTAACAAAAAGTAATTAGGTGTAATTTTGGTAATTAATTACTTAAACTAATATGTCTAAGATTGTAACGCTTACCGAAGCAGCGTCGATTGCATTGCATGGGATGATTATTGTAGCCAAGGCAAAAAAAATGGCTAATGTGATTTTGATAGCGGAACTAACAGGAAGCTCGAAGCACCATGTAGCCAAGATATTTCAGCGACTTGTAAAGGATAATTTTTTGGAATCACATCGCGGGCCTACCGGAGGATTTACCTTAAAACGTGATCCTAAAGACATTACACTGCTCGAGATTTATGAATCTATCGAAGGAAAAATTGAGGTTACTACCTGCCCCCTGGATAAGCATATTTGTCCGTTCGATAAATGTATTATGGACAATGTTACACGCAAAATGACAGTTGACTTTCGCAATCATCTCAAGTCGCACACCTTAAAAGATTATCTCTGATTCACTCATTTCTTCACGCTCTCCTATTCTTGTTTTTAGTTCCATAATAATAAGCAAATAAATACCTAAATACTTGTATTAATCAGAGATTATGTGGAATTTCGCAGTGTGAAATCAATAACAAAATTACATCAAATGGAATTATCCACAAAATTCAGATTTACCGATCAAGTCGATTATGCTCCTGCATCGGTCGTTAGTAAGCAAATAACCAAGAATGATAAAGGCAATATTACTTTGTTTGCTTTCGACAAAGGTGAAGGCTTATCAGAGCACACAGCGCCATACGATGCCCTTGTAATGCTTGTAGATGGCAAAGCCGAAATCATAATCGGCGGAGTGAGTCATATCCTCGTGCAACATGAGAATATTTTGATGCCGGCCAATATTCCTCATGCACTTAAGGCTGTTGAAGCATTTAAAATGGTGCTTGTAATGATTAAAGCCTGATCTTTTAGCAGGATTATTGTTCCTCGTTGTAGATTCGTTTAATTTTGCGTGCATAAATTGAAAAGCTATGGCAGAATCGACTAAAAAATTTGCATTGGCTCTAAGTGGAGGCGGGGCAAGAGGTATCTTTCATGCAGGATTTCTTCAGGCATTGGATGAGGCCGAAATGAAACCTTCTGCTATTGCCGGAGCAAGCATGGGATCCATAGTTGGGGCTTTTTATGCAGCTGGCGTAAAACCAAAGGAAATGCTTAAGGCTGTGAAAACGCCTAACTTAATGCATATTCACAGTTGGATTGGTTTAAAAGGTGGCCTGGGTTCGATGAAGGTGCTTCGCGAACAATTAAATACCTTCATCAAAAAGGATAATTTTGAAGCATTGGATATGCCGTTAACAATTTCTGTTAGTAATTTGAACACCGGCAATAACGAACTGCTAAATTCGGGTAATTTAATTGATGCCGTGGTTGCATCTTCCTCAATCCCAATAGTTTTTATGCCTGTGAAAATTGGTTCAAATTTTTACCTCGATGGCGGCCTGACGCTCAATTTGCCTGCCGAGTGCTTGAAAGCTGATGACACTGTTGTGGTTGGCCTGGATTGTAATTTTATGGAGAAAACAGATACTAACTACACTTCCTTAATGCCTGTAGTGGAGCGCTGCTTGCATATTACTGTCCGCAATACTTTGCGCGACCAATTGGATAGCTGTGATATTTACGTTTCTTCAGCAGAAATGGAAGAGTTTGGTACTTTTGATTTTGATCAGGCGAATAAAATCTTCGATATTGGCTATCAAACAGCGAAAGCATATATTCCTCAAATCAAGGAAGCTTTAAAATCCTGATTTTTTTTACCACTTATTTTTTCTATTCTAAATTATTTTTCTAATCAATTGAAATCTAAGCATTAATATTTAGAATGTTAACATTCAAGAAAACCAGTAAATAAATACTTGAATAAATATTAATTTTGTCGAAAATTCAGTTTATGAGCTTGATAAAACCCTCTGAAAGCCTGTTTGATATTACGGATCGTTATCCACAAACTACTGAAGTGTTTGTGAAAAATGGGTTTCAACAAATGGCTGACGAGCAAAAACGTAAAACACTTGGCAAATCGCTTCGGCTCGATTTGGCTTTATCAATGAAAGGCATCGATGAAGGTGTTTTTATAGCCCTGCTCGAAGAAGCAATACAAGGGAATGATGCCAAAAATCGCCAGGTAGAAAATAAATCGCTTAGTTTCAAAGGGCTTTTGCCTTGTCCGGTTAGGCTGCCTTTGCAGGAAGCGCTTAACGAATTCCTGGAAAACGATATGCAGCAATCTGCTGTAAATGCAGAACTAAAGGCTGCTTCGATGGGGCTTGACTGGCTCAAAGACGATATTGGTACCGCTTCCTCCGTGAATGAGCTGGCCGATATTTATATCTCTGCTGGTTTTGATTTGTTTTTTGAAGATGATTATTTTGGAAAATTTATTAAGAAAGGGTTGTTAGCTGATCCACTTCCTTGGTCAAGCATTAATTCGGATTTTGACAATGAATCATTAAAGCTGAAAGATCCGGAATCGCGTTATGGTATTATTGCGGTTGTACCGGCCATTTTTTTAATCAATCGACAGGAGCTTAACGGACGCAAAGTGCCTGAGCGCTGGGAAGACCTCCTCAGTGACGAATGGGATAACAGTATCAGTTTGCCGGTTTCTGACTTTGATTTGTTTAATGCCATTTTGCTTACGATGCGCAATCGTTACGGTATGCAAGCTATTGAAGCGCTCGGACGAAATATGCAGCAAAGCCTTCATCCAGCGCAAATGGTTAAATCGGATCGTTCTAAGACACAAAAACCTGCCATCACCATTATGCCTTATTTTTTCACAAAAATGGCTAAAACAGGTGGACCTATGCTGGCTGTCTGGCCTGCGGATGGCGCTATTATCAGCCCGATATTTGCAGTTGGGAAAAAAAATAAGCGCCCCGAATTCCAAAAGCTGTCTGCTTTTTTGGCAGGCGAAAAACTGGCTTCGATTCTTTCGCATCAGGGATTATTCCCAAGCCTGCATCCTCAAATCGACAACGGCATCCCACAAAATCAACGATACATGTGGCTGGGCTGGGACTACATCAATACACGTAATCTGAATCAGGAGTTTGAGGCTTGTACCAATGTTTTTGAGGGTGCTTTTAACAATAAAAAATCATTGGTATGAATCTGATAACAATTTCAGGTCCTCCCTCGTCAGGAAAAACTGCCGTAATCCTAAAAACTGCGGAAAGCCTTAAGCAGCGCGGGCTAAAAATTGGTGCTGTAAAATTTGATTGTCTTTACACAGATGATGATGTAGCTTACGAAAAGGCTGGAATTCCGGTAAAGAAAGGCCTTTCAGGTTCGCTTTGCCCTGATCATTATTTTGTTTCAAATATCGAAGCAGTTACTGCCTGGGGCGTGGAAGAAAAATTTGATTTGTTGGTCTCGGAAAGCGCTGGCTTGTGCAATCGTTGTTCGCCCTATGTAAAAGATATCAAAGCGGTTTGTGTGATTGATAACCTCAGCGGAATCAATACACCGCGAAAAATTGGGCCGATGTTGCGCATGGCAGATATTGTTGTGATTACAAAAGGTGATATAGTTTCTCAGGCCGAGCGAGAAGTTTTTGCCGCCGGAGTGTATGCCGTTAATCCGGGTGCAGTGATTATGCATGTGAACGGACTAACCGGACAGGGTGCTTATGAGTTGAGCACGCTTTTGTTTGACGAAAACAATCCTGTCGACACCCTCATGGGGAAGAAACTTCGGTTTTCGATGCCTTCGGCTTTATGCAGCTATTGTCTTGGCGAAACCAGAATTGGTGAGACCTACCAAATGGGTAATGTGCGTAAAATGGATCTCAAGAATAATTAGAACATGACTCAAAACGAAATATTACAGCACAGTCCTCAGGTACTTATCGAAAAATATCCTTTTTTAGTATCCTTTTTTGAAAGCCAGCATTGGCTATCGGATCTGAATCCATCACTGTCGTTGGCCGAACTTTTTGCGCTGATTGATGAAGGATTTGCTGAGGATCATGCCTTTGATGCAGATGCTTTTATGAGTCAGCTAAGCGATTTTATTGCCGAGATGCAAGCATTTATCGGTGCTGATACCTTTAAAGTGAATAAGCTTACTATTTTACCTGGCACAAACAAATCCGGTGAACCAGAAGGTTTTGAAAGGCTTGATTTTGAGCCAAAAACCATTACCAGTATCGTTGGCCCTACCGGCTCGGGTAAAAGTCGTTTGCTGGCCGACATTGAATGGGTAGCACAGGGCGATACGCCTACAAGAAGAAAAATGCTGATCAACGGGCAGCTGCCGGATAGTGCCTGGCGTTTTTCGGGAAATAAAAAACTGGTGGCACAGCTCTCGCAAAATATGAATTTTGTGATGGATCTCACAGTTAAAGAGTTCCTTGAATTGCATGCCAAAAGCAGAATGGTGTCAGATGCTGATGAATTAATCAATCGGATTATTAGTTACGCCAACGACTTGGCCGGCGAAAAATTTAGACCTTACACGGCTATCACTGCGCTTAGCGGAGGACAATCGCGCGCTTTGATGATCGCCGATACAGCACTTTTGAGTCAATCGCCTGTTGTGCTGATTGATGAGATTGAAAATGCCGGAATCGATCGCAAAAAAGCGCTGGAAATTCTTACAGGAGAGGACAAAATCGTGTTGATGGCAACGCATGATCCACTGCTGGCTCTGATGGCCGATCAGCGTATTGTGATCAAAAATGGTGGCATTCATCGTGTCATCAAAACATCTGCAGCAGAACGCGCTTTATTGACCCAACTGGAACTTGCTGATAATAAACATCAAATAATGCGTGCGGCGCTCAGAAGCGGGGCCGTACTGAACAAGGATAATATAGCATACAAACCTTAATTTAAGATATGATGATGCACGATGGATGCTCAGGCAGCTTTCAAAATGGAAAAATGGTTGCCGATAAAGTAAGACAAATGGGTTTTGATCAACAACCCATGCCAATGGCTTTTCAGCTTAGTTGCGAAAATTGTGGCGGTGATTTTGAGATGAGTTTTTTTGAAACCCATTGCCCGCACTGCGATATGGTGTATGCCGTAACGCCTTGCCATGCTTTTGATCCGGAGAATGTGATGGCTGCCGGAATTGGTTATTAATCTTCTAAAAACTTTCGACTTAACTATGTCAGAATTTATTGCTAATTCCGAAAAGAGATTACATGACTTGTTGGCATTTTCTTTGGGTATGATGAATGGCGAAAATGGCAGGGAGCTGATGGAAAAATATTCCGATGCCCTAAATTCGATCACGCCACACGACATGCTAAAGCTCGAAGACCGTCAGATGCAAATGGGAATTTCTGCCACAACAATTAAAAAGGATGTTGATAAAGTCGTAAATACTTTTTTTAAGCAATTGAGTAAATATTCCTGGCAAAGACCTGCCGAAGGAAGTTTTTTATTTTACCTGATGCTTGAAAATCAGGCATTGGGATTCAAACTCAATCAAATAAAAAAAGTGCTTAAATCATTTAGCAAGCGTGAAGCTGAAAATTTTGATGACTTGCGCACTGAACTGATTCCCCATTTTGAGTCGTTACAGGAATTTGATTGGCATTATGTTAAAAAAGAAAACATCCTATTCCCTTATCTGGAACAAAAATGGGAGGCTTATAGACCGCTCAAAGTGATGTGGTCGCTACATGATGATGCCCGAAAAATGCTTAAAGAATTGATACAACTCTTGAAGGATGAAAATACAGTTTGGGCTGAAATCAACCAAAAAATAGGGAAATATTTTTTTATGACATTTGGCATAATTCAAAAAGAAGAACTGGTGATATATCCTGTTGCAGTCGATACTGTTTCGCCTGAAGAATGGGACACCATGCACGAGCAAAGTTTTGAGTTTCCTTTTCCGTTTATTGAAGGGCCTCAAAAACCTATTACGCACAACGAAAAAGTTAGCCATGAGGCCGTAGGTTCGTCCCCAAAATCTTTTGGGGGGTTATTTCAGACGGCTACCGGCGCTCTGAATACAGAACAATTGGAGTTGATTCTGAATAGTTTTCCTGCTGATATCACATTTGTTGACGAAAATGATAAAGTACGATATTTTTCGCGGCCAGCTGACAGGTTTTTCCCTCGCTCACCTGCCATCATCGGACGCGATGTAAGAAATTGTCACCCGCCCGAAAGTGTTTATATCGTTGAACAGATTATCGATGGATTTCGCTCTGGTCAGCGATCTGAAGCTAAATTTTGGATCAACATGAAGGGGCAATTTATTTTGATTCAGTATTTTGCATTACGAAATAGCGAAGGAGCTTACAAAGGCGTGCTGGAAATGAGTATGGATGCCACGGAAATAAGAACTTTACAGGGCGAACAAAGATTGCTGGACTGGGGATAATTTTCAATGAAATAGCAGGCGATACAGGTTGATGAAAAAATGGAAATGGATACATAAGTGGTTTTCGCTCACCCTTGGGCTTTTTGTGATTTTGTGGGCTGTTTCGGGAATTATCCTCAATCATAGAAATCTTGTTAGCGGCATAGATGTTAATCGCAATTGGTTACCTGAGGTTTATCGTTATCACAACTGGAATAATGCCGCTATTCGGGGTGGATTGCAGTTGGGTGGTGATAGCCTGTTGATTTATGGCAATGTGGGTATTTGGCTTACCGATACTGTTTTTTCGGCTTATAATCCTTTTTGGGAAGGTTTTCCTGATGGCGCAAACAACAGAAAGATTAACAAAGTTTTCAAAACCAAATCAGGTAAGGTATATGCTGCCACACAATCGGGTTTATATCAGCTTGATACAAAGAAATCTGTTTGGCGAAACATTCCTTTTGATTTGCATGATTCGCGCTTTTTGGATATTACGCAGCGCGAGGATAAACTGGTTTTTTTAACCCGTTCGGAATTAATTCTTGCTGACGATCAGGAAAATCCGATGCATTTCAGCCGTTTTGAATTGCCCCGGGTAGTTGACGATGACGGCAGGGTTGGTCTTTTTCGCACTTTATGGGTATTACACAGTGGAGAAATCTATGGTCAGCTTGGGATTTTGCTGGTTGATTTATTGGCTGTAATTCTTCTGTTTTTAGTTGTGAGCGGGTATATCTGGTTTTTTTATCCAAAATGGATCAGGCGCAGAAAGCGAACTTCCAAATCGGTAGTAGATCAGGTGAGCCATTTGAAGTTTAATCAGAAATGGCATAATAAATTGGGTATTTGGGTGGTAGCTTTTTTGCTGTTCAACACTTTTACAGGCATGTTTTTGCGGCCACCATTGCTTATTGCCATTGCTGAGTCGCGTGTTGCAAAGATTCCGTTTTCTGCCTTGAGTGATCCCAATCCCTGGCAAGATCAGCTAAGGATGATTCATTGGAACAGCAATGGGAATTATTGGATAATTGGCACCAATGAGGGGCTTTATCAGGCTGATGCTAATTTTCAGAATTTGCTCAAGCCCTTTAAAACAAAGCCTCCGCTTTCGGTTATGGGGATCAATGTTTTTGAAGAATTGTCGGCCGGAGTTTTTGCTGTTGGCTCGTTCAATGGCTTGTTTTTGTGGCAGCCTGATCAGGAATACGTTAGAGATATGATTACCGGAGCGATTCCCAAAGCCACCGCAAATACCGGTTCACCCATAGGTATGCATATGATTGCCGGGATGATTCGGTTTAATGAGCGTAGCATGTTGTTTGATTACGATCGGGGCTTAATGCATGAAACTGTCGGCATGCCGGATAAAATTGAGCACCAGCCTATGCCTTTGTGGAATCTGGCGTTAGAAGTGCATACTGCAAGGATTTTTCAGGCTTTGATAGGCGATTTTTATATCCTTATTATTCCACTTTTCGGGCTGGCTTTTTTATTGATTTTGTGGGCTGGACTGATGCGTTGGCTAAAAAAAAAGAAGGTTATTTTTAAGTAATTTATAATAATTCTAAATTAGATTTTCCCTGCGGTTTACCTTGTCTGGTTAGCCTTTATAAAGTAAACTTGTAAAGTAATAGAGTTCAAATACTTAATTACCTAAATAGGTTGAACCAATTACCAGAACCATGAACCCGATAATAAAAAGACTCATTCCACCCCCACAATGGCAACTTGCTGTAGTGATTATGTTGGGTGCAATTGCGGGCGTGAGCTTATACGCTTTTTATTCGAGCAAGGCTTTTTCTTACCTGTCGGATGCGCCCTAAACCTGCGTCAACTGTCATATCATGGCTTCGCAATATGCTACCTGGCAACATAGTTCGCACCGTGAAGTGGCTACTTGCAACGATTGTCATGTGCCACATGATAATGTTTTCAGAACCTATTATTTCAAAGCGATGGATGATGCCCGACGAGGGGCCAATGCCCAGCACTTGCTAAACGTGTAAAAGTCCGGATGTACCCCGCATGATGAATGAGTTGGGTGATCCTGCAGAATTTTACAAAGGAAAATGGGCTTTGTATGGCGAAGAAATCACCAATTCCATTGGCTGTGACGATTGCCATAATCCTGAAACCATGGATCTGGCTATTTCGCGCCCGGCATTGATTGAAGCTTTTGAGGGGCAAGGCAAAGACATTTCTCAGGCCACTCATCAGGAAATGCGTTCGCTGGTCTGTGCACAATGCCATGTGGAATACTATTTTAATAACGAAAACAAGGAAGAGCGTCCGAATTACCTTACTTTTCCATGGGTAAATGGATACGAACCAGAAGATATGCTGAAATATTATGACGCTATGGGCTTTTCTGACTGGACACATGCCATAAGCAAAACTCCAATGCTAAAGGCACAGCATACTGATTATGAGGTTTATACAACAGGAATTCATACCGAACGCGGTGTTTCATGTGCCGATTGTCATATGCCATATGTAAGCGAAGGCGGATTGGCATGGGATAATGGCGCTAATGAGGCCGAAATGAAGGATATTCTTTATGACATTCGGGTTGGCCAATGGTATTGGGATTATGTGGCAGCCTCACATGGTGGCTCATTCCACTCACCGGTCGAAAGCGCCAGAATCCCCGGAAAGTCTATTGATAATGCTCAGGCAGCCCGCATCAAGCTGGCACGTCTTCTTGCTGCTAAAGGTGTGAATCGCGAAGTGACATATCCTGATATTTCTACCAAAGCCAAAGCGCAGGAGTATATTGGTCTGCCCATGGAAAAGTTAAAAGCTGAAAAGGATAAATTCCTAAAAGAAATTGTTCCTGTTTGGAAACAAAAAGCTGCTGAAAGACAAGCTGCCTATGATGTTGTGCTGAACGAATAATTTCATTTTAGGTTGTTTTGGATGATCCCGGGTTTCGTTTGAGATCCGGGATTTTTGTATGCGTAACAGCATATTTTTAAACTTCCGGTTCTTAAAACGAATAGATCAGAATTGAAGTTGTAAATTTGTTTGCTATATACTTTACTTACTATGAAAAATATATTTTTCTTGATCTTCAGTTGTTGCATTTTAATTCAGGCTGGTTTTTCACAACCAAAAGCAGATAAGATAACCCGTTTTCATCTACAGATTCTAACGCTCGACAGCCATACGGATACGCCCCTTCGACTTGGACACAGCGGCTTTGATATTGGTAAGCTCAATGAAGGCGGCAAAATCGATTTTCCAAGGATGAAAGCAGGTGGTCTCGATGCTGTTTTTTTTGCTGTTTTTATCGGGCAGGGTAAACGTGATTCCATGGGGCATATTGAGGCTCGTGACAGAGCCTTTCAAATTTTTGACAAAATAGATAAGGCGCTTCAGGAATATCCTGAACAAGCAGAACTTGCACTAAATGCTGCTGATGCAGAGCAAATTTCACGTCAAGGCAAAAGCGCTATTTATATCGGCATCGAAAATGGTTATCCCATTGGAAATGACATCACGCTGGTTGAAACATTTTACAACAAAGGGGCACGCTACATCACCCTATCACATTCCTACAACAACGATATCTGTGATTCGTCAACTGACGATAAAGGGCCGGAATACAATGGTATATCACCTTTTGGAGAGGAAGTGGTGCAAGAAATGAACCGGCTGGGAATGATGATCGATGTGAGTCATATCTCTGACAGTGCATTTTTTGATGTGATTCGCTTGAGCAAACAACCGGTTATCGCATCGCATTCCAATGCACGTGCTATTTGCGATCATCCCCGCAATCTTACTGACGAGATGCTGCTGGCTTTGAAAGAGAATGGCGGAGTGATTCAGCTTTGTGTACTAAGCGATTACGTCAAAAAAATGCCTGAGAATCCTGAGCGCGACAGTGCTTTTAGTGCTTTGAGAACAAAGTACAATGGCTTCAAGGGATTAAGTGATGAGCAAATGGAAAAGGCACGGGCAGATTGGTATGCTTCCGACAAGCAGTTTCCTGCCAACCTGGCCTCTGTTGCTGATCTTGTGGATCATGTTGACCATATCGTAAACCTGGTGGGTATCGATTATGTTGGCATCGGTACTGATTTTGATGGTGGCGGAGCGCTCTCCGATTGTTTTGACGTAACGGAGCTGGAAAATATCACCCGCGAGCTTTTTCGAAGGGGCTATTCAAAAACTGATATCAAAAAGATTTGGAGCGGTAATTTTTTGCGCGTTTTTGGGGAGGTTGAACGTAAAAAAAGCTGATACGTTGTTCTATACACCAATGTTATCCATAAAATACGGTATCATTCTTCGCCACCAGGGCCAGTCGTGGTCAACATCTTGTCCCCAGAAATCGACCCAAGCAGGAATATCTTTTGATTCAAGTAACGATTTGAGCTTTGCAGTGTCAGCAATCATTTCCTCCTCCCAGGCGCCTTGCCCAACGGCAATCACGATTTTTCCCTGGCGTATCTGATCCAAAAGCTGTTTATCGCCAAGGTTTTGCAAGAAATGTAAGGGAGAGTTAAAGTAAACCGTTTGATCCATGTAATCGCCCACAAGTCTTTGCAGGTCATACATGCCACTGATTGCAATCACAGCGTCAAACTGATCGGGATGCTTAAAGAAGAAATTGGCAGCATGATAGGCTCCCATACTAAAACCTGCAACTCCAACTTTGATTTCGTCGTCGTTACAATTCATACGAAGCAGCGGCAATACTTCTTGCATGATATAACTTTCGTAGGCTTCATAGCGCTTTCCTCTATCTTGTGGATGCATGTGCTGATTCGACCAGCTTTCGAAGTCAACGCTATCGACTGTAAACACTTTGATACGTCCGGTATTGATAAAGGGTTTCAGCGCAGCAATTATTCCAAAATCTTCTGCTTCGTGGAAGCGTCCTCCCTGGGTAGGAAAAAGCAGAAAAGCTTTGCCGTAATGCCCGTAAATTTTAAGCTCCATATCTTTTTGAAGCCTCGTACTAAACCACTTGTGATATTCAATATGCATGGGTTATTACGTTGTTTCGTGAATGAATTGTTGTATCTCCAAAAGCCGGTCGAGGGATTCGTTGCGGATCAGGTAGCCATGATTTCCCATTGCCCTTGCCATTATTTCAGGTAGTTCGGCATGCAGCACCAGTTCATCAGGAAAAGCAGCAAGGATTTGTTGATGGGATTGCTGATAGGAGTAATGATTTTTCCTGCTTACGTAGGCGATATGGTATTTTCGGCTGTAGTTGAAATGCGCTAATCTTTTTGACACCATGCTTGCCCACACCTGATAAAGATCGGCATCGCAGGCAAAGTTGAACATATCCATGGTGTAGCCTCCCGGTGGACGCATATTTACTTCAAGAGGAATCAGTTCCTTTGTTTTGTGGGTTCTAAAAAACTCAATATGAAAAAACCGACCTTTAAGATCGAAAGCCTTGAGTACTTTTTGGCCGGCTTCAAAAATGTCGCCGGGCAGGGTTCTCAGAGAATAATAGAAAGTGTGAATGTCGTTATTTACCACTTCCATCACGCCATCATTGTTCACATTAACAGTGTGGAACAACAGATTTCCATTTTGATCAACAAGGCCATCAAATGATTGTATGTTGCCTTCAATGAATTGTTCCATAAAATAGGGAACCGAAGGTTTTTTATCAAAGAAATAATGCAGCTCAGTTTCGTTGTTGATCTTATAGGTGTCTGCTGCTCCCACGCCGCTATCGGGTTTGGCAATTACAGGATAACCATATAGCTTGATGAATTTTTTTGCCTTGTTAAAATCTGTAATATGTTCACCTTCAACAACTTTTAATCCTGCTGCTCTGAAACGTTCTTTCATGGCCGACTTTTTTCGGATCACATCAATATCAGCGGTTTTAATACCTTTGATATTGAAATCAGTGCGAAGCATCGCCTCTGTTTCAAGCCAGTACTCGTTGTGGCTGTCGAGGCCGTCAATTTTTCCGTACATATGCGTGAAGTATCCCATCGCCTTAACGAGTTGATTGTAGTTGTGCATATCATCCACGCGATAATAGTCGGTAAGCGATGATTGCAGCATTGGATCCAGCTGCTCCCAGGTAGCATCGCCCAGCCCCAGCACGCGAACACCTTCGGATTTTAAGGCACGTGTAAAGTGCTTGAAATTAGGTGGAAAATGTGGCGAAAAATGTACAAAATTGATCATCGCGATTATATTTTAGTTGTACCAGATAAATTCTTAATAAAGCATCAGGCAAAAAGGCGCCATCCCATGTAAAAAAATGTAAAAATGGTGAGAAAGACAATCCCAATCACCGACCATATTTTGAGATAAGGTGCCGGTTGAAATTGCATTGGAATGGTTTTATTGGTAATAACGCGGTAGTTAAGATAGGCCAAAAAGGGAGCAGTAATGAACGAAAGGGTAGTAGCCAGATCTACGAGCACACGCATACTTTTGGCCTGACTCAGCACTATTGCTGCTCCAGCCATCAGCACTATCATCCAGAGGATATAACTCCACCTGCGTTCGGGGCTATCAGGAAAAAGTTGTCGGATAGCCTCTTTAACGGTTCTGGGATAGGCATCAGAAACGGTGATGGTTGTGCTGAGCATAGTGGTGAAGGCAGCCAGAGCAATAACAGGATAAGCCCACTCTCCGATGCTATTGGTGTAGAGGTTGATCAATTGATCAGCAAATACAACGCCACTGGGTGAAAGCGACTCGCCGCTTCCATGCATGATCAGAGCCCCCAGAGCCAAAAATGCTGCTGCCACACCCATAGTGCCAAAATAACCAATTCTGAACTCTATCAAGGCTTCGCGGATGGTAGGTTTTTCTTGGAGGTGGTTGTTTTTGCTCTGACTCCATAGCGAACTCCACACCACAATATCAATAGGTGCTGGCATCCAACCGATAAAAGCAATCAGAAAAAGGATATGTGTTTTATTCATCCAATCGAATGGCTGCATGGCGGTTTCAACTAATTCACGTTCGGCTCCAAAAGCAGCTACAACAGCAATAACGGTCGAAACCGTAAGCACAAGAATAACCACCTTGATCATCTGATCCAGCAATTTATAACGTCCGATAATCAGCACCAACATGGTAACAATCATGATGACAATACTGGTCTCGAAAGCATCGAGTGAACTGGGAATTAAGCTGTTCGACATGCCAGCCGTAACAATCACCAATGCAGCTATTATTGGAAACATGGTAACAAAAGTGAGTATCAAAAACAACCAAAGCACCCAGTTGCCTTCTTTTTTATAGGCGTGGATCAGGTTTTGATTGGTTGCCAGCACATAACGGCTGCCCACTTCAAAAAAGGGAAATTTTAACAAGTTGGCAGCCAATAGCACCCACATCAATTCGAATCCAAATTCGGCACCAGCACGTGTTGACTGCACCAAATGTGAAACGCCTATGGCGGCTCCGGCATACAAAAGTCCTGGCCCAAGTAATTGAAAAAATCGTTTCATGGATGGTTTTATTATTTGCGAGCTGCAAATATAAACTTTGATTTAAAACCGCAATGTTTTTTGCTTCTGTGTTTTGCCTGTCCTATTATTGATTTTTTAACCAAATAGCCCAAGCCGCATCAGCCTGCGACTTCAACATTGCCAAACCGTTAAACGTAGCAGCCATATGCGATTTCCCGGCTCTAAGGAAAGCTGTTTCAGTCGGGTTATAAATTAAATCTATCAGAATTTGCTTTTCGTTAAGGTATTGATATGGAATTGGAGGGCGAGATTCAATGTCGGGTATCATTCCCAAAGGGGTCGTATTAATAATCAACTGATGGTTTCGCAGGAATGAAGCTGTGATCATTGCGTAATTAACTTGATTGGCCTTTGAAGCCTTTCTGCTAACAAGTGTGTAACCGATTCCTTTGGCACGCAGGCTGTATTGCACAGCTTTTGAAGCTCCGCCAGTGCCTAATATCAGTGCTTTAGGCTTTTGAAGTGGTGAAAGTATTGGCTTTATAAGTGTATCAAAACCAACTACATCGGTATTGTAACCTATCAGTTCAATTTGTTTTTTTTTTCTATTGATTACCACAGTATTCACAGCTCCAGTCATTTGTGCAGCCTTATCCAGTTTACTGCAATAGGCTACTACCTTTTGCTTGAAAGGAATCGTAACGTTTAAGCCTGCTAAATCAGGATGAGCGGTAATCAGTTCATGGAGTTGTTCGATATTATTCAGTTCAAAAAGTTCGTAGGTTGCACCAATACCGTTTTCTAAAAACTTTTTACTAAAGTAATCCTTTGAAAATGAGTGTGATAGTTTTTTCCCAATGAGCCCGTACAATTTCATGAAGCTGTTTCTGAGGATGGTTTTTTAGTTTGGGCGGCATACTCAACAGCCCAAATGGTAAGTATTCCGGCGATCATCAGCAGGGCTGAGAACAGCACTTCCTGATTGAGCTCGGCAGGCCATTCGGGAATGTAACGGGCAACTTTTGGTAGGCCGTCTTTGAGGAGCAATTCACCTGCTGTATCTTTAAGGTAAACAGCTTTTTTCCAGGGCCACAAAATACTCAGCGAGCCTAAAATGAAACCTGTGAGTAAAGCAATGGTCTGATCTTTGTATGTTTTGAGCAGCCATGATAAAAAATGTGAAAAAGCAATCAATCCAGCTACTGCACCTATCAATACCGGAACAAGAATCGTCAGTTCGCGGTTGTTAATAGCATTAATGGCAACGAGTTGGTAGTTACCCATCAGTATCAACACAAAACTACCTGATAGGCCTGGTAATATCATAGAACAAACGGCCACCACACCGCACAACATGAGGTAGAAAAAGTTGTCGCTTTCGGCAGCAGGTGTCATAAAGGTAACTGCTGCAGCAATGGCTGTTCCAATAATAAAGCTCACAACCGAAGATATTTTCCAGCTTTGCACAGTTTTGCCAACGAAATAAACCGAAGCAAGCACCAGCCCAAAAAAGAAAGACCAGATATAGGCCGGATAATTTGTGAACAAAAAATCGAAAAGCTTTGCCAATGATACGATTGCAAGGCCAACACCTGCAAAAATACTGATCAGGAAAACCAGGTCGGTATGGGTTGCAAATGCTTTAAAATCAAATTTAAGCAGGTACTTGACAGCTTTTCCGTCGAAAGATTTGATGGCGTTTATCAGCCTTTCGAAGATGCCAGTGATCAGCGCAATTGTTCCTCCCGAAACGCCGGGTATTACGTTGGCAGCTCCCATGGCAATACCTTTGATAATTTGCACCAGGATAGTTTTCATATTTTAATGAATGATTTTTTTTAGCAAACTGAGTTTTGAATTGAAGGGTGGATAACGCAACCATATATCAAGCCAGTTGGCGCGTTTCATAACCGATCGCCGATGCGAAAAAGCATCAAAGCTGTGTTTACCATGATAGCTGCCAAATCCGCTGCTGCCCGATCCGCCGAAGGGCAAACCGGCATTGGTGAAATGCATGATGGTGTCGTTGATGGTGACCCCGCCACTTAGCACATTGGACTTTATTTGGCGGACAAAAGTCTTGTTAGTCGAAAAAATATACATCGCCAGTGGCTTGGGATTTTTATGGATAATTTCCAAAGCTTGATTCGTTTCAGTAAAAGGGATTAACGGCAGTATAGGGCCAAAAATTTCTTCCTGCATCACAGTTTCACTGAGCGATGCAGCAGCTATCAGTGTGGGTTCCATTTTGAGGCTTTGAGGATTTGCACTTCCACCCGCAATAATATTTTGACCTTTCAGTAATTGCTGCAGGCGCTCAAATTGTGGTTTGCCAATGATTTTGGGATATTCGTCATTCGTAACAGGTGCGTTTCCCCATTGGCGTTTTATTTCCTTTTTCATGGCTTCCACAAGGCTGTCGCAAACCTGCTCGTGCACAAGCACATAATCAGGAGCGATGCAGGTTTGACCTGCATTGATGGTTTTTCCCCATATAATCCTCCTTGCTGCTAACTCAATTTTTGCTGATTGATCCACAACACACGGACTCTTGCCTCCAAGTTCAAGAACGAGCGGAATCAATTGTTTTGCAGCAGTTTTCATCACTTCCTGGCCTACCCTTGTGCTTCCTGTGAAAAAAATAAAATCGAAAGGTTCTTCCAGCAATTGTTTACTTGTCGCAGCATCCCCCTGTACGAGGCGAATGTAGTCAGGGTCAAAATTGGTATTGATCATTTCATCCAGTGCGGCAGCGGTTTGGCTGCTATATTCGGAGGGTTTTATTACAACGCAATTACCGGCAGAAATAGCCCCGACAAGTGGCAATAAGGCCAGCTGAACAGGATAATTCCAGGGCGAGATGATCAGGCTAACGCCATAAGGCATGTGTTCGATGTGGCTGCTGGCCGGAAAAGCAGCAAGCGGTGTGCTTACATATTGTGGTCGTGCCCAGTGATCAAGGTTTTTGAGGTGTCTTTTGATTTCTTCTCTAAGCAGGCCAATCTCAGTGGCGTAAGATTCAAAGGGCGATTTGCCAAGGTCTTTATAAAGTGCTTCCAGCAGCCGTGCTTCGTAAGATGTTACAAGTTTCAGGAGTAGCCGAAGTTGCTCTTTTCTGAATGTTAGTCCGCGTGTTTTTCCTTCCCGAAAGTATGTTTTAAGTCCACCAATGGATAGATTTTGCATAGTCAAATTCAAAGTGGCTGTTTGTCTGGTTTTGTTGCATTAATTTCTTGGCGCATACATGCTGATCATATCTACAATATGCATGTTTTCGAGTGCGCCCGGATAAAAATCTAAAAACTCCTGATGACCATTGTAGTCTAACTCAAGTGCTGTTTCGAGGTAGAATTGTCCCTGAACCTCACTACGCTGTCTGAACAATAAGGCAGCAAGCCGATAACGGATTCTGTTGTTTTCGGGTTGATGAATAAGGCCTGTCTTCAGGATTTGAGAAGCCTTTTCGAATTGATGTTGCAACACATAAAGGTTTGCATATTCCACCCACAGGTCAGGATCATTTGGATCGAGCTCTTCGGCTTTTTTGAAGCAGTCAATGGCTTTGCTAAACTCTTCCAGTTTGATATGCATGTCTGCTTTTATCAGCAGGAATTCTGTATTGAACTGATCCAGTTCAATAGCTCGTTGCATGTATTTTATTGCCGTTTTGGTATTGCCTTCTTCATCAAAAATAACACCAATGCCTGCCCAGGGTTCGGCCATAAATTCATCAATCTGTGTGGCCTTTTGGTAATGTGTAAGCGCTTCGGTGTTACGATTTTGTTTTTCGAAACATTCGCCCAGACGATAAAAAATATTGGCATCCTGTTGGTTGATAGTCAGGGCTTCGTGATAAGTGTCGATGGCCTTTTCATAGGTTTCCATAGCCTCATGGCACTGGCCAATATTGATGAGTGCCATTATATGCTTATCGTCGATAGCCAGCACATATTCAAAGGCATCAATGGCTTTTTCGTAAAGCTCTTCGTGGAAGAAAGCCAGTCCGAGATTAAACCAGGCTGCTGTGCTGTAAGGGTTTGTATCGATTTGTTGATTAAAAAAGGCTATCGCCTGATCCATATCATTAAGCAATTCGAATACCATTCCTATTTCCGAAAGTACTTGCTCAGGCTGCTTGGAGATATGCAATGCTTTTTTGAGGTAATCGAGGGCATGCTCAAAATCCGAAAGATTTTCGTATTCGAAGGCTATTGTTGCATAGATGTCTTCGATGTCTTCACTGTCAGCAAGAGTTAGTGCTTTTTTGTATTCATCGATGGCCTTGCCAAACTCCATCATCATACTGTAAACCGTTCCTTTGGTCATAATGAGCTCGGCATCGTTGGGCTCGGTAATTTCAAGCTCTTTAAGCAGTTCGAGCGCCTTGATAAATTGTCCTTCGCTGGCCCATTGACGGGCAAGCTTCACTTTAAGTGCCGTATTGTAAGGATGCTGCTGCATAGCCAGTTCAACGGCCATGCGCGATTTTTCGTTGTTAAAAGCGTTTTGATAATAATCGATCAAAACCTCAAACTCCTCAGCATCAAAATATACAGGACTTCCATCATGGAGCATCTCTTCGAACCTGCTTGCCAGCAGCTCTACCTGATAATCATCATTCCATTGATAATCTTCGCTCATAAATTCTTCTCCAAATTCAGGGCAAAATTAAGTTAAATATCCCAGAATAATATTTTAACGGTTAAGACTTTATTAAACTTCATCAAAAGTACAGCCTCAAAAAGCCTTAAGCAATAGCTGTAACATTTTTTTTTAACGGTTAAAATGCGGAATTTGTTAATAACTCAACTATCCCCTATAATGAACCGGTGCAGCAGGTCCAAGTGGTATTTCGAGCAGCACCCAGCCAATCAAAAGGGCGGTCCAAAAAACAAAGAAAAACAGTGAATAGGGCAGCATGGTAGAGATCAATGTGCCAATACCGGCCTTTTTGTCGTATTTTTCAAAATAAACGATAATCAAGGCAAAGAAGCTCATCATGGGAGAAATGATATTGGTGATGCTGTCGCCTACCCGGAATACAGCCTGCGAAAGCTCGGGCGAAAAGCCAAGAATCATAAACATAGGAATGAAAACCGGCCCCAGAATAGCCCATTTGGCTGAGGCACTTCCCATAAACATATTGATAAATCCCGAAAGCAGGACAAAAAGAATGAGTAAGGGTACTGTGCCCAGATTAATATTTTGCAGGAAATGAGCGCCTTCTATGGCGATGATCAAACCCAGGTTGCTCCACTTAAAATAAGCAACAAACTGAGCTGCAAAGAATACCAGAACCATAAAGGCTGCAAGTGTCTTAAAGCTTTGAACCATACCTTTAACCACATCGGCATCGTTTTTGAATTTTCCGCTCATAAAGCCGTAAAGCACACCCAAACTTCCGGCAGCAAAAAACAGCAACGCAATAAATCCTTTGAGCAGAGGCGAGCGCAGAATGCTGTTTTCGGGACCCCTAAAAAAACCGTTTTCGGGCAGGGTGGTAGCCAGAATAAAGCCAAGCCAACCCAATAACATCAAAAAAGTATATCGTAGTGCTTTCCGCTCTTGTGCTGTGAGTGGGTTGATTGGTTCCTTTGGCACATCGCCTGTGTAACTACCCAAGCGTGGCTCAACAAATTTATTGGTGATCCAGGTGCCCAGAAAAGCAATTAAAAAGGTGGAAACGGCCATAAAATAGTAATTAGCTGTTGGCAACACATAATAGTCAGGATCGAGGATGCGCGCCGATTCGGTAGAAAGACCTGCCAGCAAAGGATCTATGGTGCCAATCATCAGGTTGGCCGAAAAACCTCCCGACACGCCGGCAAAAGCAGCGGCCATACCGGCAATGGGATGCCGTCCTACGGCATGAAAAATAATTCCTGCCATCGGAATGATGAGCACATAGCCCAGATCAGAAGCCATATTGGAAAGGATTCCGGACAAAACCAATACAAAAGTAAGCAGCGACGATGGTGCTTTTATTACCAGCAACCTGATTGCCGCGCCAACCAAGCCGCTGCTTTCTGCTATACCAATACCGAGCAGAGCTACCATTACAATTCCCAGCGGCGCAAAACCCGTATAATTATCCACCATATCCAGAAAGATGCGGTGAACGCCTTCTTTCGACAGCAGATTCACCATATGCACCCGCTCGTTGGTGGCTGGATGTAGTACCGTCCAGTCGAAAAGATGACCAAACCACGAAAGGATCAGCACTAAAATAGCCAGTAAAACAAAAATACTGGCTGGATGAGGCAGGGCATTGCCGCCTACTTCAACGAAGTGCAGAAAGCGGTCGAAGAAATTTTTACGCGATGGCGCAGGCTTGGGCGTCATAGTTTGTAGATTTTTAAGTTGTGTCGCGAAGATAATGAATTAGCATCAAAAGCTTAATAAATAGCCTTTCCTTAAAATGGTTTATTAAGGGGCAATGTTTACCTTTGCTGCCCAACTAAGCCTATAAATAACATGACATTAATCAAATCTATTTCCGGCATTCGGGGCACCATTGGCGGTAAACCCGGTGATGCCCTCACACCTGTTGATGCTGTTAAATTTACAGCTGCTTTTGTGCAGCTCATCCGCAAAGAAAATCGCCAAGGCCGACTTAAAATGGTTGTAGGTCGCGATGCCCGCATATCGGGTTTTATGGTCAACCAACTGGTATGCGGTAGTTTGCAGGCTATGGGTGTAAATGTGATCGACATCGGACTGAGCACTACACCTACAGTGGAAATTGCTGTTCCTGCTTTGCAGGCAGATGGTGGTATCATCCTCACTGCCAGTCATAATCCTGCACAGTGGAATGCGCTTAAGCTGCTCAACTGCAAAGGTGAGTTTATTTCGGCAGTCGAAGGAGCGTGGTTGCTCGAACAGGCAGAAAAGGAGGAATTTGATTTTGCAACTGTTGATGAGATTGGAAGCTACGAAAAGCAAGAGGGCTGGATCGATAAGCATGTCGAAATGGTGTGCACACTGCCAATGGTCGATAGCGAAGCTATCAGCAAGGCAGGTTTCAGAGTAGCTGTTGATGCTGTGAATTCAACCGGCGGACTGGCTATTCCTGCTCTGCTCAAGGCTCTTGGCGTGGAAGTGGTTTATCCCCTTTACTGTGATCCTAATGGCAAGTTTCCGCACAATCCGGAGCCTTTGGCCGAGCATCTTACAGCGATTGCTGAACTTGTTCGCAAAGAAAAGGCTTCGCTGGGCTTTGTGGTTGATCCGGATGTGGACAGACTCGCTATTGTGGATGAAAACGGACAGATGTTTGGCGAAGAATATACCCTTGTTGCCGTGGCCGATTACCTGCTTCAGCATCAAAATGGCAGCACGGTGAGTAATTTATCCTCTTCTCGGGCACTGCGCGATATAACGCAAAAGCATGGCGGTTCCTATGCAGCATCGGCTGTTGGGGAGGTTAATGTGGTGGAGCTGATGAAGGCAACGCATGCCCTGATAGGTGGCGAAGGCAATGGCGGGGTGATTTATCCTGAGCTGCATTACGGGCGCGATGCATTGGTGGGTGTGGCGCTCTTCCTCACACATCTGGCCAAAACAGGTATGAGCTGTGCCGAACTGCGTGCCACATATCCGGCTTACCATATGTCGAAAAACAAACTACAGCTGGATGCCACAACTAATGTGGATGCTTTACTTGAAAGGCTTGCTAAATACTATGCCGACGAAGAGCTTAGCACTATCGATGGGCTTAAGATTGATTTTGAACACGGCTGGGTGCACCTGCGCAAATCCAATACCGAACCCATCATCAGAATTTACAGCGAAGCCAAATCATCCGAACAGGCTGATGAACTGGCACAACGAATGATTACTGTGGCAAAGCAAATGATGAGTTCCGTTGATTGATTTCTTGTTTTGCAGGAATAGTATTATATTCGCACACCGAAAAATATAATCGCATGGCAAAACGATCAAAATCAGCCAAAAGGCGACGCAGGAAGTTTAAAACGATTTCTTTTAAGCTTACCGAAGGACAGTATAAGTCGCTGTTGAACTATTGCAAGGCTCGCAAAACCACACCCAACAAGCTTATCAAGCGCAACATCAGACGTTTCATCACGGCCTATACCTATGATGTGCCGCCTAATTTTTATGTAACAGAGAATCAGCTGGAGCTTTTTCATGAAGAATAGTTCTCACAGCTGAAAGGCTGTTCGGTTGAGGATGGAACGGCTCAGGGTAACTTCGTCAGCATATTCAAGTGCATCTCCGATGGCAATGCCTTTTGAGATCGTCGTTACTTTTCCATTAAAATCGTGAAGTTGTTTATAGATATAATAATTTGTGGTGTCGCCTTCGATAGTGGCTGGAAGCGCGAGGATGATTTCGTTGAAATGCTCCTCGTGCGTGCGCCTGATCAGGCTGTCGATATGCAGGTCGGTAGGGCTGATACCTTCGACCGGACTGATAACACCGCCGAGCACATGATACAAACCGTTGAAGGTAGCAGTACGTTCGATGGCCAGCACGTCGCGCAGATCGGCTACCACACACAGGCTGTTTTCGTCGCGGCGCAGGTTGGAGCAGATGGCACATACGGGCGTGTCGCTGATGTTGTGGCAGCGTTCGCAAAGCAGGATACGGCTGCGCATCTGCGTAAGTGAATGCGCTAACGCTTCGGCACGGGCAGGTTCTTCGCGTAAAAGATGCAAGGCCAGCCTCAGCGCCGTTTTCTTGCCGATACCAGGCAAACGTGACAACTCATTCACGGCATTTTCGAGGAGGATAGAAGAATATTCAGACACAAATAAGTTTTTTGGCAAAAATACGTTATTTAGGGTAAGCATTACAAAGTAGCATGATGATGAATTTTAAAACATATTTATCGGTTTCGCTTTTGAGTAAAATGATTTTAATCGTTTGGGGCGGCTGGCTGATTCCGCAACTGGCATCGGCACAGGAAGCGCTAAACCAGATGGATGACAAGGGCCAAAAAACAGGAATCTGGAAGGGATATCATGTGGATGGAAGCTTGCGCTACGAAGGCAGGTTTGCTAACGACAGGCCTCAGGGCGTTTTCAGGTATTATGACGAAGCCGGGAGAATCAAGGCTACCAATCGTTTCGACCCAACAGGCCGTAAAGCCTATCATCAGGCTTTTGATTCAACGGGCTTTATGCTGGCTGAAGGGGTTTATCTGAATCAGAAAAAAGACAGTGTCTGGACTTTCTATAGCCCCGCCGATAGCGCTGTGATTGCATGCGAAACCTATCGGAATGATATCAAACACGGCCTTTCGGTAACCTATTATCCTCAAAACGGACAGCCCGCCGAAAAACTGACTTACGAAAATAGGAAGCTCAATGGACCATGGACAAAATATTTTGAGGATGGTACAGTAATGACGCAGGGTTTTTATGAGCAGGACAGGCTTCATGGTTCATACACCACCTATCACCCTAACGGACAGATACAAACCAAAGGACAGTATAAAAATGACCTTCAACATGGGGTGTGGGAGTTTTTTGATGAGGACGGCAAGTTGATCAACACAGAGAATTATAAGTTGAGAGATTGAGGGGGGGGAGTCGAATGACTGAAAGTCTAAAGCTCTGAAGGTTATAGGTGAAAAGAAAAGTAAACATTAAACTGTAAAAAAATGACAAGGCCAAGCGTAAAAATATGTTGCATCAGCAGTAAAGCCGAGGCCCTTATGGCTATAAAATATGGGGCGTCTGCTATCGGTTTGGTGGGTAAAATGCCCAGCGGGCCGGGTGTGATAGCTGATAGGCTGATCTATGAAATTGTCAGGATAATTCCGCCGTCGGTTGCTACTTTTCTGCTTACCAGCGAAACACAAGCTGATGATATCCTTGCACATCATCATAGGACTCAAACTACTACAATTCAGCTTGTTGATAGAATTCAATTGGATCAATATCAAAGATTAAGAGACGAGCTTCCAGGGGTGAAACTGGTTCAGGTAATTCATGTGATTGATCATAATTCCGTGAAGGAAGCCATTGAAGTATCTGCTTTTGTTGATGCTATTTTGCTCGACAGCGGAAATCCAAATTTACAAGTAAAGCAACTTGGTGGAACAGGCAGAACCCACAATTGGGATTTGAGCAGGCAGATCAGAGAAAGCATTAACATCCCACTTTTTCTTGCCGGCGGAATTAATAAGGATAATGTGCAAGAAGCCGTAGAACAGGTAAAGCCCTTTGGTATTGATTTATGCAGCAGCGTAAGAACAAACAGACATCTCGACGAAACCAAGCTTGCAGCATTTTTCAGTGCAATTGATTAAGGCTTTCATTTCATAAAAAACAATAATCTTTTAAAAATAAGGCAATTACAAATTTAAAAATTTATTTTTTGTCGTTAATATCTCTGTTGCTGCTGCCATCCTACAGCAATTTGACTCAGGAAGCAGAGAGTCGTATCAATGATTTAAAAGACAAAACAGAGTCGTTGGATTCATTGATCAACAGGGAAGTAGATAAAGTGTGGGCACTTGATTCATTAATCAACAGAGAAAGCGAGAAAGTGCAAAAGCTTGATTCGTTGATTAAAAATTCCACCTCAAAAAATTGATTCCGTTTCAAAGGAAAAGATCAAACTTCTGGAAGAGCTGCTGAAATAAGCAGGAGAGTGGGGAGGTGTTTTTTTTGTTGTCCTGCTTGTAGTTGTTGTGATTGTTGTCGTTGTTTCGCATCAGCAAAAACTAACGTAAACCTTTGTTTATGAGTCAAAAAGAGCCCCCGATTAGCGGGGCTAACGCCAAGATGAAAAGCCATCAAATCCTTATAATTTCATGGCAGAACCTCTTCTGCCTGCCTGACAGCACCAAGTTTATTGCTAAAGGCAGACAGCGAGGGGTTCTTTCACAAAGCTGATAGCCATCAGCCAATAGCCATCAGCCAATAGCCAACAGCCTCTTCAAAGCCTCCTTAAAATATTCCAACACTTATTTCGATAGCGCTTTCGTTGAGGGTTGGATTATAACCCAGTTTTACATCTACCGGAAAGCTAACTAATGATGATTCAACTTTTTTACTTACCATAAGCCCTATCTGAACAATTCCTGAAGCTTTGTTGCCGGTATAAAGTCCAGACACGGCATCAGCAGCCAATGTGGTGCCGAAGGCCATAAAAGGTTCAATTTTAGTGTTGTGCAAGCTGAATCCATAGCCTGCTTCCAAATAAGTGGAATAGCGGGCATCTCCTGAGGCAAGGCGGTCGTTGCCATACAAAATGGTGGCTGCTTTGATATTTAAGGGAAATGATTCGCCAAAATGATAGCCTACCGAAAGGTCAATAAGATGTATGGTTTCATCTTTGTCGTAGTTAAAAAACTCCGGATTATCCTGACCCGAGAAATTAAAGATATCAAGCAGGGTAATATTAAAACCTCCTGTTTCGTAGCTAATGATATGACTTACTTCGCGGTAGTTGCCATTTACTGACATGCCGCCCCATGCATAAACCGAAAAACCACCTTTGTAATAGCCTATCGTAGGGGCTGTTACCAGTCCATCGCTCACGCGCAAGCCCCGCCAGTAGTGCATGTTTTTTACATCCAGGCCAACATCAAATTTGCCTTCGCTCTGCGCTGTAATCAATTGTGTGCTGCCAATCAAAATGAGTATAAGGGTGAGTATGCTTTTCATAACAAGTTTAATTTAGTTGATTTTCAGTAAAAAAAGGTAAAGCAATGC
>Ga0100391_1001057_pt1 | contig 31489 bp, 17 predicted proteins | sample CryGeymeta201515_FD_81541 | JGI IMG/M metagenome (GOLD analysis project Ga0100391, IMG submission 81541) | Groundwater microbial communities from Crystal Geyser aquifers in Utah, USA - Crystal Geyser metaG 2015-15 | ecosystem: Environmental > Aquatic > Deep subsurface > Groundwater | place: USA... | reverse complement strand
TTATGAGTAGTCATAGTTGTCTTTGAAAACTAAAAACGTATTCATTAAGTGGAAACGAGCCAAAGCCAATAGCGATGGATTCGATCGACGTAGTCACAGACTACGCCGAGCACCGTTCACGAGTTTATGAGTAGTCATAGTTGTCTTTGAAAACTAAAAACGTATTCATTAAGTGGAAACGAGCCAAAGCCAATAGCGATGGATTCGATCGACGTAGTCACAGACTACGCCGAGCACCGGCATCGCAGTGCAAGTCGCTCGATGATAAAGGTAAGAAAGTCAAAGAGATAATCATTAGTTGAGTCTTGCTTAAAACTAAAAGCTTACTTATTAAGTGGAAACGAGCCAAGGCCAACAGCGATGGATTCGATCGACGTAGTCACAGACTACGCCGAGCGCCGTTGTCGTTTTTTCGTTTCAGGTAAAACAGACGAAAAAGTTGGTTTATAAGTCTAATAATACCAAAAGCTAACTGCTTTTTAATAAAGTGCTGAGATGTTGATGCCAAATAGGAATTCGAAGATGGTTTCGTTGGTGTAAAAGGCCTGTGTGAGGCGACCGCCAAGGACTACCGGAGCGGGCAGATTGAAGAAATGCCAGTCGGTGTAGAGTTCGGCTCCGGCACTTCCAAGATCGAATGTATGAGGACCCGAGAGGTAGTGCATATAGTCTGCAAAAAGGGACATCCGAATGCGTTGCAGGTAAAAGAAAGTGGGCAGATTAAAATCTGGGTAAAAAACCGGAAACGTATAATCAAGCATTGTAGCATAAGCATCATAGGGATATAGATTCGTATAACCTCTTGGATAGCGGATGATACGGCTGAAGATATTACTGCTGGTATGTCGGAGTTCTCTGGCAGCATAAAGCCGCAAGCCATGATGCGGAAGGATGCCCGGAAAATAAAGGCTGGCACTCAATCCGATCTGTTGGTTGAGACGGGAATCGAACATGGATTGTTGAAATACCAGCTGCACTTGCTGACCCCAGCGGGGATACAGGTCGCGTTTGGACTGCCGCAACTGGTTATACGCAAAAAGCTGCAGCTTGAGCAGGCTGAAATCCTTATCGCTGAACTGCAGCCCCACATCAGGATTCATTTTGCGGTAAAGCTGCTCCCAGCCTGCAAAAGGCTGGATGCCTCTCAGGAATTTATCACGGGTGAAACTAAGTGGCAGACTCAAGCCCAGCTCTGCTGTTGTTTCGTTCCATTTAAGATCGACAGCTTCTCCGGTATCCGGATGTTGCGCCTGTCCTCTTCGCAAGCCATGGCTCAAATCAAAATCAACAACAGGATACCAACCCCGGTATTGCAGGCCCAGACTTGTTTTTCCGGTTTGTTCGTTAATGTCGTAGCTATAGCCTGCTTCGGCCACCATGGTGCTGAGGCTGTTTTGTGAGAAAAGGCTGATGCCTGGCTTTAGGCTGATATTATCCACATCAACAAAAACAGGCGACCAGCTGTGCAAATTAAAAAGATTTGCTGCCTTGTTGTATTTCTTTGCTTCCAGATTTAATGCCTCCAGCGGAATGGTATCAATCAAAAGGCTGCTCATCATACTCAGCTCGCTGGCAATTTTAAACTCCCCCTTAGCTGGCCATTTAACAGGCTGCATCAGCAGATTTTGTTTTTCAATCTTTTCCAGCCTAAAACCATCTGCCTGATAATTGGCTAAAATGAGTGCATTATTTTTTTGATCCCAAACGGCATCAGCCGCTGCAAATTCGAGTTGGGTGAGTTGAAAGAGCGCTTTATCAGAAAGGCGAACTGCAAAAATCTGGCTGCTTTGGTCAAATGAACCGCTGAAAAGCACCAAGTCTGCTGCAACATCTGTAAGCAGGATATCAGCAAAGGTGAACGGGCTCAATTGATTCCATTCCATGGTGTGCAGATCGAATTTTATCAGCGCCTTGCCCTCCTCACCCGTAGCGATTACTATCACTTCCCTGCCGTTGGGATGCCATTTTGGAAGGGACAGGAAATAATCTTTGATGGAAATTTGATGTTGTATCCAAGCATTTTCAGCTTCAAGGATAACCAAACGCGATTTTCCGGAAGCGTCTTGCTGGATGGCGGCTATCAGGCTGTCGTTGGGGCTGATGGCCGGTGCGAAGTATTTGCTTTTGTGTGTGAGCTGTTTGATTTTTCCCGATTTGGTATCCGCAATTTTAATCACTGCATAAGTTTGATTTGGCCAGCGCACATCTGGTTGAAGCTCAGCCCACACCACTTTTGAATTCCCAACTGAAAGTGATTGTTGGTAAATGGCACCCGGAAGCAGCCAATTTATTGTTTTGCCGTTGGTATCAATTTTTACCAATCGACTCAAATCGTTGATGGCAGTTCTGATGGCGAGGATGTTGCCGTTGGGCAAAATTTGTGGGAAGCGGTAGTTTGTGTAAGCTTTGTGTCCAGGGCTAACCACTTCAGCAGCTGTAAGCAGGGTGTCTTTTTCAAGCATCCATTTTTCGTAAAGGTCGAACATGGTTTCCTGATAAAGTCTGTTTTTCCCTTTGCCCGTTATTTTTTTAATTCCGGTGCTAAAGGGGGTAAAAGTCCAGGGATTATCGGCCGTTTGCCCTAAAGCTTTTTCCCAGATTGCAGGGCCATATTTTACTTTGTTGTGGCCTACAAGATAATAGCCAAGCTCATAAATATCAGGCGTATAATCTTTGTAAGAGCCAAAATAGGCTTTGTCGTAAAGATAATAGCCTTTCTGTAACAGTTGGGCTTTGAGTTTAGCCAGAAAAATCCCATCGCGACCACGGCCGGAATGGCTGAGCATGGTTTCGTTGACCACAGCATCGCCTTCGATGAACCAGAGGGGCACAAAAGCGCCCAGTAAGGCAGCAGTTGCCTGTTGACCCAGCGCTATATTTAAAACTTTGCCAGTAGAACCGTCACCTAATTTTTGGAGCTGTGCCACATGGCGTAATTCGTGTGCTGCCAGTTGTTTGAACCAGTTTTGGGCATAGCCGTCTTGTGGAGGGGTGCTATAAAAGTCGAGGCGGCGGGGTGCCCAGGCCACTATGGCATTAGAGATGGTAGATCGGGTGTGAAGGATAAGGTCTGACTTCACGGCCGGGCTGACCAAATCGAGGCGGCTGGCAGCATAGGTTTTTTCGAGTAGCGCAGCCAGTTGTTGTGCCTGCGACTCATTTTCGTGCGGAAAAATGATACGGAATTGTTCGGTTTGGATTTGTTTCCATCGGATAGCAGCCGGATCTTCGCCGCTGAGGTAGTATTGTGCCCGGGTAGTGAGTGAAAGGAGGAGTAAAAGAAGTATCCAGCTGAGTTTTTTCATGGAAATGATTTATTTTTCCTTATCACATTTAATCAAATTAGTTGGGTTTTATCTGCTATCTAATGAAGTAATTATTCTGATTTCATCGCTAACCAGCCTGAAATATAGTATTACCTGTTTTGTTAATACCGCTTTTCTCATACCTTTTGATTACGTTGTTTTTGCAAACAAGCGTGGATTTTCATCAATGCGTTTTAGCTGTTTATCAAGTAATTGCGAAAACTTTTTGATGTCTCTTTTAATCCAATGCTTTTCAAGAAAATCTATCACTCCTTTTATTTAGAAATTGCCTTTTCTGACCGAATAATTTTATAGGTATTTTTCATAAAGCTTCCTTACTTCGTCGTAAGAATGAATTCTACCTTCATCAATATCCTTTAGACCACGGTCAATTGATGCTTTTTCTTCTTTAGATAAGTGTTCCCACCAGTCTTCTGATTGAGAATAATCTTCTTTTATTTGCCTCAGTTTATGAATTATTGAAGAGTCGTTTAGTCTTGAAATCCATTCAATTAGTTCTAATTTTTCAGTTTGGATATTCATTTTTTTAGTAGCGTTTAATGAAACTTTTTCTATTGAAACAAAAGCGCTTAAGCATATGGATTATTCCAACAGTAGAACAAAAATACTTTTAATTTGTCAAAAAAGCGATAACAAAAAAGCCAAAGTAATCCTACTCCGGCTTTCAGATCAAATAATAGGGTATCAGGCCTTCAGTTCTTTAACGGCTTCGATAAACTGCGGCAACACTTTAAACACATCACCTACGATGCCATAATCGGCAGCTTCGAAGATGGGTGCTTCGGGATCTTTGTTTACAGCCACAATCACTTTGGATGAGCTCACCCCACCCAAATGTTGGATGGCGCCAGAAATACCGAAAGCAAAATAAAGATTGGGAGCAATAATTTTTCCGGTTTGGCCAACATGCTCAGCATGTGGACGCCAACCTTCATCCGAAACAGGTCGTGAGCAAGCTGTTCCGGCGCCCAATATTTCGGCTAATTCTTCCAGCTGACCCCAGTTGTCGGCTGCTTTCATACCACGGCCACCTGAAACAACGATTTCGGCATCCTGCAGCAATACTTTTCCGGTAACTTTGTTTGTGCTTATGATCGTAGTTGCAAATTCTTCGGCTGAAAGTCTGGCATCAAAGGCAGTGATGCTGGTTGCTGTGCTTTTCTCTGTCAGGCCAAATGAGTTAGACGCCAAGGTAAGGATTTTATGTGCTGATTTGATGGTGATATTAGCAAAGGCTTTGCTGGTAAAAACCATCTTTTTAACCACAAAAGGCGCGATACTCAGCGGCAATCCCTGAACGGCTGAAACCAGACCGGCTTTCATTTTTACCGCCAGACGCGGCGAAACAGCTTTACCCAGGTTGTTGTTGGCCATCACTACGATGGTGGCATTTGTTTTTTGGGCGGCAGCAAAAAGTGCCTTGGCGATAGCGCTGTTGTCGAGGGTGTTGTAAGCTTCGTTGGTATCCGAAAGCACTTCCGTAATACCGTATTTTCCTAATGTTTTGAGGGTTGCCTCATCCACTTTACCAAGCGAAACAGCTTTAACGGGCAGCTGTAGCTTTTCGGCCAGCTGTGCTCCGTAAGAAGCCAGTTCGAAGCTGAGTTTTTTGAGTTTACCATCCCAGTTTTCTATATAAACGAGTACTGACATTGTTTAAATCTTTAAGGTTTTACAATACTTTGGCTTCTTCGTGCAACAAGCTGATGAGGCTGGCAGCCTGATCTTCATCCACCATTTTGCAGGCAGCTTTTGCGGGGGGAAGTTCAAAATGTTCAAATGCTGTTAGCGCTTCTGCTTCTGTGGCAGCAATCACATTAAGGGGTTTTTTGCGGGCCATCATGATGCCACGCATGGCCGGAATACGGGGTTCTTTGGCGATTCCTTTTTGCACCACGGCAAGCAGCGGAAGCGACATGCTAAGTTGTTGTGATCCGCCATCAATTTCGCGGCTTATTTTAAGCAGATCGCCATCCAGATCGATACCTGATACAGCCGAAACAGACTTTCTGTTGAGCATTTCGGCCAGCATACCACCAACGGCTGTGCCATTGTAATCGGCATTTTCGATACCTGCCAGGATAAGGTCGTAATCAGCAGCTACTGTAGCTAACTGTGTGGCAACATAAAAAGCATCAAGCGGGTCGGCATCGATGCGAATGGCTTCGTCGGCGCCAACGGCAAGTGCTTTGCGCAAGGTGGCTTCTGTTTCGCTGCGACCTACATTGGCCACTACAATTTTTTCGACAGCAGCACCGTATGCTTCTTTTAGTTCCATGGCGCGTGTGAGGGCGAGCTCGTCCCAGGGGTTGATGATCCACTGCACACCGCTGGCATCAAATGCCGTGTTGTCGGCATTGAATTTGATTTTGGTGGTTGTGTCGGGCACATTACCAATTAAAACCAGAATTTTCATAGTGTATTGACTTAGTTATTGCAATTTGTTTTGCCGCATGTGGCGGTAAAAATGAAAATCTGCTGAATCCGAATACTTTATCAGTTTTATTTTCACTAATCCCAGAAGAAAATAATCGGACTATCAGCTGCTTAATCCGGCAAATATAGTACATAATTCTTTTTTCTGCTCAGGCTTCTGTTTTTGCATTTCAATCCGATTTGAAACATTCTGCCCCCTCGGGCGTTAGTTCAGCTTAGGAAATAAGGCTAAATTTGTGCTTCAAATTTGATATTCACTTCTGTTATGATGAAGAAACCATTTATTTATCTTCCACTGATATTTTCGCTCCTGCTGGCCGGCGGCATTTGGCTGGGCATGAGGCTCTCGGTTGAAAACGATTCACATCAAATGCTGCGCATTCCGGGTCATAGCAGTAGCAAGCTCGACAATATCCTAACCTACATCGAAAGTGATTATGTGGACGATGTAGATCGTAAAGCGCTTGAAAACGAAGCTATTGCGGCTATGATTGAAAAACTCGATCCGCATAGTGATTTCATCACCGCTGAGGAGTTTCATGAGATGAACGATCCGCTATTGGGGAAGTTTGAAGGCATTGGTGTTTCTTTTCGAATCGAAAAAGATACCATTACCGTTATTAGCCCGCTCAAGGGAGGCCCTTCCGAAAAAGTGGGTATCATGGCTGGCGATCGCATTATTTATATCGAAGACAGCCTTGTTGCCGGTGTGGAAGTGACCAACCGCGATGCCATGCGCAAACTGAAAGGTGATAAAGGGACTAAAGTCCGTGTAAAAATAATACGTAGGGGAGTAGCGGGTCTGATTGATTTTACCATTACCCGTGATGTGATTCCGACTTATAGCCTGGATATTGCCTATATGTTGGATGAAAAAATTGGTTTTATCCGTTTGAATAAGTTTAGTGCTACCACTCATAAAGAGTTTACAGATGCTGTAAAAGCGCTGCTCGACAAAGGTATGCAGCAACTGGTGCTTGATTTGCGAGGCAATACCGGTGGATTTTTAAGTGCGGCACGTGATGTTTCGGATGAGTTTCTGGATGATGGTAAACTGATTGTCTATACCGAAGGAAAGAATCGTCCCCGCTCTTTTGCTTTCGCAACAGAGAAAGGATTGTTGCAAGGTCTTGAAGTGGCCGTTTTGATTGATGAGGGTTCAGCCAGTGCCAGCGAGATCGTTGCCGGAGCACTTCAAGACAACGACAGGGGTGTGATTATAGGACGGCGTTCTTTTGGCAAAGGTTTGGTACAAGAGCAACTGCCGCTTCCGGATGGCTCGGCGGTGCGCTTAACAGTTGCCAGGTATTATACACCAACAGGCCGCTCCATTCAAAAGCCTTATAATGGAGACAAAATGGAATATCATCACGAAGCCATCGAACGTTATGAGAATGGCGAGCTGATGCATCCCGACAGCATTCATTTTGCTGATTCACTTAAATATACCACTCCGGCGGGTAAGATTGTCTATGGAGGCGGGGGAATTATGCCAGATGTGTATGTTCCCCTGGAAGTGGATAGTAGTTTGGTTTACTATAACCGACTGGCGAATAGCGGCTTGCTGTTTCAATTTGCCTTTGAGTATGCCGACACGCATCGCCCCGAGCTTAGCCGCTTTGGTTCGCCAGAAGCCTTTGCTGATCAATTTCGCTTTACGGAAGCCATGTATGACGGTTTAGCAGCATTTGCTGCCGAAAAAGGGATCGCAGCTGATCGTGAAGAGAAGAATCTGGCCCGCGAGAAGGTAGGAATATTATTTAAATCTTATGTAGGGCGAAATATTTATGATGAAGCCGGCTTTTATCCCATTTATCGTGAAATTGACAATGTGTTGCAGCAAGCCATCATAGCCCTTAAAAAAGCAGATAGCCCAGCCTGATGTTTGCAGCAATCTTTTTGATCGGCACTTCTTTGATACTGCGGTTGATAACCTTTGCCGTGGTAGTAAACTATGTGAATATTTCAAAGCATCGCATTGCCTGGTGGATGATAGCCGCGGCTATGATGCTGATGGCTTTGGAAAACATTTTTCAGCTTTTGGCTATCGAAGGTATTTCTGATTTGGCTGTGGGAAAAACCGTGCCGCCAATTGCAGGTTTAGTGGTTTCGGTATTGATGCTTAGTGGAACCATTATGATTCGCACCATCCTGAAACGGCTTGCGAAAGCAGAACGGACAAGGCTTAGCATCAACCACAGGTATCAGATGCTTTTCAATACCAGTTCAGATCAAATTTTTGTAATCGACACCAATGGTCAAATTCTGGAAGTGAATCAGGCGGCTTGCGAAAGGCTCGAATACTCGCGCGAGGGGTTGTTGAATCGTAGTTTTTCCTCACTCAAAGCAAGCATGCAAACAGAAGGCGTATTGGATCATCTGGATGAAATCAGACAGCGAAAGATGCATATTTTTGAGACCGAGCTGCTTTCGCGAAACGGGAAAAAGATTGCGGTAGAGATGAGTTGCCGGCTGATTGAAATTGATGAAAGGCTCTGTATCACTTGTGTTGCCAGAAATATATCGGCCCGCAAAGAGCTGGAAAAGCGTGTGCTGATAGCCACTATCGAAACAGAGGAGAACGAACGAAGTCGTTTTGCTCGTGAAATTCACGACGGATTGGGGCCTTTACTTTCGACTATCAAGCTTTATGTGAATGAACTGGAACTAAACGAAAACAGAGCGGATCATGATGCTAACATTCAATACATCAACAAATTGATTGATGAAGCTGTGAGCAGTGCCCGTAATATTGCCAATAATATTACGCCGAAAATTATCACCGATTATGGTCTTATCCGATCCCTGGAAAACTTTTGCCAGTCGTTGAATGCAACCAAATTGTTAGCAATAAGTTTTCAACACAAAAATCTCTCTTCCAGTTTGGGCTCAACGATTGAACTCACCCTTTACCGTATCATCACGGAGTTGATTAACAACACCATCAAGCATGCTCAGGCTCAGCAGGTTCAGATTGATTTGGCTCAGGAAGCCAGCCGCATCAGGCTTAGCTATCGCGATGATGGCATAGGCTTTGAGCTGGATGAAGCATTGGAAAGATCGGAACAAACCCTGGGTTTGAAGAATATCATCAGCAGGGTGCGTTCGCTTAAGGGTAGTTTTTCGTTCAGAAACACACGTCCTGGCATTGAAATACTGATTGAACTGGATGCGGAGCAGGGGAAAGGATAAAATACACTTAATCAGTAAAAAAATGGAAAGTATTAATGCTATTACTGAGTTTTATATTTCAGAAAAAAATAATTGAAAATCAATCCATGAAGTAATTTTTGTTTTACCGATTTGTTTGATTGTCAAAAGGTCATGGTCTCCTGTAAGCAAAAAATCAGCATCGCTTTTTACTGCTAAAGAAAGTAAAAAATTATCCTTCAAATCTCTGCATTCGTTTACTTCGATATCGACTAAAAAGTGATCACCATAATATTCATATAAAGCAAATATTTGCTGAATATCTTTTGTTGTAAAGTGCTTTCGAAATTTTGGTCGCTTTGCAACCAATAAAAACTCTTCAAGAAGTTCATCAGAATAAACTATTCTAATTCTTCCCGATTTTATCCATTCGCCAAGTCCAGGAAAATTGTTGGTGATTAAAAAGCTAATCCAAATGTTTGTGTCAACTATTATTTTCTTACTTCCCATAGCGCGCTTTCCTGACAGCTTCTACTTCTGTAGTAACCTCCTCTAAACTAGGTGCCTCGGCGGTTTTTTTTCTCAAACGAATCAGGATTTGGTCTATGTCAGGTTTGTTTTTTTCCTGTTGAATCCGAATCAAATTAAGATCAGCTAAATCTCTCAGCAGTTTTTTAGCTTTAGGATGAATGATGTCAATTCGGAAAGTTTCCATGTTTTAGAAAGTTTTTTTCAGAAAGTATTTAAGCTAGCGACGACAAAGATAATGGATTTAGTCTGCAGCTTCAGCATTTTATTTCTTCAATTTGATGTGGGTATTTTTTATAGTTTGTTAAATTATCAAACATTTTTCCTTATCAAGTGATCGTTAAAAAACTCCTATCTTTGTTGTGAAAAAATAAACAGTAGTTATGGATCCGGTAATACGCATCATCATTGTAGACGATCACGAGATATTTCGCAGCGGTTTGCGGATGGTTATCAACAAGCTTGGCTATGCAAAGGTGGTTGGTGAAGCCGGTGACGGGGAGGAATTTCTGCATTTGATCGAGACGGTGGAAACAGATTTGGTGCTTATGGATATTGAGATGCCGAATATGAATGGGATAGAAGCCACACGCCTGGGTATGGAACGGCAGCCAGGGCTCAAAATCATTGCCCTTACCATGTTTAAGGAAGACGCCTACATCCAAAGCATGATGGAAGCCGGGGTGAAAGGTTTTTTGATCAAAAACATAAACAAAGACGTGCTCGACAGGGCTTTGCAGGCGGTTTACAATGGCAAAACCTATTACAGTGAAGAACTTTGGGATTATTTTACCAAAGCTGTTTCGAAGGAAGAAAAGCCAAAAGACGAGCTCAACATCACCCCGCGCGAGCTTGAAGTGCTTGAATTGCTTGCTGAAGGATTAAGCAATAAAGAAATGGCCGATCGCATGTTTGTAAGCGAACGAACTATTGTGGGTCATAAATCTAATCTGATGGCCAAAACCAATTGCAAAAATACCGTTGCACTACTGGCTTATGCCATTAAGAATAAATTGATTGAGATATAGTGTTTTAGTTCATTTTGAACGAATAACCTGCAAGTATTACACTATAGCATTAAGATGCTGTTGGCTTTGGCTTTGGCTTTGGCTCGGTTCAACTTAATAAGCAAGTTTATAGTTTTGAAAGACAGACAACTCATAAACCCATAAAGCTGCTGTTGGCTTTGGCCCCGCTAAGCGGGGGCTTTGGCTCGTTTTAACTTAATAAGTAAGATTTTAGTTTTAAGTAAGACGCAACTAATGATTATCTCGTTTCCAAAGGAAATTTTTTGTCATCGAGATATGCCGACTTTCAGACCTTCGACTTTCAGACTTTCAGACAAAAAGTCGCTCCCGCGTGAATCCTCATGAATTCATGACCGTGAACCCATCAACTCGTGAACCTTTCAGTTTAAGCCACTAAGCCACCCGATTCAAATAATAAGCTTCAACAGCTTTCCAATTTACTATTTTCCAGAAATCATCCACATAAGCCGGACGTCTGTTGCGCTTGTCAATGTAATATGCATGTTCCCAAACATCACAGGTAAGTAAGGGCATCAAGCCTTGCCGAAGCGGATTGCCAGCGTTCTGTTCCTGCACTATCGATAGTTTTCCGGCCCTGTCGCAAACCAGCCAGGCCCATCCTGAGCCAAACAATGTAGCCGCTGCCTGACTAAACATTTCTTTGAATTGTCCGAAACTACCAAAATCACGTTCTATCGCCTCTTTAAGCTTTCCCTCTGGTTCGCCTCCACCCTCCGGACTCAGGCAGTTCCAGTAAAAACTATGGTTCCAAACCTGTGCACCATTATTAAAGATGCCACCTTCGGCTTCTTTAACGATTGTTTCCAGACTCGCATTTTCAAAGCGCGAACCCGGCACTAATTTATTCAGGTTATTCACGTAGGTAGCATGATGTTTGCCATAGTGAAATTCAACTGTTTCCTTGGAAATAAAAGGCTCCAATGCATCCAATGCATAAGGCAGAGCTGTTAATTCAAATGCCATAATTTTATTTTTTTAGGTTATACGATCAACCTACAAAGCTAACGAAAATCCAGCCATTTTCAAAATTGCCCAAAAATCAATTGGCGAAACTCTCAAGCTACCAAGTTCTTAAATGCGCTCATGACTAAATTTCCCTTTCTGGCCTGCTTTTTGTTAATTTAGCAGAAATTTCAAATCAACACCATCGCTTATGAAATCGCGCTTCGCCCTGCTCAGTGGTCTGATAACGATCCTGCTTATCGCTTTTACCCAGCAAAGTTTTCGTGCTCCTCAGCAATATGATTACGATAAAGCCTGGAAATCCGTTGAAGAAAGCTTCGCAAAAGGACTGCCTAAAACTGCTGCCCAAACGATTGAACAAATTCGGCAACAAGCACTAAACCAGCGTAATGAGTCGCAATTACTCAAAACTATCATCTATCAGTTCAGGGTGTTTGAATATACAACAGAAGCACCAACAACCGCTTCCATAAATTATGCAAAGGACTTTTTGCCTCAACTCAGCAAACCTGCACAGTCCCTTTTGCAGAGTATCATCGCCGAGCAATACACACGTTATTACCAACAAAACCGCTATTCTTTTCTTGAACGTCCGGAATTGTCAGGCCAAGCTCCACAGGAACTCGAACACTGGAGCCTTGCTCAGCTGCGCGATACCATCCATAACCATTACAAAGCCTCCCTTCCGCCTTTCAATGCTTTTGATACGATTCCGCTGGCAGATTACAAAATCATCCTAAGCAACACTGAGTCAGAATCCATCAAGCGTATCCCTACATTGTTCGATTTGATTACACAGCGAGCACTTAGCTTTTATCTCAATGCCGACGCCGGCCTCAATCCACCACAAGCGGCTCCGGAAGCTATTGAACAGATCGGCTGGCTGTCAGCTCCTGATTTTGCCCTCGCCAAGCTACCCGAAAGTGATAACCCATCGATAAAAGCCCTCCGGCTGATGCAGCCCCTGTTGCGTAATAACCTCAGCCGCAAACATATGACAGCTTACGTGCATAACGACCTGCAAAGGTTGCATTTGGTTTACGATCTTAGCGGTTCCACAACGGAAGCCGCCAAAGCGTATCAACAGGCACTTCAAGCGCTTATCAGCTATTTGAATGGACAAGCCGAATCAACGGAAGCTATTGCTTCGCTGGCACAACTGTTGACCGACCAGCAACAAAGCAATCCCGATTCAAGCCTAAAAGGCAATAATGCCAAAGCATTGGAGTTGTGCGAAGGAGCAATTAAAAACTTTCCCGAAAGCACTGGCAGTGCGCGCTGCAAAAGCATCAAAAATAATATCCTCACCAAACAACTGTTGCTGAGCTTTGATGGGGTGGCACTTCCAGAGCGCCCGATAGCTGCACAGCTTCAGTATAAAAACATAGAAAAGCTTTACCTGAAAATTATCCGCATTACTTCGGATGAACTGGCAAAAATTCGCCAGCAAAACGAGCTAAAAGCGCAGATTGCACTACTTAATTTAAAAGCTGTGCTCACACAACAGTCGCGCAACATACCTTTCGAACAAGATTACGAACAGCATCAGTCGCTAATTGATCTGCCTGCTCTTGCTAATGGCTTGTATGTCGTTTTAGCTTCTCATACTGCTGATTTTGAAAATGAAAGCACAGTATATGCAGATTTTCAGGTGAGCCGCCTGAGTTTTAGCGAGCGTCAAAATCCGGAAAACAATGTTTTTTATGTGCTCGATCGCGAAAGTGGTGAAGGGGTAAAAAATGCCGAAGCACGCCTGATGATCCGAACTTACGATTACAACCTAAGAAACTATCGCATTGAGAACTTTCATACCGCTTTTACCGACAAAAACGGACGATTCACAGTGGATCAAAATGCTGGCTTGCCCAAAAATCAAACTTTTTATGTTGAACTGAGCAACAAAGGCGACACCCTTTACAGCAATAATTTTTTCGACCTCTACACCAAACGCCCCGAACGCCAGATAACCAAAACCTGGTTTTTCACTGACAGAGCTATTTACAGACCCGGACAAACAGTTTACTTCAAAGGTATCACCCTTGAGAAAAGTGGTAACACCTATCATATAACTGAAAATCTGAAAAGTGAGGTTGAATTACGCGATGCCAATAACCAGGTAATAAGCACTTTAACGCTCGCCACAAATGACTACGGCAGCTTCGAAGGGCGTTTTGTTTTGCCGCAGCAAGGGCTCAACGGACGCTATAGTTTGCGCGATCGGCATGGCTCAGCAAGCTTTAATGTGGAAGCCTACAAACGCCCTGAGTTTGAAGTGAAAATTGAAAAACCTGATACACAATATAAACTAAGCGAAACCCTTCAGCTTGAGGGTGAAGCACTTGCTTTTGCAGGATTTCCGCTCGACAGCGTTGCGGTGCGTTATACCATCGAAAGGCAGCTTTATTATCCGGTGCTGCGTCATTGGTGGGGCATTCCTCCTGTGATGGAACAATCCACAATCATCGGATCGGGAAGTGCAATCACCGACAGCGAAGGAAAATTTGTTATCCCGGTTGAGCTGACGCCAACGCCCGGAACCAAGGCCCGTTTGCAGCCTCTATTTCATTTTACCATCACAGCCGAAGTGATCGACAAACAAGGCGAAATGCAGGCTGCAAGCCTTATCCTACCGGCTTCATATCAGGCACTTCAGCTGCAGACCAACTTAAATATCATGGCCGATCAGCAAAAGCTAAGCTCCTACCAGCTTCAGGCACGAAACCTGCAAAATGAAGCAACTGAAGCCTTGGTTATCAGGAAGTTTTACAAACTTGAACAAGAAGCTGGTTTCGAACCTGATATTTTAATGACCCTCAACGATCGCCAGCTTTTGACTGATGATAGCCTGAAAATGCTATTCCCAAACTGGAATTTTTACCCAAAAGATCCTGATGAGCGCTCCAAAACCCTTGTTTATGCAGATACCGTTCAGGTGGATGGTGACAGCAATCTCTTTCCGGAAGCGGCAAAAGACTGGTCAACAGGTGAGTATTTTCTGGTAATGGAAGCCCAGGATCAGTTTGGAGAAACTGTTGATAATGAAACTCTTTTCAGTTTGATTAATCCCGGCTCCAAAAGCGCACTCCCCGGACAGCTATTTCTTACGGCTTTAAATACCGAAAAAGCACAGCCTGGCGATGTGATTCATTTTACCATTGGCACTGATTCTCCCGGATCGCGCATTTTGGCTGAGATTTATGCAGGCGACACCTTACGTTTTAGTGAATGGATCAAGCTCAATCATAAGCAACAGCAAATCTCCTATACGGTGCAGGAAGCCGATCGCGGCAAACTGAGCTTCCAGGCTGTGATGGTGCGTTATGGCAGGGTTTTCACCGAAAACCATATGGTTGAAGTGCCTTTCGACAACCGTAAACTGGAAATTGAACTACTCACCCTTCGCGATCAGCTGAGTCCCGGAGGCAAAGAAAGCTGGGAACTCATTATCCGCAATGCTGATAAAAAAGGCATACCGGCCGAGTTGCTTGCTGCCATGTATGACGCCTCGCTTGATCAGATTATGCCACACCAGTGGAGTTTTAACCTCCTGCCAAGCTTGCCCAATACCAGCAGCTGGTCTGTTGATCGTGGTTTTTTCCGCACCGGAAGCACCTACCTTTTTCAAAACCGGTATCCCTTTGATTATCCCGCTCCCATTGCCCTTCCCGAAATCAATTATTTTGGCTTGAGAGGCTATTTTAATGATCAGTTTAAACTCAGGCAGGCCCACCAACATGGAGAAGTTTTTGATATGGTGCTGAGCGAAAAGGAAAATGAAATACCTATAGCTGAACAATTAAGTTCTACAGATGAAATCCCACCAAATAACGAATTACCAAATACACAGCAAACAACGCCCCCACCGCTGCGCACCAACTTCAGCGAAACAGCCTTTTTCTATCCTCAATTATTAAGCGATGAAGAAGGCATTGTCCGGCTAAAATTCACCACACCCGATGCCCTTACACGTTGGAAGCTGATGCTGCTGGCTCACGACGAACAGCTGAATACAGGCATGGTGACACAAGAATTTAAAAGCAGCAAGCCCCTGATGATCATGGGAAATACGCCACGTTTTTATTACGAGGGCGACAGTGCCCGCATCACAGCACGCATTGTGAATACTGGTGATGAAGTGGTAACGGGTATTGCCAGGCTCGAAGTGATGGATGCCACCAGTCTGCAAACCCTTGATCTGCTTGCTGATGCAGACAGAAAGCCAATTGTTAAACTTCAGCCCGGACAAAGCATCATGCTCAGTTGGCAACTCAGGCTGAATACCTTTCCCGGACTTCTGGCACTTAAATTCAGTGCAACAGCAGGCACCCACACCGATGCTGAGCAAAAGCTGGTTCCTCTGCTCTCGCGACAAAAAATTGTCACCAACCGTATGGCCATCACCGTGGAAGGAGCTAATCAGAAATCTTTCGCCATGGCAAAACCGATCAACGAATTCAAAACTAATCAGTTGCAATTGCAGATTACGCCCAATCCCATCTGGTTTGCCATACAGTCGTTGCCTTATCTGGCAGAATCTAAATCCAAAAATGCCGATCAGGAGTTTTATCGCTTATATACCAATTTGTTAGCTGGATATTTGGCAGACGAAGTTCCGCAACTGAAGGCAACGATACAACGTTGGCAGACCGAAAATCCGGAGACCCTGTGGTCGCAGCTTGAGAAAAATCCCGAACACAAAGCTTTGGCCATCAACCAAACTCCCTGGTTGTCGGCAGCTGAAGCAGAGGCTGCCCAAAAAGCACAGCTTATCGAGCTTTTCAACCTCAACAGGCTTAATTATGAAGTGAGCAAAAGCCTCGACAAACTGCAGCAGCTGCAGCTTACGAATGGCGCCTGGCCCTGGTTCGAAGGCATGCGCGAAAGTCGTTTTATCACCCGAACCCTGCTCGAAGGCTTTGGCAAACTCGAAACCCTGGGAATCAACGCAAGTCGTCTTGATGCAAAAGCACAACGCCAGATCAGTCAGATGAGTCGCAAAGCCCATGCGTTTATTGCCGGGGAACTGACTGCAGATTACCTTAAAATGCGCAAGGAGGAACGTCTTGAAAAGTACATCATAAGCAGCACCCATCTCAATGATCTTTATGCGTTGAGCTTCAGTAAGATCATATCTCACGAAGGGGATCAGGATGATGCGGTTCGTTTCTTCCTGAGTCATGTTGAGAAAGACTGGCTCAAATTAAGTCTGGGTAACCAGGCTGTTGCCGTTTTGGTGCTTCATCGTAACGGACGGAAGGAGGCAGCAGCAGCTATACTTAAATCATTGAGCGAAAGATCTTTTTACAATACGGAATTGGGCAGGTACTGGATTAATGATCCTTATGCCCGCATCAATGCACAAAATATTGAAGATCAAAGCAAAATAATTGCTGCCTACGAAGCACTTACAGCCGATAAAACCGAAATTGATCAGATGCGTCAATGGCTGTTGTCGCATAAGCGCGCAAACAGCTGGAACAACAGCCGTTCCACTGCCGAAGCTATTTATGCCCTGCTGATTCCCGGAACGAACTGGCTTGTGAGTGAGCAGTCGCCTGAAATTTTTATCAATGAAAAAGCAGTGAAGCTGCCACAACAGGAAAGTGGTACCGGGTTCTTTAAACTCAATTTGGACGAGAGCCAATTTTTAAACGACAGTTTGCGCATCAAAATCATCAATCCAAATGATCAGTTTTTATGGGGCGCTTTGTTTCATGGATTTGTTCAGGATGCCGATCAAATAGCAGCTACGGATAATCCACTGAAGGTTGAGCAGCAGTTGTTTGTGAAGCAAATTAAGCATGGAAAGCAGCAACTCATTCCTTATAAAAGTGAAGGTTTGAGCGTTGGTGATAAACTGGTTGTACTCATTCAAGTGCAATCCGATCGGGAGATGGATTTTGTCCACCTGCGCTATCATCGTGCTGCAGCAGCCGAGCCTTTAGCCCAATTGTCGGGTTATCAGTACCGCGATGGATTGAGTTATTACCAAAACCACGACGATACCGGAACCGACTTCTTTATCGGTAAGCTGCCCAAAGGCAGCTTCCAGCTACAGCTTGAGCTCAAACTTGAGCAGGCAGGCCACTTCAGCGGAGGCTTTGCGGAAATGCTGTCTTATTATGCCCCCGAATTCGGAAGCAATTCAAAAGGATTACGGCTCAGTATCAAAGAATGACAATAAAGTTAACCTGCTAATCATAACTAATGAAGTTACTGGATTGATGCGAACATATACAATTAACTGTTAATAGCTTGTATCTGTAAACTTTTAGCGGTCTAATCTTTATCCTTTCAAAACCAAAAGCCTTTCAGTTTGTTAATGAAGGCAATAACTAACATTAAAGGCATGCAAAAAAATGTTTTTGGCGAAAAATTACAACTATGTGGCGACCAACCGTTAACCGGTTTTTACCGTGATGGGCACTGTAAAACGGGTATTGACGACAGGGGATCGCATACAGTTTGTGCTATGATGACGGATGATTTTCTGGCTTTTTCGAAAAGCATGGGCAATGATTTGATAACGCCTGTTCCGGCTTTTCATTTCCCAGGCCTCAAGGCCGGAGATCGTTGGTGCTTGTGTGCCAGCCGCTGGCTCGAAGCACATCGCGAAGGCGTGGCACCGAAACTTATATTGGAAGCAACGCATGAAAATCTTTTAAGGTTTATTTCACTAAACGAATTGGTTAAGTTTGCCTGGAAAAAAGATTAGCCATGTCACAATCCAAACCAAATAAAACAAAACAGGCAGTAATAATCGGTGCCGGGATAGCCGGAATAGCTTCGGCCATCAGGCTCAGCGTAAAAGGCTATCAGGTTACGGTTTTTGAAGCCAATGATTATGCCGGTGGCAAACTAACAGCTTTTGAGCAGGACGGTTATCGTTTTGATGCCGGTCCATCACTTTTTACCATGCCGCATTATGTGGATGCCCTTTTTGCGCTTGCTGGTAAAAATCCACGCAAATATTTCAACTACATCAAAAAAGATGAATCGTGTCATTATTTTTGGGACGATGGCACCCAACTCACAGCTTGGGCTGATCAGGCTGCTTTTGCGGATGAAGTGCAAAATAAACTGGGTGTTCCGGCTGCCAAAGTAACCAAGAGATTGCAAAAGGCCCGTAGGATGTATGAGCTGGCAGGTCGCATCTTTATGGAAAAACCGCTAAACCGATTCAGCACATGGCTGAGCCGCGACGTAGCAAAAACCCTTTTGCATCTGCCTCAGCTTGACCTTTTAAAAAGCATGCATAAGGCCAATGCCACTCAGCTGGAGAATCCCAAACTCGTTCAGCTTTTTGATCGTTATGCAACTTACAACGGTTCTGATCCCTATCGTGCACCCGGAATTTTAAATATGATTCCGCATCTGGAACACGGTGTAGGCACTTTTTTACCCGAAAAAGGCATGCATCAGATCACAACAAGTTTGGTGGCACTGGCCGAAGAGCTGGGTGTTAGTTTTCGATATGGCAATCGCGTAAATAAAATCATAACCGAAGGCAAAAAAGCCACCGGAATTGTTGTAGGTAAGGAAATATTCAAGGCTGATTTGGTGCTTTCCAATATGGACATCACTCCCACTTATCAACGGCTGATGCCAGATGTGAAGGCTCCTGCGATCAAGTTAAAACAAGAAAAATCAACTTCAGCCCTAATCTTTTATTGGGGCATAAAAACACAGTTCGACCAATTGGGGTTGCACAACATATGCTTCAGCAGCAACTACAAACAGGAATTTGATGAGTTGTTTAAAGGCATTGTTCCGGCCACAGATCCAACGGTATATGTCAATATCACCTCTAAAGATATTCCGGATGATGCCCCTCAAGGCTGTGAAAACTGGTTTGTGATGGTTAATGTGCCTGCCCATAATGGTCAGGATTGGGAGGCGTTAATTTCACAATATAAAACCATTATTATTCAAAAATTGAACAAGATTTTGCAAACGGATCTTGCAAATCTTATCGAAACAGAAGCAACATTGAGTCCGGTTGAAATTGAAAGGAAGACCTCTTCGGCTGGTGGGTCACTTTATGGTACAAGTTCCAACAGCCGTTATGCAGCGTTTTTACGTCACCCCAATGATCACTCAAGCATTGAAGGACTTTATTTTGCCGGAGGCAGCGTGCATCCCGGTGGTGGTATTCCGCTCTGTTTGTTATCGGCAAAAATTGTTTCAGAAATCGTTCCTCTGCCATGAAAAAAATCCTCACAAATCGCTTTTACTTAAGTCTGAGTCTGCTCGTAATTGTTTATATGGTAGGTATAGTAACAGTTTTGCTCGGCTATGCTGAACCGCTGATGCTGCTTACTCCTTTTAACCTTTTGTTTGCTTCTGGCCTGTTAATTTACAACGCCGAAGGTTTCGACAAGCGTTATGGCAGCTGGTTGCTCGTGGTGATGCTTGCAGGTTTTTTTGTTGAGCTTGTTGGGATCGAAACAGGATTAATTTTTGGAACCTATAGTTATGGTGATGGTTTGGGCATAAAGTGGCTCGATGTTCCATTGATGATCGGCGTAAACTGGGGAGTGCTGGTATTTGCGACAGCTGCTTTGGTACAACATTTCAAAATAGCTAAATGGATAAAGGCAGTTCTGGCGGCAACAATGATGGTATCTTATGATGCGTTGCTGGAGCCTGTTGCAGTGCGCTTTGATTTCTGGTCTTGGGCAGCAGGAGTCATCCCGCTGCAAAACTATCTGGCCTGGTGGATCATCGCCTTTGGCATGTTGCTGGGGGCATTTTATTTGGTAAAAAACCTGCGTAACCGCGTGGCAATTTATATCATAGGCATTCAAACCTTGTTTTTCGTCTTACTTATTTTCGATCAGAATTTAACGATCCGTTGATTATGAATAACCTCTATTTGACTATTGATTTGCTTACTATCGCAGCACCTTTGGCGCTGAGTTTCGATAAGCGCGTGGCTTTTTTCAAGCAATGGGAATACCTTTTTCCGGCTATGTTGCTGATGGATATCGTTTTTATTGCAAAAGACGTGATTTTTGCTGCTTCAGGTATCTGGGGTTTTAATGATCGCTATCTGATTGGATTCAGGATGTTGGGGCTACCAATAGAGGAATGGCTCTTTTTTGTGGTAGTGCCTTATGCTATTGTTTTTATTTATGCCTGCTTGGTTGTTTATATCAAAAAGGACTTCCTAAAAAGTGTACATCGTCCTTTTTTTGTAGCATTAAGCCTTGTTTTGCTAATAGTTGGAATTTTGTATTATGATCGGCTTTACACCTCTGTTATTTTTATCCTGACGGCTTTGCTATTGCTTTATAATGTTTACAAAAAGCAGCCTTGGCTCAGTTACTTCTTGTTGGCTTATCTTGTTTCGCTGCTTCCTTTTTTGATTGTGAATGGAGCACTCACAGGCTATTTTACTGAAGAACCCATCGTTTGGTACGACAACAGCCATAATATGGGCATCCGGGTTTTGACTATTCCAATCGAAGACTCTATCTACAGCCTGATGATGATGCTGATGACGATACAGGGAATGGAGTGGCTCAAAAAGCGGGCTAATAATCAGATGAAGTATGGGATAAGCTGAGGTTAAGGCTGAGGTTAAGGGATCTGTCCGCTCAACCTTAACCTCAGTCTTAACCTCAATACAAATTCGTCATTATCTTCCGAAAAAGTTATTGCAGCAGTTTGTTTAATTTATTTCCACCTCAATCCATTTACTGCGATCGGGTGGTGTTGGAGATTTTACTTTTTTAACCGGATTTTCTTCCAGTTCTTTGAGTAAAACCTCAACAGCTTTTTCGATGGAGGGATCTTCGCCTGCAGCCAGTTTTTCGGGGCGATCGATCACTTCAATATCCGGATATACCCCAATTCCTTCGATGATCCAGTTTTCATTTTCGTCGAAGATGCCAAAGCGCGGCACAGCAATATAACCACCATCTACCAGGCGGGCATTTCCTGAAATACCAACCAGTCCGCCCCAGGTGCGAGTTCCGATCAGTTTGCCCAGTCCCAGTTTTTTAAAGAAATACGGGAAAGCATCTCCACCAGAAGAAGAATATCCGTTGATAAGCATCACTTTAGGGCCATCATGTGAGATGCCGGGTGCTTTATCGGGCTTCATGCCATTGCGATGCCAGTAGGTAAGTGTTTTGCGATCAAGCAGATCGGCCATACGATCAGGTATAAATCCGCCGCCATTGTAGCGATCGTCGATGATCAAGGCCTCTTTGTTATGATAGGTGTACATGCCACGATGCAGTTCGCGGTTGCCTTCAAAGGCTGTATTGGGCACATGGATATAACCAATTCTACCGTTCGAGAGCTTATCCACCATGGCACGACGCTCGTTTACCCAGTTGAGGTATTTGAGTTCAATTTCGCTTTCGATGGTTTTTACCTGAGATTTCCTGGGTGCTTTTCCTTCGGCATTGCTGCTCACTTCCAGTTCGATCAGGCGATTAGCTTTGTTTTCGAGCAATTCGTAGGGATTCATATCGGTGGTAAGTTCGTTGCCATCAATCTGTAGGATATAATCGCCTTCCTTCACATCCACGCCGGCTTCGGTGAGAGGAGCACGTCGGGCTGGATTCCAGTTTTCGCCATCATAAATTTTCATGATGCGGTATCTTCCTGTCGTGAAGTCGGCCTCCAGTTCGGCTCCTAAGAGTCCGGTGTTGATACGTTTTGGCCGTTTGATATCGCCCCAGTCCACATAAGCGTGGCCTGCATTGGCTTCCGAAACAAGTTCGCTAAGCACGTAATCTACATCAAAGCGGCTGCCTGCGTATGGAATCAGTTCTCCATAACGTTTGCCAAGTCCTTCCCAATATACACCATGCAGGTTTTCCACATAAAAATAATCCCTGAAAATTCGCCAGCCGTCCTTGTAGATTTGCTGCCATTCCTGCTGTGGTATAATTTTCATTTCTAATTGATCAAGGCTAAGCTTTCCTGTTCCGGTTTTTTGGCCGGGAGCAATTTTGGCAATGCCATAGTCGCTGCCCGAGCGATACAACATCTGCTTGCCGTCAGCTGTGGGAGTGGCGCTCCAGGCTTTGTCCATGATTTCTTCCGTTTTTTGCTCTTCCAGGTTGTAGCGCATGATTTTTCCGTCGCTGCTGTAGAGCAGGCCGCCATCCACAGCGCCCAAAATACGGTAGTTGCCGGACGAAACAGGAAGGGCTTCGATACGCCCGTTGATGCCTTCGAAAGCGATTTTTACTTTGGCTTCTTCAGTTGAAGGATTTTCCTCTTTTTTCTTGTCCTTTTTGTTTTCTTCTTCTTTTTCGGCTGCTTTCACAGGCTCCTCATCCGATTTGGGCGGCATCAGGCGGGTGCCGTCGTTTTGCAATGCAACTGCATAAATGCGCGCTGCTTCGTTGTAGAGGTAATTGAATTCGAAGCTGGAAAACTCCAGGTTGAAATCGCGGTTGGAAACGAAAAAGATAAACATGCCATCTTTACTGAAAACGGGCGACCAGTCGTTGAATTGATCATCGGTGAGCTGAGTGGCTTTGGCTGATGCAATATTATAAACCCAAACGGAAGAAAGATCGTTAGCTGCCTCTTTGGTATAAGCGATCCATTGCGAATCGGGTGAAAAAGCATAAGAGCGAATCTCACTGCGGGTGGCTTTGTCGATGGCTTTTTGTGTACCAGTTGCCACGTCGACCAGCCACAGCTGCATGGTACGATCAGAATATATAAGGTATTTACTGTCGGGTGACCAATCGGCTTCGTATTTCCATGCCGCAGAGCCGCTGGTAAGCTGGAGCGGCATGGCACCGGCTTTGTTTTCGAGCAGATAGATTTCATATTCACCTGTGGCGTCGGAAAAATAAGCGATGTATTTGCCATTGGGCGACCAGCTGGGATAGATTTCGCGAATGCCTTGTGTTTGCGTAAGGTTGATGGTGTTGCCATTTTCGGCCGGAACGGAGAAGATATCACCTCTTGCATCGAAAAGTACGCGTTTACCACTTGGTGAGATATTGTAGCTGTGGATGTCGTCTTTTACATTTTTGTAATAAGCTTTGAGCCCGGGATTGTCGAAGTTGAGACTGATTTCAATTTTGGAATTTGTATTGTTGGCCAAATCATACACATAAAGGAAACCACCATTTTCATAAACTACTTTACCATTTTTGCCGGAGGGCCACATCACATCAAAATCCTTGAATTGTGTGAGTTCCTCAGTGCTTTTGCTTATTGTATTATAGCGATAGAGGTTCAGACGCAGGTCGCGGTTGCTGGCAAAAATGATGTCGTTGCCCAGCCAGATGGGCCATTGGTCGGCGCCTTTGAAATTGGTAATTTGTTCGGAGCTGTTGTTGCTTAGGTCGTAAATCCAGAGATCGGTAGATCTTCCGCCTTTATAACGTTTCCAGGTTCGGAATTCGCGATCTACCGGTGTGAAGCACAGCATGTTATCGTTCGGTGAAAGCGCGGCAAAGCCACCATTCATAATGGACAGTGGTTTTTCGAATCCGCCATCAATATCAACCAGATAATACTGTCCGTTGCGTTCGCCAAATGGGGTGCGGTTGGCACGAATCAATATCTTTTTGCTGTCCGATGTCCAGCCCAGTACAATATGATCAAAACCACCGCGCGGAGGCATTACGCCGACGGAATTGTACCAGGTAAGTTGTTTGGCTTCGCCGCCTTCGGCAGGCATCACCCAGATTTGTCTGCTACCCGAATATTCAGCCGAAAAGGCTATCCATTTTCCATCGGGTGAGATTTTGGGAAATAATTCAATCCCTTCGTGTGAGGTGAGCTGTCGGGCTTCGCCTCCGGCAGCGTTTACCGTCCACAAATCGCCGGCATACACAAAGGCGATTAGGTTTTTGTTAATGTCGGGATAACGCAGCAAACGCGCATCATCCATAGCCGAAATGCTTCCCGAAAGCAGGAAAAACAGCAGTAAGACTGTTAGCTTATTGGTAAGAGATGACATAAATCTGATTGTTTAAGGCTTGCTGATAACAGCTATCAACAGGCAGTGTTTGAAGGCGAAAGATACATAAAGTTTCAAAATTTGCGTTCAAAAATCTGTATTCGGTTGTTTTGCCTGTATCTTTTGCAGGAATTGACCTTTAAACGGTAAAATACTGGCTGTTTTGTCGTATATTTATGCTGCTAAAATTTACTGCTATGTCATGGAAAAAGCTGACCGTTTTGATGTTTTATTTTGGATTATTCGTTTCAATGACTTCTTCCTGTTCTTCAGCACAAAAAATTAAAGAGATGAAACTTGTTGAAAATGTTGACTTGGAGCGATATGTTGGCACCTGGTACGAGATCGCACGTTTTCCGCATAGCTTTGAGAAAGGATTGGTAGGCGTTACGGCTACTTATACTTTAAAGGAAAATGGAAAGATAGAAGTTGTCAATCAGGGCTTTAAGGGTAGTTTGGATGGCGAACTGAGTCGTGCTGTTGGCAAAGCGAAAGTGGCCAAATCGGGCAACCCGGCACATTTGCGGGTAAGTTTTTTCTGGATTTTTTATGCTGATTACCTTATTTTGGAACTTGATGCCGACTATCACTATGTGTTGGTTGGTAGCAGTTCGGATAAATACCTTTGGATTTTGGCACGTGAACCGCAGCTGGATGATGAAACCTATGCCATGTTGGTTGCAAAAGCACAAAAACGCGGTTATGATGTAAGTAAACTGGAGCGGGTTCCGCAAAGGGTGGAATGATAAGAAGTGCAGGGTTCCTGCAAGTTAAAGCGCTTATTTTTTTTGTTTCTCTGGTTATAGAACTAAACGCCTTTGTCAATCAAGGCATTAATATGCTGCCGTAAGCAAGTTTTGGCTATTAACATCACCTATACAAGCGAAAGCGTTCTATTTAAAATATTTTAAAAAAAATTTGCTTATACAATTGTAAATGAAACGATTGTAGTGTTTTATTACTTCCATAAATATTTTATTTGAATGCCGTATATACTTTATACATATAAACTTATTTTATGTGACTGATTTATCTCACTACATTTAACCTCGCTAATATTCAACCATTTACAATGGCAATTTTTGATAAGCAGTTATGAGCTTTCATTTTGTTGATTCGATATGCGGGTTATCATTCTTAGGGCGTATTTATAACAGCAAAAACTGAACTGTTGTGTTAATACTATTTGCATGAGCCAGATTGTTTCATTCTATTCGTTTAAGGTTATGTCTTCCAATGGAATTTCCATGCTGTGTTTTTCTGATCAGCAAGCAATTAATCACTATAAATTTTCAATTTTCTTTAATTTTTAATTCAAATCAATTATGAACAGTAAAACTACTTTTCTGAGTTGGCTTGGTTCTCTGATGATAGGAGTAATCCTGTTGCTGGGCACTGGTCAGCTGCAGGCTCAGGCGAGCCTCGAAATCACTCCAGGAGTTGTCGATCTTGGCAACAGACCAATCGATGCCTGGATGGAACCGCTATCGGTAACATTGGAGAATACTGCTACTTCCTCAATTGTTATCCTTAATGTAGAAACTGACAATCCCGAATATTTTGGTCTGGTTTTGCCACTTTTACCTTTATCGCTCGAAGCAGGTGAAACTGTTGAGTTCGGTGTTTTTATGCAAGGTACTCCAGCAGCTGGAAATCTTTCTGGTCAGTTGGTTGTTCAATTTGCTGATGCAACAAGGGATATCGTTGTTGTGCCGGTTTTTGCTAATGCTTACGCTGCAATCACTCCCGATGTAGTAGAAAACTCAGCTCCATTGCCTGTTAATCCTACAGCTCCTGTTAGTTTGCCATTGGTTTCTTCGAGGGAAAATGATGGATATTTCAAGAATTATGTCCTGCCTAACGATCTTGGATCGGGTGCAAACGATTATGATCATGTATTCAAGCTTGAGCCTGCCACTGATGTAATTGTAAGTTTTGAGACGGAACTGGGAATGATCAATTTTGCCATCTATGCTGCCGATTTTAATGGTGAAGGTGGACCAATGGCTACGAATGCATTAGTTCAAGGTATAGATCTCATTGAAGATTTTGAACTTTTTGCCGGAACGTATTATCTGGTTTTAAGTGCGCTCGAACTAAGTGAAGCTTCTTACAGCGTAACGGCCATGCCAGCTCCAGACGCTGCTGTTTATATAGCCCCTGAAGATGGTGCAGTTGACATCATTAATGGAATGGATCTGGAATGGACATTCGGTGCGAATACATTGGAATATCAGGTTGTTCTTGGAACTACTTATCCGCCTGCCAATATTGTGGTTGACTGGACAAGTGCCTTTGTAGAAACCTCATCTCCTCTCGAAGGCACCTGGATGGTAGCCAATGAGCCCGGATCGATGGGTGTTGGTCCTAATCAGGGAGATATGAGCTGGTGGTCGGTTCCTGCCGGTGACCTTGTAGCTCGTGCTTGTTTCTTTGACGACAGGTATGTTTTCAATGCTGATGGTTCATTCCAAAATGAAATGGATGATATTACTTACCTCGAAGCCTGGCAGGGCGGATCATTTAACTGCGGAACTCCTGTAGCTCCACATAATGGCTCAGCAAATGCAACTTTTGAATACAACGAAAATGCCGGAACAGTCACTTTGAATGGTGTTGGTGCTTATATGGGACTTCCCAAAGTTTATAATGGAGGTGAGTTAAGCAATCCAAACGATGCCCCGGCATCCATTACTTACCTTGCCCAGCTCACCGAAGGAGGAAACACCATGATCCTTGATATCAATGTAGGCGGTGGCTGGTGGCGGTTTAAAATGGTAAAGGATGTTTCCGTTCCCGGATCTTATAACCTAACTAATCTTCAGCCAAATCTTCAGTATTTCTGGCAGGTAAACACCCGCAATAATAATGGTACTACGCTTAATCCGGAAATTTGGGGATTCACTACTACTTTGAGTCCTCCAACTGGCCTTAGTGGCAATGCTGAAGTTTATGAAGGAGAAGATGTGGTTTTAACATGGGAAAGCCCTGTTGACCGCGCCTTCCTCGGATATAATATTTTCCGTGACGGTGTTCAGCTGAATACCGCTATGCTTACCGAAGCTACCTATACAGATGTTGCACCTGCCTATAATATGACAGGTTACAATTACAATGTAACCGCCATTTATGATGAGGGCGAATCTGATTTCTCAACTACTTTCACAGCACAGGTAACTGGCGAAGGTACACTGCATGGTAATGTTTCAGATTTGAATACTGGTAATGATATTGCTGGTGCCACAGTTACCATGACGGGGGTAGATGAATTTGGTGAAAACCAACAATATACTACTACTACTGATGCAACTGGTAACTATACTGCTGAAGTATTTGCCGGAACTTATGATATCAGTGTTGCAGCTGCTGGCTATATCGGTGACGAAGAAACTGGTGTTGCTGTTGCTTATAATACCGCTGTTACGACTGACTTTACGCTTTTCGAAATAGCCTATCCTGTGGCTGTAGTTACAGCTAGCGAGTTTGATGATAACATCCTGATCGAATGGAGCTTTGATCCTGCAGCTGGTGACCGTGCTTTGGTAGAATTCCAGGTTTGGCGTGAAAAAACTTACCTGCCAAGTGTTCCTCCCGAAATGATAATGATTGGAACTACTTCACAGTTCCAATTTGTTGATTTCGACTGGAGTCTTCAGGGATGGGGTGTATATAAATGGTATGTTGTTGCTGTTTATGATCTGAATGAATCTGATCCGGTGGCATCCAATTCGGTTGATAAAGATATGAACACGGCAGTTGATGTGGCAGTAGCACTTAATTCAGCTGAAAGTCCTGCCGGGACATCTGTTGTATTTACCAATGTTGACGAATCACCAGAGTTGGTTTATGAAACCACACTCGATGATAGTGGCTTATTCGCCTGGGAAGCATTCCGCAGGGGAACTTATGATATTGAAGTTAGTTTGGATGGTTTTGGAACTATAACAGAAACTGCTGTCGATATTTTTGATGAAACTTCCTTTAGCTGGTTGCTCATAGAGACACTTTCTGAACCGGCAAATCTTTACGTAACACCTACTGGATTAGCTAGTTGGAACACTTCTGTTGCTCCAGAGGAATCACCTTTGGAAGGTACCTGGATGGTTGCCAATGAGCCAGGCTCAATGGGTGTTGGTCCTGTTCAGGGCAGTATGGTGTGGTGGTCGATAGATGCAGGTCACTTGATTACCCGTGAATGTTTCTTTGATGATAAATATGTTTTTGGTGCTGACGGCTCCTTCCAAAATGTTATGGATAACCTTACCTTCCTCGAAGTCTGGCAGGGTGGTTTGGATAATTGTGGTACTCCTGTTGCTCCGCATGATGGTTCTGCAGCTGCTACTTTTGTTTACGACGAAAATGCTGGTACAGTCACCTTAAATGGCACTGGAGCTTATATGGGTCTTCCAAAAGTTTATAATGGAGGTGAATTGACAAACCCGAATGATGCACCTGCTTCCATTACCTATATAGCTGATTTGAGTGAAGATGGTAATACCATGATACTTGATATCAGTGTTGGTGGTGGCTGGTGGCGTTTCAAAATGGTTAGGGAAGGATCAGGCTCACGGGCATTGGAATCCTATAAAATATTCCTTGACGGAACATTGTTAGGCGAACAAGCCGAGGCTGAGTATCAGCATGGTGGTTTCGGCGAAACCTTAGTTGATGGTGAAACTTATACAACCGGTGTTGCTACTGTTTATACTACCGGTCAGTCAGCTACTTCTGAATTTACCTGGAAGTACGTGGCTTGCGACAATTATGACGTTCCTGCTGATTTTGTTGCGGAACAGGTTTTGGGTTCAATTGATATCAATTTGAGCTGGAATAATCTTGAAGCTGACGCTTTGGATACTATCGCTGCTTTGAGGATCTATCGCAATGGAGCTGAATATGTTGAGCTCGACTTTAGCAACGGCGCTGTTTCATCCTACCTCGACGAAGACCTGCCATTTGGTGATTATACCTATTGCATTACTTATATATATGATAGTGGTGCCGAAACATGTGTGGATGCTGTTTGTTCAGAAACCGTAACAATTACCGGAGGTGGTTTTGTTGATGGTACCATTACTGCTTTCGATGGTGGTGCGCCAATCAGCGCTGCAACGGTAACAGTATCTAATGACAACCTTAATTTCCAGTTTACAACTGATGATATGGGTTATTATGAAGGCGAAGTGGTTGATGGTACCTATAATTATTTGGTTGAGGCAACAGATTTTGAATCACAAATCCTTGAGGGTGTTGTTGTAACATTTGGTGCAACTGTTACCAACGATTTCGCTTTACTTGAATTCCCCTTTGCTCCTGCTGATGTTGTGGCAATAGCACAAACAGATGATGTTGTGCAAATAGCATGGAGTGCTAATGGTGGTGTACCAAATGGATTCAGCATTTACCGAACTACATGCGCAACAGCTGAGCTGGAATTTCTCGGATATACTTTAGACGAGCAATTTACTGACAATACATGGGGCGGTATGGAAGCTGGCGTTTATAAATGGGGTGTGGTTGCCGAATACGACAACAATGCATCACAAATCGTCTTTTCAAATTGTCTCGATAAAGATATGATCACCCAGGTGAGCGTATCAGTTTCAACAAACTCGCAAGATAGCCCTTCTGGAACGCAGGTTATGTTTACCAATATTTCAGAACCGGATCTTGGTTTGGTTTATGAAACCACTTTAGATGGCTCGGGCTATTTTATGTGGGACGAATTCCGCAAAGGAACATACAACATTGCTGTGAACAAAACCGGATTTGGTGCAATTGAGATACTGGAATACCTCATTGAGGAACCTGAAGATTTCGTTTGGGTACTTGAGGAATTACTTTTACCTGTTTCCGATTTGTATGTCAACCCGAATGGATTAGCCACCTGGGCTGGTGTAGGAGGAGTTGGCGGGCCGCTTCAAGGCACATGGCAGGTAGCTGCTGAACTGGGTTCAATGGGTGTTGGGCCTGCTCAGGGTGATATGTCGTGGTGGACTGTAGGTCCTGTTGACCTCGAGGATAGAATCTGTTTCTGGGACGACAGATACATCTTCCAGGCTGATGGATCTTTCAATAATGAGTTTGATGATTTAACATACCTGGAGCCATGGCAGGGCGTTAACTACGAATGCGGAACGCCTGTTGCTCCGCATGATGGCAGTGCTTTTGCTACTTATGAATATGACCTGGATGCCGGTACGATTACACTCAATGGAACAGGTGCTTTCCTTGGTTTGCCCAAAGTTTATAATGGTGGCGAACTGATCAATCCAAATGATGCACCAGAATCGATTAGTTATCTCTTTGAACTGACCGATGATGGAAATACTATGATTGTTGACATTAACGCTAATGGTGCATGGTGGCGATATAAAATGGTAAAAGCCGGATCGGCTTCTCGCTCACTGCAGGGATATAAAGTTTGGCTGGATGGTGTGTTAGTAACCGATACACAAGATAACTTCTGGCAATATGATGTTACAAACCTTGTTCCCGGACAAGAATACCTGTCCGAAGTTGCTGCGATTTATACCAATGGATTCTCCGAAAGAATGCAGTACGTATGGACTTATATTCCTTGCGAAGACTATGCCGGACCGGTAATAGTTGAAGGTGAAGTGATTGACGATGCGGATGTATTGATCAGTTGGTCAAATGTAGAGCCATTGGAATTGATTCAAATCACCCAAAATCCTGGTGCACCAGCTAACGGATACTTCCAGCAATACGGTTATGGTTACGGAGTAGCATATGACCTGAGCGCGTATCCAGATGCATTGGTAAACAGTGTTGACTTCCACCATGCCTCATGGGGAACCACCGGTACCTGGGAATACCTGATTCACATCTGGGATTGGGATACCAAAACCCTGATTGCAACTGTAGGACCAATCACCACCACCGGAAATGACCTCTGGGAAATGGGCGTTGATTTGGGCGATATAGCCACTGGCGGCGTAAGCACTGTAGCCCTGTTGATGGAGCCATTGAGCAACAGCCCGACAGATGCCTATCCAGACCTTTCATCAGATGATGCTACTAATCCACAAGGATCGATCTATGGAGATCTATCAGATCCCAACGCTATC
>Ga0100391_1001054_pt1 | contig 31540 bp, 36 predicted proteins | sample CryGeymeta201515_FD_81541 | JGI IMG/M metagenome (GOLD analysis project Ga0100391, IMG submission 81541) | Groundwater microbial communities from Crystal Geyser aquifers in Utah, USA - Crystal Geyser metaG 2015-15 | ecosystem: Environmental > Aquatic > Deep subsurface > Groundwater | place: USA... | reverse complement strand
TCCATCACTTGATCTCCTTATATATATTTTATTTGTCTTTGTTGATCTGGTTGTATGCCATAGCCAGTCTGTTTGACTGGCTATGCTATGATCTCTGTCTTCTTTCACATATGGAAAATCTAACTTTCTCCAGCCTTCAAAGTCTTTTGCTCCTTCATCTCTGAATTTCCCTAAATATGGATAGCCATCTGTCCCTTGATGGATTATATAGGTTCTCCACCATAGATTAGTTGCATCTGGTCTTTGGTTTGTCTTTGCATTTGATGTGTCTTTCCACCATTCTAATGGCCATATTCCTACTTCGTCTGTATCATAAAATGCTATGTCTACATAGTTTGGTATCCATCCTGTTCCTTGAGCATATACTTCTTTCAATGGTTTTATTTCTTTTAACAAGCTCATTTTTAACTTTTCTATGTTTTTGTTTATTTTTTCTTGTTTTGTTTCTTCTTTATTTTCTTTTTCTTCTACTTTTTTTACTTGTTTTTCCATTTTCTTTATCTTCTTATTGTTTTTCTGTCTTTCTATGGTTTTATTAGCTTTTTCTTCTGTCTCATAGGTTGCTTTTATCTTTTTGATATTTTTCTTCACCTTCTTATTTTCTGTTATAGCTTTTTCTATGTCTTTTATTTTCTTCTCTTTTTCTTTTTTTGATTTATTTTCTTTTCCTAATTCTTCGGTATTCTTTAGGTTTAGCAATAATAGTTCTCTTTGGTCTGTGATTTCTTTTTCTAATTCTGCTAAATTTTCTCCTTTTACTTTGATTAGATTATCTGTTACTTTCTCTGTTCCTACTTCTATCTCTCCTTCTATTTGTAGTACTTGGTATTCTTCGTCTTTGATTATATTGTTTATTTCTTTTGCTTCTAGATTATTCCCTTCTATTTCTACTGTTACTGGCTCTATTTCTTCTGCTTGGGATAGTTCATTATTTGCTAAAGCTAAGTTAGGGTTTAAGAAACTTAAAGTTAATAAAAAGACGATAATTATAATTAATTGGTTATTTTTCATAAGAAAACAGGGTTATTTCTTGTATTCTAATTATTGTACTCTTCCTTTAAAATTTGTCAAGTCTAAAGATTTTATTATATATAATTGATTATAATATACCTTATTTTAAAGAAATTTACTTTTAACTTTACCTCAACCTTATCTCTTGATCTCTTAATTCTTGTCTTAATAATTTATAGTTCGGTAAAGTTTTAGCTACCAAAGACCAAAATCTTGATGAATGGTTCATTTCTTTTAAATGACAAAGTTCATGAACTATGATATAATCTTGCAACTCTTCTTTTAAGAATAATATTTTATAATTAAAATTTAAATTACCTTTACTAGAACAACTTCCCCATCTGGTTTTTTGATCTCTTACAGTAACTTTATTATAATTAAATTTGTAATATTTATTAAATTCTACTAATTTTGATTTAGTCAATTCTAATACTTTTTCTTTATTTCTTATAAAATCTTTTTTACTAAATTTTCTTAAATCTTTTGATTGATTTTTACCTATTTTATCTAATTGTTTTATAATCCAATCTTTTTTTGAATTAACAAAAGTATCAATTATAAATTTAGGAACAATAGTAGGGGCAGAAACTATAATTCTTCCTATTGGATAGATAGATAATTTTATATTCTTTGCTCTCTTATTTCTTCTAATTTCATATTCAATATTTTTAATCATAAAATTTAAATTTTTACTAAGCAATCCATATACCAAAAATAAACATATATAATAAATTTGTTAATAGAAGAATACTTATAATTGTATATAATTTATCTATATACTGATTTTTATCTCCCCATTTTGCTAAAACAATAAATATTGGGAATAAAACCAAAACATACCTTGGCATACTGACAAGAGAACCTGTGACTATTGGAATTAAAAAGAACACCCAACTCCAAATTACATAAGAAATTGGAATAACTTTTTTAACTGTAACATATAAAAGAATGAATAAAGTAAATAAACTAAACCAAAGATCAAAATAACCTAAAATTAGAAAACCTTCTTCCCCAAATTTCGAAAAACTAGAAATAATATTATTCCATATAATTACAAAAGGATTGTTATAACCTTCCCTACCATAACCTGACCAATATTTTTGGGCATTAAGAAAATTAAAAAAATCTTTGGTATGATAATAGTTATATAAACCATATAGTCCTAACCCTAGAATAGGAGCTACACTTGTAATAATTGGTATTTGTATTTTTTTTATTTGAAAATCAATAGATTTAAGATATTCAAAAAGGATTACTGGAGCCATTAAAACCCCTAAAAGTCTTGTTAATGGTGATAAAAACCCAAAAATAAAAGCTAATTTATAATTTTTTACTTTTATAAAATACCATGTTGCTAAATTAATAAACAAAAATAACCCTTCTGTATATGTTGCAAAAAAGAAAAAAGATGTTGGAAATATTAATAAATACCAAGCTGTTCTATAAGCTATTTTTTTAGGAAAATCTTGCTCAATTAATTTGATTAAAAATATTATTGCTAACAAAATAGATACTCTACTGATAATTATACCAGCATATGGGTAAGAAATATTAAAAGTAAATCTTATTATTCTGATTAATAATGGATATAAGGGGAAAAATGCAAAAAATTGATCTCCCAAATTTGAATATCCCTCTCTAGCAATAACTATATAATTGTTACCGTCCCAATTTGTCCAAATTGATAAATCATTAGTTTGAGTAGATAAAGAATTAGGTTCTCCAAAAGGAATTCTATCTATTAAAGTTCTAGATAAAGTAAAAATAGCCACCATCCAGATCACCCATATTAATATAGAATATTTTAGGTTCCAATTTTTCATTTTCAAATATATATATTTATATCATAATTCCACTCCCAATCAATTCTTGATTATTATACAAAACTAAAAACTGACCTTTTGTTATAGCTCTTTGCTCTTTTAAAAAACCAACTTTTAATACATCAGGTCTGTCTGTACTATAAACTACACAATCTACATCATTACTTCTATACCTAATTTTAGCCATACATTTCAATGGGAATTCAGGTATATTATTGTCATTTGTAAAAGATAATTCATTAATTAAAACAAATTTCTTATATAAAGATTCTGGATCTAAACCCTTTGAAACAATCAAATTATTCTTATCCAAATCTTTATCTATAACAAAATATGGTATACCACCACCTATCCCAAGACCTTTTCTCTGCCCAATAGTATAATAATATAAACCCTTATGTTTACCTATAACTTCTCCATCTTCTGTAATAATATCTCCCTCATTTTCACCAACAAAAGCCTCAATAAATGAATTGACATCAATTTCACCGACAAAACAGATTCCCTGACTATCTGGTTTATCAGCATTTGGAAGGTTAACTTCTTTTGCAATTTTTCTTACTTCAGATTTCTCTAAATTACCAATTGGAAATAAGGTTTTGGATAATTCATATTGTCCTAATGTATTTAAAAAGTAAGACTGGTCTTTTGTAATATCCAAACCTTTCAACAGTTTATATTCATCTGACTCATAAACAACTCTAGCATAATGTCCGGTAGCTATCATATCAGCACCTAAAGATAAAGATTTATCTAGAAATACTTTAAATTTTATTTCTTTATTACACATCACATCAGGATTTGGTGTTCTGCCTTTTTTGATTTCTTTCACAAAATATTCTATTACCTTATCTCTATATTCTTTTTCAAAATCAAAAGTATAAATTGGTATTTTTAATAAATTAGCAATCTGCCTTGCATCTTCAAAGTCTGATTGAGATGAACATGGAAAATCAAATTCTCCTCTACTAGTTTTTAATTTACCTGACCAATTCTTCATAAAAACTCCAATAACTTCATATCCTTGTTTTTGTAACAAATAAGCTGTTACTGAAGAATCCACACCTCCAGACATTCCCACAAAAATTTTTTTCATAACTAAATTAAATTTATTATCTTCAGTTGATAATTATATCACAAAAAAATTATTTTGATAATAAAATTTCCTATTTAAAATCCAGGTAAAGCTCCATCAGAACAGCCACATCTTGCTCCATATTCTATAGACCAAAGATATGAATAAAATGTTATCTTCGGTGGTATACCAGGAACAATTCCTAGACATAACACATTTCTACATATTGAGCACAATGCAACACCACTATATAATTTACTAACTGGTTTCGTATCTCCTTCCACAGCTCTCTTTGCTCCACAGCTCCTTAATTGCAAAGTACTGATTTGACCTGCTACTTCAGATAGTACTGTATTTAAAGTTAGATTAACAACACTAAGAATACTATCAACACCATTTGTAACTAAATCTTCTAATCCACTTGGAATTGTACTATTACCACCTAAAGAAAGAGAGAAATCAGAGGAGATAGTTTGAGCATCAGTATTTTTAGGTTTAAACCCATACCCTAATTTATTAATTATAGATTTTATATTTTTACCAAAAATATTGTTTTTCAAATTTTTACTAATACCAGAATTACAATTAGGATGTTCATATAAAGAGCAATATCTATTATAAAATTCCGGATCTAATTCTGGATATAATAAAGATATTATTTTTATATGATATATCTCTGATGGAGTAAAATTAAATTGCTCTAAATTTATATTTTTTTTATAATCTATAATTTTAGGTTTATCTCTAAGTTCAGGACTAGCTGAATCAGTACCTATAAGAGCTAAAGGAACATCATTTTCTTTATAATAATCTAAATAGTTCACAAATGAAAAAGAATATCCTTGTTCATTCAAATTTGTAATATATTTAGAAAACAATTTTAACCAAACAAAATCAAAAACTTTTTGATCAAAACCTTCTATAGAAGTAATTAATTCTGTATTAGGATAATCAGAACCATTATCATAAGGAGCATATTTGAATTTATAATTATTTAAAGGATCTAAATTAGCTAAAACATCTAACAAATACTTACTATTATTATAATTAGGTAATTTTGATTCTGGATCAATATCTGATGAAGGAATTGGGGTAAAATTAATTCTATCATTTCCACCTCCAACATTTTCTTTAACATTATTTTTGGTATTAATCTCAGAACTATTAACTTTATTCTCAATTATATCTACTGAAGATGACTGATTATTATTCACTGAACTTATATTAGAATTAAAATCTAAGTTATTTTCTATTTTTATCTCAGTATTTTTTTCAAACAAAAATGTATCTTGCCCTAAAGGTATTTTAGATGAATTTAATTTTTTATTTGAAGATACCTTAATATCTTTATCCTCTTTTTGTATATCAATATAAAAGGCATAACTTGTTCCTAAAAAAATACATAGTACCAATATAGAGATTATAATCTTATATCTTTTCAATATTATTTTTATTTGGTTTAAGTTCATAAATTTTTTGAATTACTATGTCAGATCCTTTTTGTAAGTCACTTTCTGATTTTATTATATCATATATTCTAAATTTTTTACCTACAACAAATTCCATTTGATAAAATATAGGAATGTTTGCCCATCTTCTTTTATAATTTAAATATATTGGAATTATATCAGACTTACTTTTCCATGCAAGATACGAGATTCCTCTTTTACCTCTCTTATCCTTCTCTGTTACCTTTTTTATCTTTCCTTCTGGGAATATACCTATAATATGTTTTTTCTTTAAAAGATCAACTCCTTCATCTAAAATATTTAAACCTTGTTTATTTATTAATCTTAAACTTTTCATTGCTTTAATATACCATCCTAAAACAGGCATGTCATAATAAACATGCCATGCATAAAATCTTATATCTATATTTTTTCTATTTATAAATGATATAAAATAAGCTATGAATATAGGATCCAATCTTGATTCATGATTAGAAGCAATAATAACTGGGCCTTTTAAGTTTTTTAAATTTCCAATACCACTAAATATAATTGGAACAGAAAATATATGCACTAAGATATATACGACAATGTATGTGATTTTAGATAAAAAATAATACATAACTTAAAAGTTAATTAATGTAATTATATAAAAAAAACTTCTTTTTGTAAAGAAGCTTTTTTTATACTATATTTACTATTTTTTCTCTATATCTTTCCACTTATCTTTTAATATTGTAGCCACTTCTGCTACTTGTTCTTTAGTAACTTTTTCAATTTTTTGATACTCTGATATAGCTTTATCTACTATTTCATGATACTTCTCTTTGGTTAAATCTTTAACTTCCTTAATTTTATCAATTACATCTTTACTTACTTTTGAATAAACTTTTTTCAAATCTTTTCTAGTTTCTTTACCTGCTTTAGGAGCAAATAATATTCCTGTTAATCCTCCTACAGCTAAACCAGTAACTAGTCCAGCTAAAACATGTCTTTTCTTCATAAATTTATTAAATTATTCTTTTTCTTATAATTTTTGCCTTGTTTTCTCTAGACAAATTAATTTCATCATCTAAACTCTTCTCTCTTTTTTCTGAATGAGAAAAAAAACTAGCTGATTTTTTATTTTTACCAAAGAAAACACTGCTAATAATATTGGGTATATCTCCCAATAAATCAGCAAAACTAATTATTTTTTTTACTTTAACTTCTAAATCATCAGCTATATCTAGAGCTTTGTTACCTACAGATTGAAATTTATCTAAAGTAACTTTAACTCTATCAATAGATTTTTTTAAGTCTATCATTATAGCTATAACATAAACTAAAATAACAAATACTTCAGTTAACAATATTATATATAAGATTTGAATTATATCTTGATAGTTCATTTTTTTTGATTTAAGCTTCTTACAATATTATTATATCATAGTTTATAGTATTTGTTAATAGATAGTTATCAACAATTAGCAATTTTTAATTAATTCATCAAGTCTAATTTTAAAATTATCATCTCGCCAAATATCCTGATGTAAATTTACTCCATAATTAAGCTTCCAAAACAGATTATTATCATCATTTTTTTTAATACCAAAGAGACCTATTGGCTTATAGAGATTAATTATCATAGAAGAAATTAGAGCATTATCCCAAAAACAGTATATATTTATAAAATCTATTTCTTTTTTCAATAAAATATTTAAATTATCTTCTTGACTTATATCAGCTAAAACAAAAACTACTTTTTTTATCGATGGAATCAATTTATATTTTTGTATAGTATTCAGAAAAAATTTACACCCCATAGAGTGACAAATAATTATTTCTGGTTTATTTAAATTCATTTGATCAAATAATCTTTGTTGCCAAAATAAATCTGAAATTCTATCTCTTTCTTTATGATATAAATTTACTTGAGAAAATAAGTTAATTTTAGAGAAAAAATTCCTATGATCAGTTATAGCCCATTTAAACACATAAGCTTCTTGATTTCTTATTTCATTATCAAATATATAAAAACCTAAATTATCAGGAATACTATCTTCTCTGATATCAAGACTTTTTCCATAACCATGTATTAAGAAATATTTCATAAAATATAGACGAGATTTATTAACCTCGTCTTTTTAAATTAATTGTTACTTATAGTAATATATATATTTCCATTTTCATAAGGATATATCAAACTAATTTTTTTGTTTGAATCAGATAGATCATTTAGACACATTTCTGACTTTAATAAATGAATTGGAATAAAAATTGTTTTTTCTTCTGAAGAGTTTATTAATTTTTTTTTATTAACTTTAGATTTATTCATACTCTGATCCTGAATCTAAACAACCTTTATTTTATAACATTTATAAGCAATTTTGTCAATACTAAATATCTTTTTTTGTTTAATTAGACTTATGATCTAAATCATCATCTATAATAATATCTGGAATACGAGTAACTATAGCTAATATGATCCATAAGAATCCCATCAAATAAGGATCATTAAACATTCCTGTAATTGTAATTGCTAAAATTATATTAAGAATTATATTTGAAAGTTTTGTATCAGATGAATAAAAGAAAAATGATTGCTTAACTAAAGTGTAAAAAATTGTAAATAATATACTTACTCCAATAATTCCAGAACTAACAAAGACTCCTAAGAATAGATTGCTAGCATTTCTACCATCTCCGACTCTATGCTCATAACCATTAAAGCCAACACCTGTAAGAAAATATTCCGTACCTATTTCTAAAGCATTATTATAGTCATCTTGTCGTTTGATAATATTTATATCTTTTTCTATATTCTTTGATATTTCCTCATCTTGATTATATTGAGTAATTTCTTTATCATAATAAACCATATCTTGTGTAAATATAGATAAAGCCCTATCTTTTAAATTAAATCCTGTTATTCCAGTTTGTGATAGAATAACTGCCAAAAATATAGTGATTGCAATACTTGTCATATACTTAAGCAAATTTTTCTTTTTATCACCCCAAATAATGTTTCTAAGGAAGAATATACCTGTAATAATAAATATTGCTAACCAAGAGGCTCTTGTCAAACTAGCTATTACTATAAATAAAAGTCCAAGCATTAAATACCATAATGACCATTTTTTTTGTAAATTTAACTGTATTGGCAATAATATTGCATAAATAATAGTCAAGAACATAGCTAACCAGTTTGGTTCTGGTAATAATGAGTCCACCCTACCATCAAAAACAGTAAATGTATTCCAGCCAAATTTAAATGCTATTCCCTCATATACTCCTATCAAAATCAATACTCCTGTTGAATAAAATAAAGTTTTAAAGACATTATATAATTGATTTTTATTTCTAATTCCATAAAAGATTATGATAAACAAAATTAAATATAGTAAAGCTATAGCTGATTTTATAAAACTTTGATTAATATCTCCTCCATAAAAATAACCACTTATACTAGCTATAATCCATATTAAGGTAAATAAAATTAAATAAATATTTTGATAATATATTTCAAGATTAAATATATTTTTTAATATATAATTTATTTTTGATTGTATATTATCTCTATACAAATAAATAGATAGTAAAAGTACTATTAAAATAATAACCTGATAAATTCTTATTTGGAAACCTTGTATAGATATTTGTAAAATTTCAAAGGGAAGCATAAATATCAATAGATACCACAATTTTCTAAATATATTTTTCATTCTAATCTTAATTATTTAATATATTAATATTCTAACAAATTTTTTCTTATATGTAAATTTAAAAAGACTATAGTAAATCATAGCCTTTTTAAATTTGTAATTTTTAAAGAGTTTTCTCTCCTTCTTCCCAATCAACTGGACATAATCCACCGTTTTGTAAAGCTTGTAATACTCTAACTGTTTCGTGAATTGATCTTCCTACATTCAAATCAGATACAACTGCATATCTCAAAATACCATTTGGATCAATAATGAATGTCCCTCTCAAAGCAACTCCTCCATCATCATCAACCAAAACATTATACTCTTCTGCTGTTTCTTTTTTGAAATCAGATAATAGAGGGTATTCTAATTTTCCTAAATCTTTCTCAACCCAAGCTTTATGAGAATGAACACTATCTACACTTATTCCAAAAACTTGAGCTTTCAATTTTTCAAAAGATTTAATTTCTTTATTAAAACCAGTAATTTCAGTTGGGCATACAAATGTAAAATCAAGTGGGTAGAAAAAAACTACCGCCCATTTACCTTCTGCATTTGTTTGTGATAATGAATATTCATTGAATTTACCATCCTGATAACCTTTTAAAGTAAAATCTGGTGCTGGTTGTCCTACTTTTATCATATAATTATGTGTTTAAAATGTTTAATATATTTGATTGCATAAAAATTTCTATGCATAATAATTATAGCAGATATCACATTATATTGCTAATCTTTTTTGCAATTTTGATCTGTAAAAATTATTATAGACAACAAATAAAAAAAGTGGTATTATTTATTCTGAAATTAATATTTATTTAAAATTATGAATTATAAGATAACAAATACAAAATATAAAGCCTTGAGGCATTTTATATCTATACCATTTATTTATATAGTAATAGTACCAACAATATTTATGGATATATTTTTGGAATTATACCATAGAATATGTTTCCCTTTGTATGGTATAGAATATGTAAATAGAAGAAGTTATATAAAAATAGATAGACATAAATTAAAATTCTTAAATCCAGTTCAGAAAATAAATTGTATGTATTGTGGTTATGTAAATGGATTTATGGGTTATGGGACAGAAATTGTAGCAAGAACCGAACAATATTGGTGTGGAATTCAACATAAAAAATCAAAAGGATTTATTGCTCCAAAACATCACGATGAATTTATAAAATATGATGATTTTTCTGGATTTAAAGATACATATCTTAAATAAATTACAACTATTTATTTTTTAAATTTAACTAATTTAGGTATTTCTAAATCGTCTTCTGATATCTTCTTTTCTAAAAATCTTTGACTAAATTCATCTAAAAGCTCCCCTACTAGATTATCGTCTGATAATCTCTCTTCTGTTTCTTTATCATATTCTTTTTTTAATATATTAGACTTAACATTATACTCAATCCCCCCAAAAGGATTTTGTGATTTAGAGAATATCTCTTTTAACTTTCTTGCTAATATAGGATTTTGAACTTCTTCTTTTTCATCCAAATCTAATTTAGTCTCACTAATTTCTTGATTCTTATCTATTTCTATTGGATTTATTTTAGTCTCGATTAATTCTACTTTTTCACTATTCTCCAAAGATTCAACCTTATTCACAATCTCTTGTGATATTGATTCAACACTGGAATCTTTTTCAGTTATATCTAATTCCTTACTATTTATAATATTAAGATATTTTTTTTCTTCAAATTTTGTATCACTTTTTGTAGTAATAATATCTTCTTCAATTAGTTTAATCTCTTCCTTTACATTTAAGATATTTTCTGAATTTTGAATAGGCTTTTGTATCTCTTCTTTGTTTTTTTCTCCAAATTCAGGGTTTTTAATATTAACATCAGCTGGTAGTGATGGTCTATCTTCTAATTTACTTATCTCTAATTTTGGAGTATTATACTTATTTGTATAATTATTATTTTGATTTAGTGCAGGTTTTTGGTAAGCTGGTCTATTTTGATTTGAGCCTTGCTGTTGTCTATTATTCTGATAATTAGATCTATTATTTTGCTTAAAACCATTATTAGAACCGTTATTTCTCTGAGGGTCTGTTGGGATAGAATTAGCTTCAGACTCTTCTTTTAATTTAGCAATAGGTACCCCATAAGTTTTACTAGAAAATTCTATAATCTGCTCTTTTAGGGATATTTCTTGTACAGCAGGATCTATTAATGTATCAGCACTAAATGGAGCTGATGTCACACCATCTATCATCAATTTAAGATATATTTTCCATTTAGGTAAACTAACTAAATCTTCTACAGTGAGAACTGGTGAAACTTCTTTCTCAAACCGTTCGGCATCACCAGCTCCAATTCTAAACATAACTGTAGTTCCAACATTGCCAAATACAGCAGATTGAACTGTTTCTGGTAATTGATCTATATATTGGTGAGCCAAAATTAAAGATAGTCTATATTTACGAGCTTCAGATAATATCTCAGCAAAAGAGTCTGTTGAAAAGTTTTGAAACTCATCAATATAAGCAAAAAAATCTTTCCTTTCTTCTTGTGGTATATCTACCCTACTCATAGCAGCCATTTGCATTTTAGTTACCATCATAGCACCTAATAATTGAGCTCCACCTTCCCCAACTGCTCCCTTAGATAAATTCATAATCAAAATCTTTCTTTCATCCATAACTTCTCTAATATTAAAGCTTGATTTTTTTTGTCCAATAATATTCCTAATTAGAGGAGATGAAGTAAATTGCCCTACCTTATTTTGGATAGGAGCTACAGCCTCAGCTTGCATCTTTTCACCATAACCCTCGAATTCATTTAACCAAAATGCTTTGATAATTGGATCTTCAATTTTGTATACAATCTTTGCTCTAAAATCTTTATCAACAAGAATTCTCATAATATCTAAGAGAGTACTCTCATCACTTTCTAATAGGGTTAAAATAGCATTTCTAAGTATATATTCTAATCTAGGACCCCAAGAATCAGCCCAAATTTTTTTAAAAACTCCTACTAGACCATCCGCTACAATATGTCTTTGATTTTTAGGGACATCACCAAGCACATTAAATCCAATTGGATTATCTAAATCTTGTGGATTAAAATAAATTACATCATGCATTCTTTCTGGAGGAATACAATCTAATAAATATTCTGCCAAATCTCCATGAGGATCAATCAAAGAAATACCATGACCATTTTGAATATCTGATACAGCCATATTCAACATTAAAGAGCTTTTACCCATACCAGTTTTTCCTATGATATGCATGTGCCTTCTTCTATCATCTAACTTTATTCCAAACAATCTTGCTTTATTATGAAAATTTGTTTTACCAATAACTGTAATACTGTCTTTAAAGTTTGACATATTTTGAATTTAATTTTATATAGTTATATGTTTATATTATATACTATTAATTGATCAAAGGCAATTCTGAAGGAGGAGTAGCTTTTTTTGATCTTACTCTCTTTAGGGTACTTGTTGTAATTGTCCCATTAGGAAAATGAAATACAGTAGCTAATTCTTCTGTATTAAAAACAAATTTTGTGCTCTTAATCTTTCTTCCAATATAATTGTCTAAGAGTAAATTTTTTCTTAACCTCTCTGAACTTTTGTCAGCTTTTCCAAAAAAATTTTCCACTGATGGAACTGTTTTATCATCTAACCTAAAGGAATTAAGTGAAGCATCATTAAATTGCTTTAGGGCCCCAAAAATAGTCTTAATAGAAGCTGAGTTAAATATTTCTTTAGGAGCAATATAAATCACTCTCATAACAGTCTTGAACCCTGATTTAGTGATGTTATTTTCTATAGCTTTAATAGCTTCAGCTTTACCTGGAGTCAAATCTTGTGCTATACCAAATTTTTGTTCTGGAGTAGAAGGGGCAACTGGAGCTTTTATTAAACCAAAAGATATTGCTTCTATCAAAGGCATTAAATATTTATCTACAAATCCTCTTTTATCATCTACTCTCTTACCCAAAAGTTTTTCTAGCTCTTTTTTACTATTATCAATCCAATCATCATCAGCTGGTTCTATAGGTAATTGTATCCATAGCTGTTCACCAGACTCAAGATTAGCTAACACTTCTAAAATTTGAGACAAAGGATCATCTTCTGATCCACTATGACTCATATAAGTTCTAATAGGATATGCATCTTTTTTTGCCATCCCAAAATCTCCCCCAAAAATATCATAATCTATTTCTAACTTTTCTCTATCAAGATTCAATACATAATCTTTAACCTCCGTAATTTCCACTTCTGGAAAAGACCCATAAACTGCATTTTCTACTAATCTCCTGTATTTTTTAAGAGTTCTAATCAAAAAGTGAATTTCTCCATTAATCCCTACAATTTCTAAAGAGAACATATCTTGCTTAGCTCCTTTAATATTTTTATCCCACCAGCTATAACCAGTTCTTCCCCCGTGTAATGTAGTAATAACTTTTTCCATTGATTTTGGAGTTTTTTCTTCTCCTTTTTCTAAAACAATTTCTAATAAGTCAAAATTCCAATTCTTAGCTAAAAAAATTCCTGTAGCATAATCTCCATATAGAGTTTTTAGAATTAGCCATAATATTACAGGAAGCCAAACCCACCACAAACTAAATATTATAGAGAAAAACAAAAAGAATTGTGATATAGCGGTAAATAAATCTGAGAAAATATTCATTTTTTAAATAAATTTTAACTGATATTTATAGTATATCAGGTTTTGGATTTTTAGGAAATAAAAAACCCCGTATTTGTAAAAATACGGGGTTTGGTTTAAAATATTGTTGAGTTTATCCACCTACTACTTTAATCAGTTGCCCGTCTTGAGCAAATAATTTATTGTGCTCGTTTTCACCAGCACCAGCTTGACCAATTCTAGATCTGTAAAAAGCTTCTCCTGCTTGGTTCACCAACTTATATCTCATAATACCGTTCACTACAATATATTGTGGTAATTGGTTAATATCTATTTTTGGCTTAGATGCAAGAAGATCAGGTACTTTTACCACATTGGGTGGTAAAAGTGAGTTGGGTTGAGAAGAAACTTTTGTATCGTTAGATTTCTGAGATCTGATCTCTCTGACAACCTGTCTTCGAGAAGCAATATAACCCTTAATAATCTGATCATCTAGAATTTGATTTGACTTACCTAAATAGATATTATCAAATTTCTTCATTTCTGACTCAGACATATTATCAAAGTAACCAGTTTCTTGATACAAATATTCATATAAGAGAGCAATAAGTACTCTTTTCTCTGGAGTATCAGGGCCTCTCATAATCTGTAGGTATTGAGTAGCTCTCCCACCATACACCTCACAGAGCATTGATCTGTAAAGAACCTCTCTCGGAATATTAGCTCTGGAAGGGGTACTGAAGGATAAAATCCAAAGCCCGTAAGAACCATTATTAGTAACAGGTACAACAGTTTCACCGCATCCATTTGGAATAACCAATGAATTTGCTGGATAGCCCGAGGGGGCATTGGAAGTATTAAGTACACCCTGCATATTTATCCCTCCAGACTTAACTTGCTGAGTTCCTCCACCGCCTCCCACAGAAATGGAGTTAGACTCTAGCGAGGATTCAACATTTACAGTTAGTCCTGGGACTTCCTGAGCACCCACACTTTCAGAATTTCCAAATGCTAATGCAGATACAAGAACTAAACCACCATATACAAGATTTTTATTTTTCATGATTAAATTTTTTATAAAGTACTTTAAAATGCTATCAATAACATTCTAAGCCAAATTGTAACATATTTATAGTATTTTGTCAAGTAAAATGCTATAAATAAACTTTATTATTTAAATTCAACCAAACCTTTAAAGAAAAAAATCTCACACAATACTGTGTAAGATTTATATCAAATTTAAGTTAAATTACTTTGGCTACAACTACGGAGTAGTTGTAGGGTTAGGAGTTCCCATGGGGGCAGTCTGAAAGTAATTAGTAACGTTAGAATACGCACTTGAAGTACCACCTCCAGTCACCGCGGTGTTCGTTGCACCTCCCACACCTATATTGATGACAGGAGAACCCTGATCATCTTTTGTGTAGGATCCTTCATAAGAACTTCCTGCATTAGAAAAATTTTTCATTGGGTCATAGCCTGCAGGAGCTTCTACACTCCCCGAAGATGTGGACTTCCCTTCGATAAAAACCAAAGGAAGTGTACCTTCAGGTCCAACACCAATAAATGCGTTAGACGAACCAAAGGCATTACCAATAGGATTTGTTCCTACTATTTCCATAGGGTTACCAGTGTCACCTCCACCACTGGTAGTAACTGAGTTGAAATAAGAACCACCTTGGTTCGTTATTTCAGGATTAACAAGAGTCTCTCCATTCCAAGCACCACCATAGGTGCTACCCGCAAAAGCTCCTGTCCCCAACCCTGGGGAGGCGTTAGAGTATCCATTTCCTTGTCCCCATACAGGTGTCTCAACTACTCCAGGAATGCTTTGAGCATTAACTGCTCCAACAAATCCAAATACGGTAGTTAGAATAACGAACACCGAATTTTTAATAGTCCCCATAATAGACCTCCTAGGTCATAAAATTTAATGTACAAAAGGTTATTTCTAGTTTTTAAACCTTCCTTAACCTTTCTTAAGATAACTCTATCATAAAAAATAGATTTTGTCAAGGGTTTTAGTATAAAAAATTGCATATTTTTATATTTTATCAATATTAATACATAAAAATTATTATATATCCTTGACTTTTATCTAAAAAAAATATATGATATATAATATTATAAATGATATTTTATTACTATTATGGTAAAAGGTGCTGCAAGTAAAAATAGAAGACGAAATAGAAGACATGGGTTTAGAACCAGAATGGCTACTAAGGCTGGAAGAGCTGTTATTAACAGAAGAAGAGCTAAAGGTAGAAGTTCTCTAACTGTCTAATCAATCTAATTTTGACTTTGAAATAAAGAGGACTAAAAAACCTCTTTATTTTTTATTAAAGTATAAATTTATATAAAATGAAAAGATTAAAAGACAATAATCAATTGAAATTATATCTCAGAAAAAATTTTAGACATAGATCTAGTTTATTTGATATAATTATTGCTCCTAATTTAGATTATAATCATAATTTTGCTAATATTATTATCTCAAAGAAGAATATTGCTTTGGCTTTTCAAAGAAACTTAATTAAGAGAAGATTTAAGTCTGCCTTAAATATGATTTTTAGCTATAATTATGATAAAAATTATGTTATAATTGTATTGATTAAAAGTAAAGAGATTTGTAATATTACTTTCAAATCTCTTTTAAACGAAATTAAATCGTTGAATTTATTAAACTAAACCTATTTATTATGAGCTTTTTATTTCATGAATTATTGTATAGACCTCTTTTTAATCTTATTACTTGGTTTTATAATCTAACTGGGGATCTTGGAATAGCTATTATCCTAACAACTATTATTGTGAGAGTTCTGATGTTACCTCTGTACAAACAGAATATCAAAAATCAAAGGGAGATGACTATGCTTCAGCCTAAAATTAAAGAGTTGCAAGAAAAATACAAGGATGATAGAACTAAACTATCTGAAGCTATGTTGAATATATATAAAGAGCATAATATAAATCCCTTTGCTGGATTTCTACTTTTATTTGCTCAATTACCTATTATAATTGCTATTTATCGAGTAGCGGAAAATATGTTTAGACCTGAAACTTATCCAACTCTATATAATTTTATAAGTTTACCAGAATCATTTAATAATATGTCTCTTGGGTTTGTTAATATAGCTAATTCTGGTAACTTATTTTTAGCCTTATTAGTTGGAATTAGTCAATATTATCAGATAAGTATGATGATTGATAGAAATAAAAAAGATTCTAAACCAAAGAAGAAAGTTAAAAAATCAATTAAAGATACTCCTGCTGAACCAGATATTGCTAAAATTATGAATACTCAAATGAAATATATGATGCCTATTTTGGTAACTGTATTTGCCTTTAATTTGCAAGCTGCTATGAGTTTTTATTGGATAGCTTCTACTTTAGTCACTATTATTCAAGAATTTTTAATATTTAGAAAAGATAAAAAAGCTTAGTTTTTATTATAAATTATGAATCAAAATAAAAAATTAGCCCTAAATTCAATTATTCAGATTATCGGAAAAGTCTTAATGACTATAATAGGTTTAGTTTCTATTAAAATTCTAACATTTTATTTGGGTAAAGATAGCTTTGGAGAATATAATATTATAACTAACTATTTGATATTTTGGACTATTGTAGCTGAACTTGGTTTAAATGTTTTTCTCACAACTGAAATTTCTACTGTATCAGAGAAGCAAGCGACTAAAAACATCTCTAATATTTTTACACTGAGGGTAACTATTGCTTTTTTAGTTTTATTTTTATCTTCTATTGTAGTATGGTTTTTTAATTATTCTAATGAAGTTAAACTCTTAATTCCTATCGGGGCTATCGGAGCCTTTGGATTTTCTGTTTCACAAGTTTTGGTGGGAGTATTTCAAAAACATCTCCGTACAGATAAATTAATTATTGGAGATCTGATTGCAAGAGCAACTCTTATGATTGGGATGATTTTATTAGTTTTATTTTCTAATATATCTCTATTTAATATTGTTCTTGTATATACTTTATCTGGATTATTAAATTTGGCTTTTGTCTATTTCTCAGCTCGTAAATATTATAAAATCAAATTAGCTTTTGATTATACTTATTGGAAATATCTTATTGTCGAGGCTATCCCATTATTTATTATAGTTGCTTTTAATTTGATCTATTATCGTTTAGATGGTATTATGCTTTCCATTATGAAAACTCCTGCTGATGTTGGACTTTATGGTATTGCTTATAAAGTTTTAGAAATAATCATTACTTTTCCTGGGATGTTTATTGGTTTATTATTACCAATATTTGCTAAATATTATTTCAAAGATAAAAAAAGATTTGATGAGATCTTCCAAAAATCTTTCAATCTTATGCTATCTCTTGCTATTCCAATCACTGTAGCTGGAATATTATTATCTGAAAAAATTATCTTATTAATGTCGGATAGTTCTTATTTAGAAGCCTCAAATGCTCTTAAATATCTTTTTGTTGCTATTGGATGTATTTTTATAGGTAATCTACTCGGAAATGTTTTAATAGTCTCAAAACACCAAAAAGTAAGTATGTATATATCAATTTTTGGAGCATTTCTTAATATTGGCTTGAATTTATATCTTATACCTGAATATTCTTTTGTAGGAGCTGCGATCGCAACAGCCATAACAGAGTTTTTTGTATTAATAGCTTATCTATTTATTGCTTATAAATATGGTTCTATTGTACCTAAAATATCTAAAAATATAGTTTGGGTTGGAGTGGCTAGTATTTTTATGGGATTAGCTATTTATAATTCGAATGATCTAAATATATTTATCCAATCATTATTAGGAATATTTATTTTTGTTATAATAATGTCAATCTTGGGTATCAAAAATTTAAAATCTTTATATAAAATAGATATTCAATAATTATATGATTTCTATATTAATTGTAAATTATAAAACCAGAAATTATCTACTAAAATTAATTACATCTATCTTAGATAAAATTCCTAATAAAAAAGAGATTATAATTGTAGATAATAATTCTGGTGATGATTTAGAAGATATAAAAGAATTTGATAAATCTATCAAAATTATATATAGTAAAGAAAATAATGGATTTGGCTCTGGTATAAATTTAGGGGCAAAAGTAGCTCAAGGAGAATGGCTATTTGTTATAAATCCTGATACTCTAATCTTAGATAATCCCCTACCAAAACTATATTCTCTTGACTCTAATATAGCTATGTTAGGTCTCAATTTGGTTAATAGTAATAATCAGATTCAAGCTTATCAATTTGGAGAATTTCCTACTCCATTCTCACTTCTATTTAATAAATCTAAATTAGATTGGAATACAAACCCTGCTAATGAATTATTTCCTGACTGGATAGGTGGTGGAGCCTTTCTGATTAAAAAAGAAATCTTTGATAAAGTCGGTGGCTATGATGATAGGTATTTTATGTACTATGAAGATATAGATTTATGCTACAGATTAAAACAAAATAATTTCAAAATAATTTGGGCTAAAAATCTAAAAATTTGGCATCATGAAGGAGGCGCAGAACCACTGAAATTTAGGACAAAACAAAGATATTATAAATCTCAAAGACAATATATAGCTATATTTCACTCTAAACTCTGGTTACCTGTATTTTTTATTTTACATCAAATTTTGCTTTGGAAACTTTATTTAAATTATAAAAAATAATTTTTAGATCAAAGTTAAAACCCCCATCTATTGATGGAGGTAAAATAACAATTATTTTGATGAAGAGGGTAAATAATGCTCATAACAAGCTAGTACTGCATCCAATACATAATGAGAGGTATCTACAATATTCTCTTCTTTAATTTTTCTTCTTGTTTCAGCAAGAATTGTTTTTTGCTCATCTGTTAAAACAGAGAGCTTATCCTCTCTTTCTAACTTATTAAAATAAGCTATGCCTATGATAACAGGCATTTTACTATCACTTTCTTGACTCATTCTTAGGCTACAAGAACCATAACTCATTAATCCGAGAATTCCTACACTGTTACAAACAGGTCTAACTTCCATAATTTTTTAAAGAACTAATTTACAAATAAATTATATCACATAAACACACATTTGTCAATAATAATTATCATAATTTTATTATTTTAATGATACCTTTTTAGATTTACTATTTCTCTTTATACAAAAAAATAGAGTTTTTTAGGCTCTATTTTCTCTGAATTAATTATAAAGTCTATAATTTAACTTTGATTGATGGGCTTTGTGTCAAGGTTAAATAAGCTAGTTTTATCATATCACCTTTTACTTTTTCTGGTTTATTCTTATCTACTTCTGATACGAATTCCTTTATATTAGCCAATATTTCTTCTTTAGTGAAAGAAACTTTTCCTATACTTTGGTGAATTATTCCAGTTTTATCCATTCTAAACTCAGCTTTCCCAGCTTTGAATTCTTTTACAATTTTTGAGACATCTTCTGTAGTTGTCCCATTTTTAGGAGAAGGCATTAATCCTTTTGGGCCTAAAATTTTAGCAACAGGAGCTAATAATTTCATAAAGTCTGGAGTAGCAATAATTATGTCTGCTTCTATTCCACCATTCTTTTTGATCTCTTCAATTATTTCTTTTCCCCCTACTAGATCTGCTCCTGCCAATTTAGCTTGTGAAGATTTCTCTTCATTATCTGTCAAAACAATAACTCTTTTAGTCTTAGCAACTGGTTTTGGTAATAGAACTGATCCTCTTACAGATTGAGGTCCTTTTGTTCCCTTTAAATTTACAACTAAATGTAGCTCTACACTCTCATCAAATGCACCTTTCTTCAAAGATAACATTGTATCTATTCCTTCTTCTAGAGAATATACTTTTGTCTTATCTATAGACTCTAACTTTGATTTATATAATTTACTTCTATACTTCATATATTTTTTTGTAGTACTAACGAAATAATAAAATTATCTCTTCTACTTTAAAATTAATCTTAATAATCTAATTCGACTCCCATTGATCTTGCTGTTCCTTCAACAACTTTCATAGCTGATGATAATTCAAAAGCATTTAAATCAACCATTTTTTGCTCAGCAATAGATTTTACTTGATCTTGTGTTAATTTACCAACTTTAGTTTTGTTTGGCACTGCAGATCCTTTTTGTAAGTTTAAAGCTTTCTTGATCAAATCAGCTACTGGAGATACTTTTAATATGAAATCAAAAGTTCTATCTTCATAAATAGTAATCTCTACTGGGATAACTTCTCCCATTCTGTCTCTTGTTAAATCATTGAACTTTATACAAAATTCTTGCAATTTTATCCCATGGGGACCTAATGCTGTTCCTACAGGTGGAGCTGGGTTTGCACTTCCTCCTTTGACCTGTAATTTTACGACTGTTTTTATCGGCTTACTCATAAATAAAATTTAACCAATCTAATATTATTACTTTAAGTATTCTATCATATAAAAGAAATTTAGTAAAGTATTTGACTAAATTTTCTTAATTTGGAGAGAATCAAGTTCTACTGGAGTATTTCTTCCAAACATATTTACTAATACTTTCACTTTTCCTTTGGACTCATCTATTTCTGAAATTTTACCTTCAAAGTCTTTAAATGATCCATCGATTATCTTTACCAAATCTTCTACTTCAAAATTTAGAGAATGTTTAGGTTCTTCTTTTTCAACTTTATGCTGAATGATTCCCATCTCATCTGGGGATACGGGAATAGGAGTTGTCCCTGCACCTATAAATCCTGTTACATTAGGTGTATTCCTTACTACATACCAAGACTCATCTTCCACAATCATTTCTACAAAAACATATCCTGGAAAGATTTTTTCTTCTACTGTTACTCTTTTCCCATTTCTAACTTTGATCTTTTTCTCTTTTGGTACTATAACTTGAAATATATAATCTTCCATACCCATAGTCTGGATTCTTTTTTGAAGATTCTGAGCGACATTATCTTCTAATCCTGATACACTATGAATAACATACCAATTTTTTTGTGATGCAATAGAGTGTTGTTTTGCCATAAAATTTTTATAGAATAAAATTATTAAGTATATAATTGAAAAGTAAGTCAAACACACCCAAAAAAGCTGCCGCTACTAATGACACTACTATAACTATTATTGTATAATTATAAGTATCTTTTTTACTTAACCAAGTAACTTTTTTTATCTCAAAATAAGATTCTTTAAAGTATTTAGTAATTTGGTTTATCATAATCTTTATAATTAATTCTAGTTATAATATAATATTAATTCAAAAAAGTAAAGAGTTCTTAGATATGACTGATTTGAATATTTTCTTTTCCTTCAGAAATAACATCAACTACTACAAAATAAAGTTTTTCTTCTATATTAGAATAAGCTTCTTCTTTAATAGTAGATAAGATTGATTGAATATTATAATTTTCTGGTGAATTCTCAACATAAACTGCTTCTATACCTTTCGCTATACCAGTTTTTGAATAATACTCTTTGTTTGAAGTAATAACATATATAGGCAAATTTGGTCTGAACTTTGAAACATGTTCTCCCATTCCAATTCCCTTAGGATCTAATACCAAAATACCATCTGAAATTGTTTCTCTGGATAATTTCATTGTTGCATAACTAAGCTCTTGATGAGTATTTTTTTCATCATCTAAGTCGTAGTATGATTGGTCTTTGTACTCAGCAAATAAAGATAATTCTGTAGCTTGAATAATTTTTGACATCATTTGTACAGCTTCCAATGGATACATACCTCCTGAGGTTTCTCCTGACAACATAACTGCATCTGTATTATCTATAACAGCATTAGCTACATCTGATACTTCCGCTCTTGTTGGTCTTGGATTTCTAATCATAGAATCTAGCATTTGTGTTGCAACAATAACTCTTTTTCCTCTTAGAATACAAAGTTCTATTATGCTCTTTTGGATAACTGGAACTTCTTCAGCTGGAACTTCTATAGCTAAATCTCCTCTTGCTACCATTATTCCATCCACAACATCCAAAATATCATCTATAGAATCAACTGCATCCGGCTTTTCTACTTTTGCAAAAACTAATGGATACTGAACTTTATCTTTATCAGACTCAATTAATGATCTTAGATTCTCTATATCTTGTTTTGATCTAACAAATGACATTGCTAAAATATCTATTCCTTGTGATAACCCAAATTTCAAATCTGATTTATCTTTTTCTGTTATAACAGGGAAATCTGCAGAACTACCTGGGAAATTTACTCCTTTTCTTCCTTTGATAGTTGAATTTGTGATTGCCTCACAGATTGCATAATCTTTATCTTTGACTATCTCTTTGATCTTTAACTCAATTAAACCATCTTCAATTAAGATACTTTCCCCTACTTCCAAAATAGGTGTCAAATTATGATCTAATGGTAATATTTTTGATTCTGAATCAAAATCATATTGTGAACCTTGATAAGTAAGATTTACTACATCTCCTATTGAAATTTCAAGTGGATTTTCTATTGCAGAAACTCTAACTCTTGGACCTTGTAAATCTTGTAGAATAGATACATTTACTCCTAAGTTTTCTCTAACATTTTTGATATTTGAGATGATTTTAGTGTACTCTTCATATGATCCATGAGAAAAGTTTAGTCTAAATACATTTACTCCTGATTGAATAAATTTAGTTAACATCTCTTCTGTTGCTACAGCTGGACTTAATGTTGCTACTATTTTAGTTAATTTATCTGTATACATAATTTGGCACTTTAATTAATAATCCTTTTATGTTTTAAAGTATATCATATATTTTTTATTTTTACTATAACTTTGAAAATTTTTGTTTAAAAGAATATTTTGAATGAGATTTTTGGTAGATTTGGTATTTAGATATATTATATATAAAAGAAAGAATTTGTTTTAAAAGTTTAAATAAATGAAAAAAGAGAGTCTATTTAGAATCCCTTTTAATGATATTCATAATTAAATTTTAAGAGAATTAATTACTTAAGAATGATATTCAGATATAATTTCTGCTAGTTTTAATCCAAAATCATCTAAAAACAATAAAAGTTCTTCTTTTGTGAATGTAGGATTAATAGCTTGTTCCAATAAAATTTTCATTTGGGGTTCATATTCTGGATAGTATTTAGAAAAATATCTATAACAGTAGACTAAATCTCTTGTATATATCTTTTCTCTATCCATAAATAATGTCACACTCGCTCTTATTATAGCTCTACAAATCCATTTTGTTTTTTCATTTAAATCCTGATTCGGTTCTTCTAAAAATATTTTGGTCTTATTTATCAATTTGGGAATATTCCATCCAAATTTAGAAGCAGATTTCTTATCAGCTTTAAATTCTTGAATATCTAAAGAGATATCTTTTCCATAGAGATGTACTGATTGAGTTTTGATCATAAAATGAGTTCCAAATCTCTTATCAAAATCTTGTAAACTTTGGATAGGCATCAGTTCTAAATCTAACTTAAATATTGAATCTTTCCAAGCAAAATATTCTGGTAAATTTATTAGAGGCTGGTCATATATAATTATCAGATCAATATCTGAATAATTTTTCACTCTGTAATTACCAGCAAAGCTTCCTCTGACATAAATAGAATGTATCTTATCTTGGTTTTCTGAGACAATAGTATACATTAGCTTGCTAAGAATTTCTTTTGATTCTGAATTAATATTTTCATATGTGAATGGATTTTCAAAATAACCTTCTTGATTTGTATTTAGGATATATCCTTGAGGTTTGATTTCCATAAATTATATTTAGGTTTATATTGATTTAGAAATAGAATACTATATTTTATGCAAAAAGTAAATTATTTAAATAATTAAATAGATATATTATGGATAAAAAATTTTAAATTTACTAACCTAAATTAAATTAACTTTTATCCCTATCCACAACTTCCTAAAAATCGTTTTTTCTGTTAGAATAAAAATATTATTATCAATAAATGTAATAATTTTATGTATGAAGATATAATTATTAGAGCAAAAAGAGATGGTATTGAAAGATTAAATGTAGCTATAGCCTTGTATAGTAAAGATAAGAAAGTTTTAATCTGTAAAAGAAGCAGTGATAAAAAATTTCTACCAAATGTCTGGCATTTGCCTGGTGGTAAAGTAGAGGAAAAAGAATCTATTTTAAAATCACTTAAAAGAGAAGTTTTTGAAGAATTAAGATTAAAAATATCAGATATAGAATATACAGAAATTACTCACAATTATATTGGTCACGGGAATATTTCTGCTAGAACGGAGTTTTTCATTGGGAAAGCACAAGGAGAAATAATTTTAAATGAAGAAAACCAAGATTACAAATGGATATCATCAGAGGAAGTTAAGAATTTTTTTGATGATCATGTTATAGATATTAATGAAAAAATAATATCTCTTATTGAAAATAAATATAATTAGTTTCTAAGTAAAAGATTATCAAAACTATGATCAAACTACCATAAACAAAAAATAAGTGACATTTATCACTTATTAAACTAAATTTAATCTTCCAATGGTGTAAGATTATACAAATTAGAATTTTGAGATTTAACTTTTTCTATTATAGAATATACTTGTAAGCTATCCTTAAAAGAATTTTTGAACTTGAGTGAATTTGATTCAGAGAAGGAATTAACCCAATGAGTCAATTCTGGTAAATAACCATTTCTCTTATAGCCACTGTCTCTAAGAGAATAGTCAAATACAGTTCTTTGTTTACCTTTAGCAAAAGGAATATCAAATGAATTGGAAGTATTGAAATATTCATATTGGAATAAATCATGCATTCTACCAACACAATTATTCTCATCTATAACTTCAAAATCAAATTCAAATCTATTTGAATAATTACCCCAATCAATAATAATAGTTGTATCCTTTGTCTCAATAATTAACTCCATAGAAAATCTTGGATCATTATGTACTCGAGAGAAAGATTGAATATTGGTAATTTCTTTATCTTTTAGTAAAGAAAGTGATGTATGCAAAGGATGTACCAACATTGAATATAAAGAATAGTCAAACACACTAGAAAAGTATCCTTTAGATAAAGGTTTTCCTGATACAAATTTCATTCTAACTAATTTTATATTAGAAGAAAGTGGTTTGATCAAATTATTGAAAGCCTCACTATAAGTGAAATTATAACCAACAAAAACTTTAGATTCAGATTTTTGTTCTATTTCAATCAACTCTTTTAGATGTTCTATCGTGTCTGTTGGTGGTTTCTCTACAAAAATATTTTTATTATTTTCTAAAGCTTTTTTCGCCACTTCAAAGTGTAATTGTGGAGGGCCACTTACAATAATTCCCTTTATTTCTTCAGAATTAATTAGATCAAGCCAGTCATTAGAAATATGTTCAACTTTATATCTTCTGGCAAAGTACTCTAATTTATTAGGGTCTCGAGATGTGATTGTATGTAGATAAGCTTCAGGAATGTGTAGAATTGATGGTAATAGACATTCATCAGCATGTTTTCCTAGTCCTACATATCCAAGAGCTATTAATTTTGTTTCTTTAGTTTGGTTCATATTAGAAATATTTAGTAAATAATATATAATTTAAAACATAGAGTTTCATAACTCTATGTTTATAAATTTTAATCAAAATCAAAACTCAAATCGTTTTTCCAAAAATTGATATATCTTATTAAACATAAAATTATCAAAGTTTGGTATATTCTTAGTATTAAATTCTGATATGTCTACAGCTTCAAGAAAGAACATAGAACCTTCAATCTGAATTATTACATTTGCTAGATTTTCAAAAGGAACAATCTCGGGATATATGATTATTTTTTTACAAAATATATCTGATACAAAAATACTCATTAAACTTCCAATTAATCTACAAGTTTGATGTTGTTTTGTAATTGGGAAAGATTTCTGTCCCTCAGATACAAATAACATATATTGTTTAAAGTTTAAATGATTACAGTTTAGCTTTTTGCTTATCAAAAAGCTACAAACATCTGCATCTATATCAAATATATCTATCATAGCTGTACCAAAACAATCTTTAATATATCGTGCATCTTTAGCTTTTGGAATCATATGTACATAAATGTGAATACATTCATGTATAAAAACCAAATTAGCAAAAGATAAAGGAGTATTCTTTAAGAAATTTTCCTGTATGAAAATATTCATTTTAGAATCATCTGGATATATAACTTCATCTGCATTAGTATTAACAATTGCAATATTAGGTATATCAATATTATTCATTTGGAAATACTCTAACATGTTTTCAAATGCTTTCTTAAGTGTAATTAAACATTTTTCTCTATTGTAAATCATCTTTAATAAGGTACAAAAAGTAACAACAAATAAATTATATAACAAACTTTGGTATTAGTCAATATCTTATAACAAATCCATTATTCTTAATAACAAAAGACCTTATTCCAAACATAAAAAATCCCCAATAAATATTAGGGACTAGAGTTTAATTAATTAACATATTTTGGATCAAATCATCAAAATCTCCAAACCATTCTTGAATCATTTTGTCATGTAGATAAAATATTCTGTCAGATACTGCTTCTACAAAATCTTTATCATGTGAAATCAAAATCATTGATCCTGTAAACTCATTCAAAGATTCTACCAAAAAGTCCCAACTTGTTATATCTAAATTATTTGTTGGTTCATCCAAAATAATTAATTCTGGATTTTGTCCAAACAAAACTGACATTCTCAATCTGGTTCTTTGCCCCCCACTTAACATAGATATTGGCTTTAACATTTCTGTTCTATTAAATAGAATTCTTGCTAAAACTGAACAAGCTTTAGGTTCATCAAGATTTAGGATATATTGCAAATAATAAATAGCATTTTTATCTTCAAAATCTCCAAAATTATTATGTTGTTCAAAATTTCCTATCTTAATATTTACTCCTAATTTAGCAACTCCTTTATTAGGCTCTAATTCTCCTGTTAATAACTTAATTAAAGTTGTTTTCCCAACTCCATTATTACCAACCAAAGCCACTTTTTCACCAAATAAAATTGTTGTTTCACAATCTTTGAATAAAATAGGTTGATTTGGATAACCAAAAGTAAAGTCTTCTAATTTAGCTATAATCTTACCATTCTTTTTTTCTACCTCAGCAATTTGTATTTTCATAGAAGATCTGTCCGATTCTGGTCTCTCTCCTATACTCTGACATAATTCCTCATATCTCCTTTTCTTTTGCTGATAAGTACCTGCTGCTGCTGAATTTACTTCAGCTTTTCTTCTAAGCATAGGTAAAGTTTCTTTCATTCTAGCTATTAATTTCTTTTTTTCCTCCCAATCACGAATCTCACCAAACTTTAATTTGGCTCTGTATTCCTGATAATCCTCGAAACTTCCTTTAAAAGACCTTGTCTTTTTATCTTCTATTTCAATGATTTTGTTTGAAAAAGAATTGATAATAAATCTATCATGAGAAACAATAACAACTCCTCCCCAATATGATTTCAAAGTTTCACATAAAACAAATCTAGCTCTGATAGAAAGATGATTTTCTGGTTCATCAATAAATAAGAAATATGAATTAGAATTAATAGTTATAGATAACTCCACAATTCTTCTTTCTCCTCCACTTAGATCTCTAAGCTTCAGGTTGAGTTTATTTTGATTTTTACCTAAATCAAAACCCATTTTTTGCATTAGATGGATTGCTTTATCAAAAGCATCTATTTTATCTAAATAATCTATAACTGTTTTATCCAAATCTCCACTAAAGTCTTGTGAAATAAGTTCACAGTTGATCCAATCTTCTTTTACCAAATTTCCTGAATCAAATTCTAATTGACCTGCCAAGATTTTCATTAGAGTTGTTTTACCAACTCCATTTTCTCCAATCAAAGCTATTCTATCATTTCCATTAAGAATAAAGTCTATATTTTGAAATAATTCTTTATCTATGGCTGTATATCTTAAACTTTTGACTACTATTGTGTGCATAGGTCTTTCTTTATACTTTATTTATCTATTATACACCTTTGCTTTAAATTCCTGAAGTGAAGTTATATAAATTTAAAAAAATTATGTATGTAAGAAAATATCTATATATCATTGATAATACTTATATAATTGATAAGAACTTTAAAATACTGAGGAAAAATATATTGTTTCAAACTATTAGTTTCAGTCGAATTAAGAAAATTCCCAAAAAAATTATTTTTATAGCTAAAAGAGAAAATAATGACACTAATCCTTGGATCAAATTTGGTAGCAATCAATTCATTTTTGATAAATGGATTAAAGAAGTTTGTGGAGTCTGTTGTTTAAAAATGATTTTAGACTCTTATCAAATTAAACCTACTAAAACTTTGTGGGAGTTAACTAGTGATTTAATTAAAATAGGTGCTTTCAAGGAAACCATCATTAGTATAAAGGAATTTACCATAAAGAGTTGGTTATATATGCTAAAAAACTTGGATTAAAAGGATTAGTTGCCCCTTTTATGACTATTGAGGATATTTCTTATTTAGTGAAAAAAAATATATTTGTCATGCTTTCTATAGATTTATACAAGCTAACAAAAGATATACAAGGTAGTCATTTAATTTTGATTCACAAAGTAGATGGTAACAAAATATATCTCAATGATTCCTCAAATCTTTTTGATGGTAAAGGAGATAATATTATTATAACTTCAGAAGAACTTGATAAAATATCTAATAAAAAAGGTATTTTATTATGGAAAGAAATTTAATTTTAATAATATATAAATACCTATGTTAAAAGATACTATACAATATGATAGTCAAACTTATATACAACAATTTTTAGAGTATTTCCCAATAAATTTAAAAATTACACAAGTCACTGGCTTTATATTTAAAGATAAAAAAATATTGATTGTACTAAACAAAAATAAAGAGAAGTGGTCTTTTCCTGGAGGACATCCAGAACAAAAAGAAATGAACCCTATAGATACACTCAAAAGAGAACTTATAGAATAAGCTTCTGTAGAAATAGAGAACATTGAATATTTAGGTTTTGTAAAAGTAAACGATGTTCAAAATAATACATACTTTGGACAACTAAGATACTTAGCAAAAATAGAAAAAATTAATGGCTTCAACTATAAATATGAAACATATCAGAGAAAATTTGTAAATATAGAAGATTTGCATAAATATATTAAATGGATAAATGAAGGAAATATTGGAAAATATTTAGTAAAAAAATTTTATGAATATATTAATTTATCAACCTAGAGTATCTTATTATGTTGGTGGTGGAGAAGTAGTTCCACTATAACATGCAAAATTTTTAAATCAATTATGACACAATATCACTCTATTAAATTCATATCAAATAAATTTAATAGAAACTTTTCCATTTCAGGAATATATTTGTGAGATTTAATATCGTTTTTATCTATCCAATTACATTTAGTAAAATTCTCTTCTTGATGTTTAAAGTTAACTTCTGTATCTAGTAAAATTGAATAAACTATCATAACTTGATGTATCTCTTTTGATTTAGAAGTGTATGTCCAAACCCAATATAATTTAGGAGATTCTTTATATGTTGTAACTCCCAGTTCTTCTTTTAATTCTCTTTTTAAACAATCTACTATTTCTTCACCATATTCAATTTTACCTCCTGGCAAATCTCTTATTCCATTATCAGTTTCTAGCATTAGAAATTTATTTTTTGTATAAAAGATTGCTTTCACTGAAACAACAATGTTACTCATAATTCTTTCCTATATTAATAAAATAATTAATTTCTTTTAACATATGTCACCCGATATCTTAAACATAATATCACCCCAAAATGGTAATTAATTTATATATCAATTGTATCGAAGATTATTACTCTTACAAGAATATTTTGTAAGCTTCCCATTAATTAATAACATCTTATTTCTTGGAGATAAAACTTTTTTTACTATATTATCTAAATCTTCTACTGTAGTAATCTTTACAAAATTCCAATAATCTTCTACTTTATACTCAATAACTAAATTATTTCTTAATTGATCACGATAAAATTCAGCTAGATTATTAATAGAACTGTAATATATTTTACTGTCTATCAGAAATAGATTTTTAATTTGATCTAAAATTTCATTGTCAAATTCTAAATTAGCCAACATATCTTGCAATATATCAAGTGTCTTCTCTAAATTCTCCTTTGATACCTTATATTCTATAGAAAAATTAGATGCTTGAGGATTATCATCAATATAAGAATCAACCCAATAAACCAATCTTTCTTGTAATCTTAATCTCTTAATTAAATAAGATGACCAATAGTTAGCTATTATATTTCTTAATAAATATAAAGTCCAAATTTCTTTTTGGGATAATGAATTTTTATATACGAAATTTAAACTTACATTTACATTCTCTGTATCTATAGATACTAAATTAAACTCTATAGCATTATCTATATTTTTTTCCCAATTGAAAAATTCATCTTCTAAAGGTATAGGTTTTATCAATGTAGGTTCAATTTTTAATTCACTATTTTTTATAATCTCAATATCTGGAGTTAAGATCACCATATTAGCATTCTCTAAGCTAAAATATTGCTTATTAAAATCTAGCACATCTTGTAATTCAATATCTTCAACATTTCCAAAAACATTTTGTGAAAGAGAATTCCCTATATATATTAATTCTATTTTTTTATCGTATTCATCATATTTTGAATCTTCTTTTTCTTGAATTACAACCTTCTTTTCAGAGATAAAGTCATCTTGATTAATCTCTCCATTTTTTACCAATTCATCAATTATTTGGATAGATTCTATTAAATTAGAGCTATCTTGTTTACCATAATGATAAACTAATAATCTTTCAGTATAAGCATTTTTTATGATTCCTTTTTTTTCTATATATAAACTTTTTTCTAAATCATTCTGCCAATATTTTGTTTTCGTTCCCCATATGTGTTCAAAAAAGTGAGCTAAGCCTAATTTATTTGGTT
>Ga0100391_1001052_pt1 | contig 31572 bp, 31 predicted proteins | sample CryGeymeta201515_FD_81541 | JGI IMG/M metagenome (GOLD analysis project Ga0100391, IMG submission 81541) | Groundwater microbial communities from Crystal Geyser aquifers in Utah, USA - Crystal Geyser metaG 2015-15 | ecosystem: Environmental > Aquatic > Deep subsurface > Groundwater | place: USA... | reverse complement strand
CAACATACCAATATTTCTCTATCCCCAACTCTCAAATAATTTTTATCTTCTTTAACAAAAAATTCTACTTTTTTATCCAATCTTCCATAAACGGTATCGTACTTTAAAAGATATGCTAAATTTTCTAAATCTCCTAAATCATTTATTGCAATTACTTCTAAATTATTTTTATAATTTTCTTGTAAAGATAATCTAAAAAAATCTCTACCTATTCTTCCAAATCCATTAATTGCTATTTTCTTCATATATCAATTTATTAACCTAATATTATTAATTTATATTATCTCCTTTTGGAATAGAATTTATAATATCCAAACTTGGATATTCAACTCTGTTCCAATTTAACCCTAATCCTAAATAACTTTGAGGTGAAGAAAATGGTCTTTTCTTACCGTTTTCAACATAATAGACAGTAGTTTGGTCTGCTAAAATAGTACCCTCTCTTATAGATACTTCCTCTCCATAAGGAAAAGAGTCTATCTTTGATTTATCCACTTTGACTAAGTCTTTCCAATTATACTGAGTTAAAAAGATATAAGGATTTGTTACTGGTCTCTTTTTACCACTATCTATTAAGAATGCTCCTGTTCCATCAGAATAAGCTAAAGTTCCATTTAAAACTTGATCTGATGATACAAGTAAATCTCCATTAGGATATGAATTAATTATATCATCAGGTATTCTCCAGATATTACTCCATTGATATCCCATACCTAAAAATACCTGAGGTGATGTAATTGGTCTTTTCAAACCATTTTCAACAACATACACAGTATTTGCATCAGATATAAGAGTTCCATCTTTAAGTTTTAATTCTGGACCTGATGGTATCTGATTAAAATTATCCTCTGCAACTAAAACTATATTTTCCCATTTAAAATTATGTGATAAAAATATTTCTGGAGATACAATTGGCATTTTAAATCCATTTTTCACTAAATGAACTCCTGTATTATTTGTTCTTATTAGCATTCCATTTGGATAATTTCTATTTTTAACAGCATTAGACATCTTTATTCTACCTGAATCATTATAAATATTTATTAAATTAATCGATTCTCTAGGTGTTAAATTCCCATAATAATCTCTCCAGTATGAAAGTGCTCCTGTAACTATTCCTGCTGACATAGAAGTACCAGATCTATATTCTAGCTGATTATTGTTATTTGATCCTAAAATTAATTCTCCCGGAGATAGTATATCTTGTCCTTCTCCATAATTTGAAAAATTTGATCTATTTCCAACAGAATTATGAGATCCAACTCCTATAACCCAATTATTATCCCCATCATTATTAGCAGGAGAAACTTTTGTAGAATTTAAATTTTTAGATTCATTTCCAGTTGCAACAACTACAACAATACCTCTAGAGTTAGCTTCTTTTATAACTGGATTTAAAATATCAGTATAGCTAGTTACTAAACTAAGGTTTATAATATTAACATTTTGGTCAATAGCATACTGAATTCCTTTTATTAAATCAGATAATAAACCTGTTCCATTTGATGATAAAACCTTAACTGGAACCATCTCTACTTTATCATTAATACCTGCAATACCAATACCATTATCTGATTCAGAAGCTATTATACTAGCTATAAATGTACCATGTCCATTATCATCATTTGCATTCTGACTACCATCTATAATGTTTTTTGGATTTATTAATTTACCAGATAAGTCAGGTATATTACTAACTCCTGTGTCTATAACAGCTATTCTTGTTTTATTAGAATTTTTATTTTTAGGAGAATCTTTATAACCTATATCAATATTAGATGCACCTACAACATTATTTATATTCTGACCTGTATTTTCCAAATACCATTGATAATTATAATCTGGATCATTAGATGCCAATTTCACAGTTTGATTTGAAATAATATCTTCTACACATTCATTATTAACAATATTATTTTTTTGACTAGAACTTATCTCTGACAAAGTATCAGTTAGCTCATCACCATATAATTTATTATTATCTGCTATTTTTACACAATCTTCTTTCCATTGTACTATATAATTATTATTTTCAGCATTTGTTGTTATACTTATTGACAAAAAACAAATCATTGTAAGTAGACTGATTTTTTTCAAATTATTCATCTTGTTGAAATTGTTTATTTATAATATGAACTTTATTCTCTATTTCATTTAATTTTTCTTTACAAATTTGAGATAGAAAGGATGCTCTTTCAAACTTATCTATACTATTTTCCAAATCTAAATCTTCTTCATCAAAAGAATTTGCTATTTCTTCTAATTCTTTGAATGCTTTTTTAAATGTTAATTTATCTTTACTCATTTTAAATCTTATTTTTATAACTGCTTACTTATTAATAGTATCTTATTTTCATTAGTTTTGCAAGAAATATTTTAAATAAAAAAGTCTGTACTTTATTTAAAACAAGTAACAGACTTTTTATTTGTGCGCATGCCAAGACTTGAACTTGGGACCTCTACATTATCAGTGTAGCGCTCTAACCAGCTGAGCTACACGCGCATTTATTCAAATACAATATAATTTTATCATATTATATTTTTTTTGCAAGAAAATATATTGATAATCTATTATATATGTCCTTGGTAATTATGAAAATTATATTTATTGATATTTCACTACCTTTATGCTATTCTATAGTTAGTTCTTTAATATTTTGGAGAAAACCTTAATTAATGGAAAATTTTAATATTTCCGACTATGTTACATTTGCTGGTATATTAGGGATAGCTGGTCTTATTTTTACTCAGCTAAATCGAGTAGAGACCAATTTCAAATATGATTTGAATGAACTTAAGTCTGAATTAAAATCTAATATAAGTGAACTTAAATCTGAATTCAAATCGGACTTAAATGAAATAAAATTCAATTTAAATGAATTAAAAGAAGATGTGAAACAACTGCAAATATCTAATGCTGAAAAAGTAGGAATTGAAAAAGGTTATGAAAAAGCTAAAATTGAAATGGCTGCATCCAAATAATCTTTCTTGTTCATATTCTAATAATTAAACACTTATAGCACTTATATTCTAAGTGCTATTTTTTATGTTTGTCTAATCAACAAACATAACTATTTTAATAAAGAAAAAATCTACAAAGTAAACCTTATCTTAACTTATTTCTTATAAAAGCAGGTATATCCATATCTTCTTCAGATTCAACTTCATCTATAAATCTTGTTTTTTTATCTTCTAAATCATTCTTCTTTTTCTCTTCTTCAGCCTTTCTTTCTGCAATAATTTTTTCAGCTTCTCTAAGTTTTCTTTCTCTCTCAGATTCTAACCTATCCTTAGCTTCTTTTTCTTCCTCTTCTTTAGATTTTTTAAAAATAACTTCTTTATCTTCTAATTCTTCTTCTCTAAATGCCTTCATTCTCTTTACCTCAAATTCTGCTGGTTGATCAAATCCCGTTGCAATTACAGTTACTTTTATCTCACCATCTTTCATAGTATCAGACACAACAGCTCCGAATATAACTTTAGCATCAATATCAATAGATTCTGTAATTATACTAGCGGCATCATTAATCTCAGACATAGATAAGTCCTTACCCCCTGTTATATTAAATAATACTCCTTTTGCTCCTTGAATAGAAACATCTAGTAAGGGACTATTTATTGCCATTTTTGCCGCGTTAACTGCTCTATCTTCTCCAGTAGCTGAACCAATTCCCATCAAAGCTGATCCTGCATTTCTCATAATTGCACTTACATCAGCAAAATCAACATTGATAAGTCCCGGAACAGTAATCAAATCAGAGATTCCTTGAACTCCTTGTCTCAAAACATCATCAATCAAAGAAAATGCTTCTGTAACTGGAGTATTTCGATCTATTATATTTAAAATTTTATCATTTGGTATAGTGATAATTGTGTCTACATTCTTTTTTAATTCTTCAAAAGCTTGTTCTGCAATTTTTTTTCTTTGCATTCCTTCAAACATAAAAGGCTTTGTCACAACAGCAACAGTCAAAGCTCCACTTTCTCTTGCAGCTTGAGCTATAACTGGAGATGCTCCAGAACCAGTACCTCCACCAAGTCCACAAGTAATAAATACCATATGAGATCCTGTCACAGCCTGATATACTTCTTCCTTACTCTCTTCAGCTGATTTTTTACCAATATCTGGGTTCATTCCTGCTCCCAAACCTTTGGTAAGATTTTTTCCTAAATGAACTTTTAATTCTGCTTGTGAATGATGTAGATCTTGAGCATCTGTATTAACAGCAACAAAGTCTACACCTTGTATTCCTGTGTCTATCATTCTTTTTAAAGCATTTCCACCGGACCCCCCTACTCCGATAACTTTGATTTTTGCAAATGCTTCTATATCTGGATTAACTCTTGGCATATTGGTAATTAATAAATAAACTTCTTTAATATAAGTATATCCTAAATTAGAAAAAAGTCAAAAAATATATATTATCTAAATAACTTATACTTATTTTTTATCATATCTTTTAAGTTAAATTTTTGATTTTAAGTATTATTATACTTTTTAATCTAAATACAATATATTTACATATTGATTAAAACATTATATAATATTAATATTAGTCATAAGCATGGGAGTATAGCTCAGTTGGCTAGAGCGCATCCTTGACGTGGATGAGGTCACAAGTTCGAGCCTTGTTATTCCCACAAAATTATAATGAGATATAATCTTATTCAAACCAGCTTTATATTCCAAATATTCTTTTTAACTGGAATAGGAGTTGGTTCTTTTTATACTTTAGACAATAATATCAATTTAATATTATTAATTATTTTAATAATGTTATTTTATTTTTGGAGAAATTTTAAGATATGGATTATATTAGTAAGTTTAATAGCTTTCTTATTAGGAGGTTATTATATCAATAATCATCTTACAAATTATACCTCTTTACAAAAAATTGTGATGAATGAAAATAAAACAAATTTTCAAGTTACAATAAAATCTTACCCAAAAAAATTTAATTTAGAATATCAATATAAAGTCCAAATACTAAATACAAAAACTTATATGCATATAAAACTCAATAATGGAGATTTTAAAATTGGGGATATCTTAGATATAAAAGGTAAGATTGGAAAATTACCAAAGGAATCTACAAGAAAGTATCTTATTTCAAAAAATGTGCATAACTACTTCCAAATTGAATCTTATACAAAAGTAGCTTCCCAATGTAATTTAAATTGCCAGTTTATTAATCATATTTATGAATTTAAATCTAGAATTTTAAATATGTTAGATTTTGCTTACCCTGGTAAAGTGGGAGAATTTCTAAAAGGTATTTTAATTGGATATACCGATACTTTACCTGATAATATAAAAGATGAATTTAAAAAAACTGGAATATCACATATTTTAGCTGTTTCTGGATATAATGTGTCTTTAATTGTAATTTTTGTTTATCAATTTCTACAAGATAGACAAATTCATAGAAATAAATCACTCCCAATAACACTATTAATTATTTTAATTTTTACAATTCTAACTGGAGCGGAAGCATCTATTATAAGAGCGAGTGTTTTTGCTAGCATAATTCTAATAGCAGAATATACTCAGAGATATGTCGGAGGGTTAAGACCCTTAATACTAACCGCCTTTCTTATGAATATCTTTTTCCCTGTTTATATAATATTTGATATTGGATTTCAATTATCTTTTCTAGCTGTTATTGGGTTATTATTCTATTCAAACTTATTTACAACATTCTCTCAAGGACTTCCTTCACTAACTCTCAAAAATCTAATTGGAGAAACTATTGCAGCTCAAATTATGGTATTACCTATATTAATTTATCATTTTCAAGAGATATCATTAATTTCCATAGTAGCAAATGCTTTTATTGTCCCTTTCATACCTTTTTTTATGTTATATGGTTCAATTAGTAGTATCGTATATTCATTAATTTTTACAACCAAAATTATTACTTATCCTTTAGAAATATTAATTGAATTAATATTATGGTTAAATGCACAATTAGCAACTCTTCCCTATTCTACAATTACAGTACCTAAACCAAATATTTTATATCTTATAATTATATACTTTATTTTATATTATATTGGATATATAATAAGAAAGATAAATAAATCTAAACTTACATGAAAAAAATAATTTATCTTAATATATTATTATTTATAATTACATTTGGCTTATTATTAGATAATAAAATTAATTATTCATCTACAATATCTTTTTTAAATATAGGACAAGGAGATTCTACACTTTTACAATCTAATTTAGGAGAACAAATATTGATAGACTGTGGGCCACCCAATGGACCGATTTTAGATAGATTACAAACTAAATTAGGATATTTTGATAATAAAATTGATATTCTAATAATAACCCATGGAGATAATGACCATTACGGAGGTTGTAAAAAAGTACTTGATAATTATAATGTATCAAAAATTATGATTAATGGTATAATAGACACTCAAAACCAAGACTATACTAATTTTATAAATGAAATAAAGAAAACAGAATCAGTTATTCCGGCTTTTACCAATACATTTATTACATTTAATGAATATGAAATTCAAATATTAAACCCTGATCATACTTATTGGGGAGAAGAAGTTAAAGATGATAATGAACACTCTATAGTAATGAATATAAAATCTCCTTCAAAACAAATTTTATTAACTGGAGATATACCATCATTTAAGGAACTTAATTTAATGAATCAATATCCCAATCTTAATCCAGATATATTAAAGATCTCTCACCATGGAAGTAAACACTCAACCTCAAAGTTATTTTTAGAAAAATTAGATCCAAAGCAAGCCATAATCTCAGCTGGAGAAAAAAACTCATTTAACCACCCTGATCCAAGTGTGATTGATAATTTAAATGAAAAAAATATTGAAATCTTAGAAACAAAAAATTATAATAATAGTATTGACATAACTTTGTAAATAATTTCAATATAATCTATTGACAAAACCTAAAAAATGTTATACAATACTAATAATTAACTATTAACTTATTTTTAATTTATATGACAGATAAAGAAATCAACCCAAATTTACTTACAGACACTAGAATTTATAAAGAATTATATAAGTTAGGATTATCCAAAAAAGAAGCTGCTGTTTATGTAGCTTCACTACAATTAGGTACATCCACTATTCAAAATATAGCTACTGTGGCTGCTGTAAATAGAGCTACTACATATGTACTTATAGAAGCACTCGTAAAGAGAGGTTTAATGCACTCTGTAACCTACGGGAAGAAAAGATTTTTTACAGCTGAAGAACCAGATAAATTAGACTTTTTTATTCATGAAGATAAAGTTAAATTAGAGAAAAAAGAAGCCTTGATCAAAAGTATAATTCCTGAATTAGAAAAAATATTTGATATTAATAAACTAGAAAATAAAACTAAAGTTAAGTTTTATGATAATGCTGAAAGAGGACCAGATATTATTTCAACTGATATTTTAAAGACAACAGATGGAAATGAACTTTACACTTTCTATAATTATGATCTAATCCCACCTGAACTTAATTTTGATTTTGCAAAAGATTTGGTGAAAAAAAGAATCAGAAGAGATATAATAACATTTAGTAATTTTGTTTCAGAAAAAGGAAAAAGTGTTTTATCTAAAAATAAAAAATTAATTAAAGATTCTAAATCAGTTGTTAATTTTATTGATAATGAAGATTTATTAAAAAACTATAAAATATTTTTAGCATCTATTGGTAAAAAATCTATTATAGTTTCATTAGAAAGTGAGTTTATGGGAATTATAATAAATAGTAAGCCGGTCGCTCTAGCAGTAAAAGATCTTATTAATATGATGAATGATATTCAAAAATCTTCTAAATAAAATATCTCATCTTAGTTAAAAAATAATAAAAAATGTAACTTTTATAAATTAGAGTTACATTTTTTATTTAATACTCTTAATATGATGCTCTTTCTAGTTTATCCATTATAGCTTTTCCTAATCCAGAACCTCTAAATCTCTCAGCTAATATAATTTCAACATCAGATGAATCAAACTCTAATAATTTATCAAACAAATTATTACTTATTTCTAATAAATTATTTATATCCCCTAAATTTTTGATTAAGATATTTTTATCTAAATTTAACTTTTGAATAGTTTGTTGTGAAGCTAATATACCTACTTTATTTTTAAATTTATAATAATTTATTTTTGTAATAAAATCTTCTATATTCTCTAAAATAAATAGTTTTGCATTAGGAGCATAATGTTTGTATAACATACCTGGAGATAAAACTTTATCTGAAGAAATATTAGCTATATAAAATTTTTCTCCTAATACAAATTCTAAATCTAATTTTGTAACCATTCCTAATCTTAGAATATTTGGATTATTTTCTTGTAAACTTACTACTGTAGATTCTAAACCTATAGTAGTTTTTCCACCTTTTATACAAAAAATTTTATTTGAAAAATACTGATAAACATGATTATGATGAGTAGAACTTGGTTTACCAGAGGGATTTGCAGATGGAGCCACGATAGGAGTATCTGCAGCATTAATTAAATCTAAAGCTATTTTATTACTTGGCATTCTAATTGCGACTAATTCTGATCCCGCAGTTACAATATCTGGCACTAATTTATTTTTCTTAAATAAAATTGTTAGTGGCCCAGGCCAAAAATTTTTAATCAATAATTTTTCTTTTTCACCATAAGAGTCTACTAATTGATTTAATTGTTTCAAATTAGATATATGAACAATCAAAGGATTATTTTGTGGTCTTTGTTTAATCTGGTATATTTTTTTAATTGCTTCCACATTATATACATCTGCACCTATTCCATATACAGTTTCTGTAGGAAATGCTATTATTTCACCATTTTTTATCAATTCAGAGGCATACTTAACCTGATCTTCAAGATTATTATAATTCATATCAAATATTAGCTTTGATAAGATTTGATCATTTTTTCTAACTCCAAATTAACATCTTTATCTATCAAAGATTTGTTAGAGTCCTGAAATTGTAAGTGAAATGTATAATTATTCATATTATCTTTATTGAAAGAATTTTTGAAAATAATATTTATACATAAATCTGATTTATGCTTTAATAACTTATCATAAACTTCTTTAACTGAGACTTCTTCTCCTACCTCTAAAGTGATATCTCTTTTAACAATTGGGTACTTTGATATATTAGAATATTCTTCATTAATATATTTTGCAAGAATAACTAATTTAGTTAACGAAATTTCACAAACTGATTTATAGATAGTACCTATTATAATCTTATTATATAAAATTTCTGTATATTTAGGTTTTTCAACAAAATTAAACAAACTTATATCTATCCCAAAATAAGATGATACTCTTAAGATATCTTGATATAATTCTGTATTAATATCAAAGTTAGTTTTAGATTTATTATATTGAGTCAATGCTAAATTAACTTCTTCTTCCTTGCCAAATACATGACTAATCTCAAACAACTTATAATAATCTATATTATGTGTATTATTCACTCTAACTTCTATCAAAGACTTTGTTAGATTTTCTCTCAAATATGGTTTCTTTGCATCTATTGGATTTATCATCTTATGATAACTCTCTTGATCTGTATAAGGATAAGTAATAACTTCCGTATAATTTAAGTTTTTTAAATTTTGAGCAAAGTGTTTTTGAATATCATACTGAATATCATTTTTATTAACCAAAATTTCCAAATCTAAATTAGATTTTATATTATCATAACCATATATCCTAGCTATTTCCTCAATATATTCTTCTTGTGTATTAAGATCACCTCTCCAATACGGAGGTGTTAATAAGTTTTTATGAGTAAATTGAGAATGTTTTATTTCAATTGATAATTTTTTTAAAATTTGCTCTATTTCACTATTAGAGATCTCTACACCCAAATATTTTCTAACATAATCATAGTCTAACTCAGTTACTTTATGTGTAGATTCAATCACTCCAGAAACATAATAATTACCAAACTCTAATTTTCCTTCTTTTAAGAACCACCCTACTCTTTCTAAAGATTCTTGTGCTAGAATAGGTGGTATTCCTCTTTCAAACCTTTTCGCTGCATCTGTCAGTAACTTTAGCCTTCGTGCAGTTATTCTAATTTGATTAGAATCAAATTGAGCAGATTCGATCATAATTTTTTGAGTCCCATCATCTACAGAAGAATTTTTTGCACCTATAATCCCTGCTAGAGCTATTATTTTTTCACTGTCACAGATTACTATATCCCCTTCTTCAAGAACAAGCTCATTATCATTTAAATCAACCATAGACTCACCTTTTTCTGCTTTTCTAATGATAATATCATTTCCAACTATTTTTTCTGAATCAAAAACATGTATAGGCTGTCCAATTTCTTCCATAATATAATTTGATAAATCTACGGAAGCATTTCCTGTATTATACCCTAATAGATTTAATATGTGTCTTATATGTTCATCTAAAGTATATTTATCAACTTGAACATACAAATCTACTCTATAATTTTCTTTGCTAAAAACATTAGAATTGAATTCATATGATGAAAGACCTTTTACTTCAATTAATGAGTAATAAGAACATATAGTATTGTCTCTATGAATCCTTCTTGGAGATCCTGATGGTCTTGGCAATTTAACTTTTGGTAGATTTATTAAAGGTTTATCTATAAGAATACTTAACTCTCTTGCTAATCCATAGAATGAAGATGAATCTCCTGCTCTAGTACCCAATCCTTTATTATCTATCTCTATTATTGCATCATTTAAATTTAAAGTCTCAGCTATTGGTTTTCCTATCTCTCTTTGATCTCCTAAAATAAAGATCCCTTGACTATCATCTCCTAATCCTAACTCTTTTTTAGAGCACAACATACCTTGAGAAATTTCACCTCTAATTTTAGTTTCTTTTATTTCAAAATTTCCTGGAAGAATTGCACCTATCATTGCTACTGGTACTTTTTGTCCCACTGCTATATTATTTGCACCACATACTATATTTAACAAAACATCCAAACCAACATTTATTTTAGTTATTTGTAATTTATCAGCATTAGGATGAGGATTTATTTCTATAATTTCACCAACTACTACATTATCTAAACCCTTAGCTAAATCTTGAATTCCTTCTACTTCATAACTTTTCATAGTATAAAGATTAGCAACTTTATACACATCTATATTCAAATTTGGAATAAAATTTTTTATAACTGAATATGGTATTTTCATAAATTTAATATTATTTTAACTTTTCTTTCCTAATTGATATAAAAATCTTAAATCACCACTATGAATATATCTTATATCATCCAAACCTGATATTAGCATTACTAATCTTTCTACCCCTATACCAAAAGCAAAACCTTGATGTGATTGATCTTCAATACCCACATTTTTCAACACTTGTCTATGAACCATACCTGCTCCACAAATTTCTAACCACTTATCTTTAAATAAAATATCTATTTCAAAACTTGGTTCAGTAAAAGGAAAATAGCTTGGTCTCAATCTAATTTGCATTTCTCTACCAAATAAATTCGTAAACAAATATTCCATAACCCCTTTAAATGTAGCTATACTTGTTTTTTTATCTATAACTAAACCTTCAATTTGATGAAAACAAGTTTCATGAGTAGAATCTGTAGCTTCATAACGATAAACTTTGCCTGGAGCTATTATTCTAATTGGTGGCTTGTTTTTTTCCAAATATCTAATCTGTGATGGTGAAGTATGGGTTCTTAAAAGATTCTTGTTATTATCTTTATCTTGAATCCAAATTGTATCCCATACATCTCTAGCTGGATGATTTTTAGGTATATTTAATAGGTCAAAATTATAACTTTCATTTTCTTTTTCTAATCCGATAATTGTAGCAAAACCTATTTTAGATAAAATTTCTTGAATTTTAATAATAGTTTGGGTTACTGCAGATAAATGACCTGATGTTTGATTTAAATAAGTTAAATTTATTGGTGCAAGAGCATCCATTTTCATCCCATCTTGTTCGAAATTTTCTTTTTCTAATAAAATTTTTTCTAAATATGATTTTAAAATATTTAACTCATCTCCAAATTTACTTTTTTGATCTAAGGGAATATTTTTAATCTCTTTAAAGGCTTCTGAAATTAATCCTTTTCTACCTAAATATTTATTTTTTAAATCTATCTTAGAAATCTTTGATTTCAAATCTGATTCAAATAAAGATTTAATTTTATCTATATATTCCATAATTTTTAATTTACTTTTATAACATCATTTTCTTGAGCCAAAAAATATGATTCCAATATAACTACTATTAAAGTTAGAAAAATTGCACTAAAAAGATTCCATATCATAAACCCTTGCAAAGATAGATGTACTCCTGATAGCAAGGCTAATAATAATGCTTGTCTCTCAGATCTTATTAATAATAAATAATGCTTTGATCTATCTGAAAATATTACCCTTATAAAATATAAAATTATAGCAAATAAACCCCATACAACTAAAACAAAAGAGCCTATAAACCACCAAACATAAATATAAGATACTTTTGATACATCTATATATGCAATCAAATAAGCTAAACTACTACTACCAATAATGAGAGATATAACATTTAAGAAAAGTAAAGCTCTTTTCATATTAAAAATCTTTATTTTTTATCATAATTTAGAGCCGCTTTTTCAATAATTTCCATAGCCACTATTTTATTAACAAAACCATCTATTTTTACATGTTCATATTTACCTGGTTCTAATTTTTTATAGTCAGCCATAAATAATTCTATTTCTTTCAAAATATGTTCTTGTATATCTTCTAAATCCTGAATATCTTTTAATCTTGGATCTAATTTCACTACAGGAACACATATAATTTTATTATCTATTCCAGCCTCATCACTCATTTTCAAAACTCCTACTGGTCTTACTTTAATAACACAACCAGAAAAAGTAGGTCTGCTAACTAAAACAATTGCATCTATCGCATCACCATCTTCTCCATGAGTTTGAGGAATAAATCCATATTCAAATGGATACAAAAGAGGTGAATATAAAGTTCTATCTAATTTAAAATAACCTCCTTTTTCATCATATTCAAATTTAGAAGTTGAGTTCATAGGAATATCTACTACAACATTAAATTCTTCTGGTAATGTTTCTAATCTTGGGACATCTTTATATAAATTCATAGATTTAAATTATTAATTTAGTAATATTAATTATCTTATTTTATACCTGCTACTTCTTCTTCAACAGATTCAACTTGGGATTTTAATTGCTCTTCTTCTGAATTCTTTTCCTCAACTTTATCTTCTTTTCTATTTTTAGATTCTGGATTCAAATCTAAAGTATATCCTACTAATCTTGAAGCAAGTCTTACATTTTGACCAAACCCACCAATTGCAAGAGATAATTGATCTTCTGGTACAATAACTGAAGCTTTCTTTTCTTCTTCATTCAGTTCAATACTAATAACTTCGGCTGGAGCTATAGCTGCTTTAATATATTCATTAATATTGTCATTATATTTTATTATATCTATCTTTTCTCCTCCCAACTCAGAAATAATATTTTGAACTCGAGAACCTCTTTGTCCAACACATGCTCCAACTGGATCTATATCAGGATTATTAGATTTAACTGAAATTTTTGTTCTAACACCAGCATCTCTTGATATCTCAACTATCTCTATGATATTAGAAAAAATTTCTGGGACTTCTAGTGTGAATAATTTTCTAACAAAATCATTGCTTTTTCTAGATAAAAGAATATTAGGCTCTTTTTCAGTTTGCTCAACACTTTGAATCAAAAATTTATACTGTCCACCTATTTTATAATTATCAGTTCTTACTTGTTCTGTAGGGAAAAGTAATCCTACTCCTTTTTCTAATTCTACAAAAACTATTCCTCTATCTATTCTTTGGATAGTACCTTGATAAATTTCTCCTATTTTATCTTTATACTCATCAAATGCTACAGATCTCTCAATTTCTCTTATTTTTTGCATCAAAACCTGTTTTGCAGTTTGAGCTGCTATTCTTCCAAATTCATCTTTAGGCTCTAATTCTTCTATTAATTCTTCTCCTATTTCAATTTTATCATTAACTTCTAAAGCTTCAGCTAAAGGAACATGTCTTTCTGGATTAAATCTAGTTTTTTTAATATTCCCTTCTTCGTCTAATTCAATTTCTTTATTAGAAACAACCATACCTTCTTCATCCAACTCAACAACTAATTTATGTCTAAATATTCTAATCTTACCTAAATCTTTATCAACTAAACATTTAATAATTTGAGATCTTTCTCCATAATCTTTTTTGTAAGCGGCCGCAATAGAAGTTTGAATAACATCTAAAATTTTATCTTCTGGAATATTTTTTTCTTCTGCAATTTGAGCTATTGCAAAGCTAAAGTGTTTTACATCAATCATATATATATTATTAACCTATTTTATAACTAGAAAGGCCTGCTTTTATCTTGCAGACCTATCCATAACATCTATCTCAATAATAATACTAACATATTTAGTATTATTATTCAATAAGCAAGATATTATTTTTTCATTTCTTTATGAAGAGTGTGCTTTCTTAGTTTCTTATTAAACTTCATAAGCTCAATTTTCTCTGGATTCTTTTTCTTATTCTTCCTTGAATAATAATTAATATCTCCTGTTTCTGTACACTGTAATTTAATTAAATTATCTTGACTCATTATTTTATACTTAAACCTAATAATTGAGGAGCCGACAATCAGGATTGAACTGATGACCTCACCCTTACCATGGGTGCGCTCTACCGACTGAGCTATGTCGGCTTATATATTAACATAATATATAATACTAAATATTTGACTTTTTGTCAAAATATTTTTATCTAAATTTATTTATTTTTAAATTTTGTCTTATATATGTAGAGAAGCATAGGTGATGCTAAGAAAATTGATGAGTAAGTTCCAAAAAACATACCTACAAACAATGCTAAAGCAAAGAATCTAACTGATTCTCCTCCTAAAAATATAATTGACCCCAAAATAAATAATATTGTTAATGTAGTATTAATAGATCTAGTTAATGTTTCTTCAATACTTTTTGCTACTACTTTTTCAAAATTATCACCACCAAGTTTTCTAATATTTTCTCTTATTCTATCAAATATAACTATAGTGTCATTAACAGAAGCTCCTAGAATTGACAACAAAGCTATGATAAACAAAGTATCTATTTCAACAATTTTTAGATATGATAAATAAGAAAAAACTCCTATAGGAATAATGATGTCGTGAAACAAAGCTACTATAGCTACTAAACCGTAATAGAAAGATGGTACTGGATAAGATATACCTTTAAATACATATGTTATAAATAAAATCATTGTAATTAGTACCATTATTACAGCAAACACGGCTCTTTGTTGTAATTCTTGACCTATACTTGGACTAATAGTATATTTGGATATAATTTTAACTAAATCCTCTCCCCCATATTTTTTATTTATAGAATCTATCAATAAATCATTTTCTTCCTGAGATAAAGCTTTAAACTCTAATTTATATATTTTGTCCTCATCTTTAGTTATAGATACTGGATCTATTTTAGAATCTGATTTAACTAAATCTTGTAATTCCTCTTTTGAAGGATTTTGATCTATGCTTAACTCTAAAACACTACCTCCAATAAAATCAACCCCTAGATTAAGACCAAATCTAAGAAAACTAAAAATTGAAAGTACAACAAAAAATATACCTATACTTAACCAAATTTTTGAATATTTAACTACAAACATATTTTAAAAAATTATAATCTAAATTTACTTTTTAATTCTGATAAGCCATTTTCCCAACTTTTTATTCATAAAAAAATTTCTATAGTTATCTATGAAATCCAACATTATTCTTGACAAAGTAAGTGATGAGAATAAACTTACTATTACTCCGATAGATAATGTAATCGCAAAACCTTGTACAACTCCAGAAGCTAAGTAAAATAGAATCAGAGAAGAAATTAAAGTCGATAATTGTGAATCTCTAATAGAAATCCATGCTCTTGAAAATCCTTCTTTAATAGCAATATTCAAATCTCTACCTTTATCTAATTCTTCTTTAATTCTTTCAAATATAAGAATATTTCCATCAACAGCAAATCCTATACTAACAAGAAATCCTGTAATCCCAGCTAATGTTAATGTAAATCCTAATAATTTAAATATACCTAATACTAGTATTACATAAAATACAAGTGCAACTGATGATATAATCCCTAATATTCTATACCAATATATCATAAATACAATTATCAAAATAAATCCTACAACACCAGCATATATACTTTTATCAAGTGAGTCCTGACCAAGAGAGGCTTCTACTACTTGCTCTGATACTAGATTAATAGGAAGAGGTAAGGCTCCAGCATTAAGTGAGTCTACAAGATCTTTAGTTTCTTTAGTAGTAAATTGTCCTGTAATTACAGCTTGACCATTTGGAATTTCTTGATTTATTGAAGGACCACTAACTATATTTTCATCCAAAACTATATATAAAATTTCACCTATATTATTTTTTGTAAATTCAGCAAATTTATTTTTACCTTCTTCATCAAATGTAACAGAAACTTGAGGTAAATTTGTATTAGGATCAAAAACAACATCAGCTCTTTCAATATTATTTCCTGAGATTATAGGTGATTCCGTATCATCATAATAAGGATTTTTATAAAAATCTAAATTATCAATAGGTTCATCTGAATTTAATCTAGATTGAATTGTATCAATAATTTCTTGGCTTTCAGATTGTTTTCTACCCTTATAAAACTCTAATTTTGGAGTATCTCCTATTCTTTCTATAGCCTCTTTGGTATTATCAAGTCCAGCTAGTTCTACTACTAACCTATTTTGATCTCCACTTTCTATATATATTCTAGGTTCACTAACACCAAATGCATTAACTCTTTTATTAACAACTTGTCTTAAACTTTCTAATGCCTGATCTCTATCATTTTCAGAAACATCTTTATCATCTATATCATATACAACTCTAACACCTCCTTGTAAATCCAAGCCTAAGTTAATTCCTTTTAGGGTAACTTCTGGAATTCTATTTTGAGTCAACCATTGATCAAATCCATTCTGTTTGAAAGGTAATTGATTCCAGTTTGAAAGGTCAGTTTGCTTATTATTCCAATAATTTATACCTCTATTTATAATACTAGGGAACGTTATACCAAGTGAAACAACTGTAATAAATATTATAAGAATAAATTTTCTTATAGAATACCCATATTTTGTCTTACTTATAAATATAAACTTAAATAAATTTATTAATACCTTATAAGGAAAATTAATTAATTTTACAGCAAACTTTTTAATCTTTCTTGACAACCTTTTACTCTTCTTTCTCACAAAAATCTAAATTATTTTATAATATTACATTCCCATTTCAGAAGCTACTTCTTTTTGGAGATCTGCTTTAGCCCCTTCTATTGCACTAACTATTCTTTTTTCTAACTTAGATTTATCAGATAATAATTCTTCGTCTATTTCTATAGATTTTAGAGATTGTGTACCATCCATTGTTACTGTAACACCATCTAATTCTTTAGTTATTCTCTTTTTAGCTAATTTCTTTTGTAATTGTTGTAACTCTGAGAATTGAGACATCATTTCTTTTGCCTTATTGAATCCATCGAACATACCCATAATTGTAAATTTTAAATTAATATTATATGTAAATTATTATATCAGATATTATTATTATTGTGAATATTTTTAGTGATTTAATTAATCAAGATTAAGAAATTTATAAAAAATAGCCTAGAAAAGCTAAGCTATTATTGTATTTAAGACAAAATTTCTAATATTCTGTATTTTTGTATACCTGCGGGAGTTTCTACCTTAAATTCTTCTCCAGATTTTCTATTCATAAAAGCAGCTCCTAGTGGTGATTGATCAGAAATTTTCCCATCTAAAGGATTAGCTTCCGTTGCACCAACTAAAGTATATTCTTTAATCCCAAATTTACTCTCAACTTTTATAGTACTTCCAATACCTACAAACTCATTATTAATCTTATGATTTATAATCTCTGCATTTCTTACAATGCTTTGTAATTCAAGAATTTTTGACTCATTAAAAGACATATCATTTTTTGCTTCATGATACTCTGCATTTTCTTTTAAGTCTCCCTGCTCTTTAGCATACTTAATTTTTTCAGAAATTTCACTTCTTCTGTTAACTAAAGTTTCTAACTCTTTTTCTACTTTAAGTAAACCTTCTTTTGTCATTTGATACTTTTTCATATAATTTCTTATTCTTAAAAATAAATAAATCTAAATTGATTAATAAAAAACTAACCCAACCCTCAAATAAGCTAAGATTATTGAGACTTAAGTATTAAGTTTAATATTTTTTATTCACGATTTATTGTTTATGTATTATAATATACTTATGTATATATTGCAAGTCTTTCCTCTAAAAAAATTGCCTTTCAAACAGAGTAAACCTCTATCCTATTTTTATTCTACTAAAATTAATATTGGATGTCTTGTATCTATACCTATTAAAAATAAATTTCAATTAGGTATAGTTGTTGATTGTAAGCTAAATTATGAAATAAATAATACTAATCAAAATTTCAAAATTAAGTTTATTGAAGAAATTTTCTCCGAAATCCCATTATTAACAGTTAACCAGATAAAGTTAGCTATTTGGATATCAAAAAAATATGCTTATTCAACTAGTGATATTCTAAAAAACTTTTTACCTAAAATAAATTCAAAGTTTAAAATATATCCAAAAATTTTAAATCAAGAGTTTTCTAATACTGTAGAAATAAATTCTAATAAATTTCAAGTAAAAACTTTTTTAGCAGATTATAAAGAAAGATTAATATATTATAAAAAAATCATCACATCTTCTCAAAATCAAATCATAATTTTTGTACCTGATCAAATAACACTAGATAGATTGACCTTAGATTTAAAAGAGTTCCAACCAACAAGTTTCAGTAATACTCTTTCTACAAAAAAATATAGAGAAATTTGGATGGGAATAAAATTGAATAAAATAAAATTGATTATCTGCACAAAAAATGGTTTATTCTTACCATTTAATAATCCTGAAGCTTTTATTATAGAGAATGAACATTCCGAATCATATTATGAGAATTCGCCTAAACTTACTTATTCTAGCCAAGATATAATTACTAAATTAGCTTTGATTTATAATACAAACTTAATTTTAACTGGTAATTTTTATTCTATTAATACTTATAATCTATTATCCAAATCAAAAATCAGTATTCCTAAATTTTTTCATCCAAATTGGGAAGACAAATCACTAGAAATTATAAGAATGTATAATGAATACAAACTAGGTTTAGATGGAATTATATCCAATCAAATTATTAATAATATAAATATTGCATTAGAAAAAAATATTCCTATTATAATTTTTGTCAATAGAAAAGGTGAATCTACTTATATTTTTTGTGAAAAATGTGGATTTCATCTAAAAGATCCATATTCTAACACACTACTATCTACTCATAATACTGATCTTCTAGATAAAAAACCTAAAAATTATACTGACTCAAAAGTACTAGTTTCTCATAAATCTAATCGTTGGTTCAAAATGATTTATAATTGTCCTAAATGTAATAATGAACTTACTTTTAGTGGTATGGGAATAGAAAAAATTCATAAAATTATTCAAGAAAAATATCCTTTACTAAAGACAGAAATTCTTAATAATGATTTTGCCAATGATCTTGATTCTCAAATACAAATTATTAAAAATTTAACCCAAAACAAGACGAAAATTATTTTTGCGACACAAATGTTCAAAAAGTTTTTACCAGACTTCAAAATAAAACCAATTATTATAATACCTTCATTTGAAGCATTATTTTCACTTCCACAATACAATACGATTGAAAAATCTACTCACTTTTTAATTGATTGTTTTATTTATAGTGAAAAAACTGTTATACAAACTTTCCAAGAACTAAAAGAAGAACAAAAAACTCCTATTCTGGGGCTCTTAACAAATAAAAATTTTGATGCGATTTGGCAAGATGAAATTGATTTAAGAAAAACACTTGAATATCCTCCTTTTAGTGAAATGATTTTACTTTCGTCTTCTCATCATATAAGAGAAAAAGCTATAGAACAAGCTTTAAGAACCAAAAATGTACTTAGGAAATTAGGATTAAAACCTATTGGACCAATTGAAAATTTTTCTAATATAGGGAAGGGGAAGTTTATTTTATCTTTGATAATAAAAGCTAATTCTAAAAATACAGATAAAATTAAACAACAGCTATTGCCTGTATTAGAAATTAATCAATATATCAGTATAAACCCTTTACAGTTTATATAAATATTAAATATAATCTATATATTTAACTCTAAACTTATAATTTTTTATTTTGATTTAATTCAATTTTTTGATACAATGTATACAATATATATTTAAATAAGTATCATAATGAAATATATCACCATAAAAGGAGCCCGTGTTCATAATCTGAAGAATATTGATGTAAAGATACCAAGAGACAAACTCGTTGTAATTACTGGACTTTCTGGTTCTGGAAAATCTTCTTTAGCTTTTGATACTATTTATGCTGAAGGACAAAGACGATATGTAGAAAGCCTATCTGCTTATGCAAGGCAGTTTCTTGGAATGATGGACAAGCCTGATGTTGATAAAATTGAAGGATTATCCCCTGCAATTTCTATTGATCAAAAAAGTGTCTCCCGAAATCCTAGATCTACCGTTGGTACCGTTACAGAGATTTATGACTATCTTAGACTACTTTATGCTAGAGTTGGAATACCATTTAATCCTGATACTGGAAAACCTATTCAGATGCAAGATGCAAAACAGATTGTGGAAAAAATAATGTCTTATAAAGATGATAAAGAAAATCAACTTATAATTTTGGCTCCTATCATAAAAGATAAAAAAGGTGAACACAAAGGGATTTTACAAAAAGCAATTCAAGATGGTTTTATGAGAGTTAGATTAGATGGAATAATTTATCTTGCTGAGGAAACTTTAGATATCAAAATAGATAAACAAAAGAAACATAATATAGAATTAGTAGTAGATCGAATATTAGATGAGTCTAGTTTTAATTCCTCTCGTATTCTTGATTCAGTAGAAACTGCCCTACACTTTGGGCAAGGACAAGTTATTCTCGCTCGTATAAAAGACAGATTAAAAAATATTTTTATAGATGAATTATTTAGTCAAAGATATGTCCTAGATTCTGGTGAGAGTTTTGGGGATTTAGAAACCAGAAATTTTTCTTTTAATAGTCCTCATGGAGCTTGTAATACTTGTGATGGTCTTGGTTATACTCCCAAAATTTCAGCTGACTTAGTGATTCCCAATCCTAAATTAACTATAAAAGAAGGTGCTATAAGACCTTGGGTAAGTACAGGAAATAATAAAGCTATGTTTGGATGGTATATGAAGATTCTTGCTGTAATTGCCGAAGAATATAATTTTTCTTTAACAAAACCTATAAAAGATTTATCTCCTGAAATATTAGACTTAATTTTGTACGGACCTAAAGAAGAGATTAAAGTTTGGATTGAATCTAATGGGCACAAAATAAATGCTAACTTTGAAGGTGTAATTCCTAATCTGATGAGAAGATATCGAGAGACAGATTCAGATTTTGTGAGAACAGAAATAGAAAAATATATGATAAACTCTATTTGCCCTTCTTGTAATGGTAAGAGGCTAAAAAAACAATTCCTATCCGTACAAGTAGCTAGAAAAACTATTGACGAGCTTGTCAATATGAGTATCTTAGATTTAAATCTATTTGTAACCAAAGTTGCTAATAACCATGATTTTTTCAATGAAAGAGATCTAACTGTTAGCAAACCTATTTTTAAAGAAATTCAAGCGAGATTAGAATTTTTACTGAATGTTGGACTTGATTACCTAACATTAGACAGATCTAGTAATACTCTTTCTGGAGGTGAAGCTCAAAGAATTAGATTGGCAACTCAGATTGGTTCTGGATTAGTGGGAGTTCTGTATATTCTTGATGAACCTTCAATTGGATTACATCAAAGAGATAATATGAGATTAATAAAAACTCTAAGACATCTACAAGAACTGGGAAATACTGTAATTGTAGTAGAGCATGACGAAGACACAATCAAAGAAGCTGATTATGTAATAGATTTCGGACCAGGGGCAGGACATGCAGGAGGGCAAATTGTAGCAGAAGGAATACCATCTGAATTTATGCAAAAAGATGGATTAACTGCAGAATACTTATCTGGGAGAAGAGAGATATTACCTCCAAAAAAATTAAGAAAAGGTAATGGTAAAAACTTAATTATCAAAGGAATTGCAGAGAATAATTTAAAAAATATAGATATTTCTATTCCTTTAGGTAAATTTGTATGTGTAACTGGGGTTTCTGGATCTGGAAAAAGTACTTGGGTAGAAGATATTCTACACAAACATATTGCTCATACAATGTACGGAGCCAAAGAATTGCCTGGCAAGTTCAAATCAATAAAAGGATTAGAACATATTGATAAATTAGTCAATATAGACCAATCTCCTATTGGAAGAACTCCTCGCTCTAATCCTGCTACATATACTGGATTATTCACAGTTGTAAGAGATATTTTTTCTAAAACCCCTGAAGCTCAACTAAAAGGGTATAAGTCTGGTAGATTTAGTTTTAATGTTAAAGGTGGTAGATGTGAAACCTGTAAAGGAGATGGTGTTCTAAAAATTGAAATGAACTTTTTACCTGATATTTATGTAGAATGTGAAGACTGTCATGGGAAAAGATATAATAAAGAAGCTTTAGAGATAAAGTATAAAGGAAAAAGTATTGCAGATATATTAGATATGGATGTTGAGACAGCCTTGGAGTTTTTCAAAAATGTTCCATCATTAAAAGACAAGTTAAATACCCTTTTTGATGTTGGATTATCTTATATGAAATTGGGACAATCAGCAACACAATTATCAGGAGGAGAAGCACAAAGAATAAAATTAGCAACAGAATTATCCAAAAGAGCAACTGGAAAAACTTTATATATTCTAGATGAACCAACTACTGGCCTTCATTTTGAAGATGTCGCTAAATTATTAAGAGTTATTCATAAATTAGCCGACAAAGGTAATACACTACTTGTAATTGAGCACAATCTTGATGTCATTAAAAGTGCTGATTATATAATAGATATGGGACCTGAAGGTGGAAATAAAGGTGGGGAAATAGTTGCAACTGGAACTCCAAAGGAGGTATCCAAAGTAAAAAGTAGTTATACTGGACAATTTTTAGCTAAAATGTTGAAGTAATGATTTCTGAAATTGTTAAAAAATTAAAGTATAAGTCTATAATAATATTACTTATATCTACTATCTTAATTTTTAACTCCAAAATTGGAATACAAAATTTAAACCCAACAAAAGTTGATTGGTTAATGCAAGGAGGTGATTGGCCACAGCATCAATTGGGTTTTGAATTTTATAGAAAACAAGCATTTACATTCCCTATTGGGGAAATACAAAACTTTTTATATCCAGTTACTACAAATATGGCTTTTACAGATAGTATTCCCTTATTAGCTATACCTTTTAAACTAATTAACTCTATTCTACCAGAAAATTTTCAATATTTTGGATTTTGGTTATTTTTTAATATATTTATGCAAGGATATATAGCATATCTAATATTTAGAAAATTAAATTTATCTAAAAAGGGAGCTTTGCTAGGAGGAATATTTTTACAATTAACCCCTGCTTTACTAGCAAGAATTAATCATCCTGCACTTACTGCTCATTGGTTAATTCTACTGGCAATTTATAATTATCTAAATTTCAAGCAAGACAAAAAATCTATTCTTTATAATATCTTACTAGTAATTTTAGTTAGTTTAATACATCCTTATCTTGTAGCTATGATACTTCCAATAATTTTAGTTACACTCCTAAAAACAAAGACTTTATTAAATAAACTTATTTTTGTTATTTTAGCATTAATTATACCCATATTTATTTGGTATATAATAGGTTATTTTGTTACATATTCCGTTGGAGATCCGACTAATTTAGGATTATTTAGTGCTAATATAAATACTTTCTGGAATCCACAATATGCACTAATGAATGATAATCTATATAATGCTTCCAATTTTTCACAAATACTCAATCAAAAGTATAAATCTCAATATGAAGGATTTGCTTATCTTGGATTAGGAATTATCACAGCTATAATATTATTATTTAGTAAATTAATATATTTAATACCAAAATATAAATATAATTTAAACCATATTAAAAATTGGCTTCAAAATAATTTCTTATTAATATTCGTAACTTTTTCAATAACAATTTATGCTATATTAGATTTAGATACAATTAACAAAATAAGACAATTTGAAAATTTTATAATCATAGAATATTTCCTGAAAGCATCTTCAATGTTAAGAGCAAATGGGAGATTTATCTGGGTATTAATGTATATTATAATTATTTTCAGTGTTTATCTTCTACATAGACTGTATAAGAAACAATTCTTATACATAATTTTAGTTCTAATTACAATTCAGATTATAGATCTAAAACCTCTTTTAAATCAAAAATTATTTCCAAATAATGAATCTTTTAGCTTAAATTCAGAACAGAATCTGTTTTGGAAGAGTGAGATTGAATCAGCGGAAGCTATATATTTTTATCCTGGAGGAAAAAGATCTTATAAATCAAATGATGATTATATTCCTTTTCTATATTGGGCTAGCAAAAATAATATTCCTATTAATGCTGGGTATTTATCTAGATATGACCTTGCAAAATCGATTAAATTCAATCTGGAATTGGAACAAAATTTATCTAATGGAATCCTAGAAAAAGATTCGTTATATATTACTAATAAAGAAAATTCTAATTTCTTTTATGAAATAGCTAAAAAAACAAATAAGAAAGTGATTATTTATGATGGTTATTATTTTATAAAGTAAATATTAAAATAAAATTTGACTATTTAAAATTTATATGATAGTATTTAGTTTAATAGTGTAGTTATGTTCATAATTATATCTATCTGCTCTCCAATACAATTTAATCTACACTACAGACTTCTATTATTTAAATAGAAGTTTTTTCTTTACTAACTAAAAGCGATAAATCTACTAGACAAATTATACTTTGTTTGCTAAAATAAATAAGTACATTTCAAGTAAAGCCGAAATAGCTCAGTTGGTAGAGCAATCGCTTTGTAAGCGATGGGTCGGGGGTTCAAGTCCTCTTTTCGGCTCAATTCACTTTATATAATTATAATTTGAATAAATTAAGGGTAGATGGCGGAGCAGTCAATCGCATCGGTCTGTAAAACCGACGACATTTTGTCTACGTAGGTGCGAGTCCTACTCTACCCACCACATAATAAAAAAGAGCATTCTATTTATATGCTCTTTTTTATTTATTAATGTAATAATATTAATAATTAGAGACTTACATTAATTATATATACCAAATAAGCTAAGTATAATCCTATCAAGAATAATCCTGTCTTAGAACCAATTACCCATTTTCTGACTACTAATACAAAAACTATCACTATTATTGTCGCAAATAATAATATTATACTAGAAATTAAATTTTCTGTTTCAACTAATAATGGCTCGCCTCCATTCATACCAAATGCTATTAACCAAGGAAACCCCAAACAGAATAATATATCAAAAATATTTGACCCAACAGCATTACTAACCGCCATATCACCTCTTCCTCTTTTTGCAACTATAATTGATGATAAAAGATCAGGAATAGATGTTCCTCCAGCAAGTACAGTAAGAGCAATTATTGTAGAGTTAATATTTAATAAATCACCTATATGAACTGCTGATTCTACTAAAACATAGGATAGCCCTGCAATTGCTGTAATTGACATTATGAATGTAAACCAATATTGCTTAGGATATTTGACAGGATTTGGAATTATCAAATTTAATATATTAACTGTAATGTGATTAAACTTATTTTTGTCTTGACTGATCTCTTCTTCTAGAATTTCAATCGGATTATCATCAGTGTATTTAAGCCATTTTTTCCAATAAAAAACTATCACAACATAAACCACATAAAGAATAACAAATAAAATTGCCTCTATTATAACTATCTTTCCATCCCAAAAGGATACTAATAATAAAATAATTGATAAAGCATAAAATATAAGGTCTCGAAGTACAGGTTGCCATGTTAATTTTGATCTTCTGTACATAACTGAAGCTCAAACTATAACCAAAATATTAAATATAGCTGATCCTACTATAGTACCTGATCCTATATTTCCTTTATCTCCTGGTAATATTACAGCAAAAAAAGCTGTGAAAAATTCTGGAGCACTAGATCCAACTGCCATAAAAGTAGCTCCAACAACATCATCTGGTAATTTAAATTTATGTGCTATTCTATCCAATGCCGGTACAAAATAATCTTCGCAGATAATAGCTAAAAGATAGAATGACAAAACTAAAATTAGTAAGTAAAATAAAACAAACATATTTATGAATTTAATTTATAAAATATTATAAGTAATTATACTTATAAATTTGTTTTATGTAAAGCTCTTGTTTTCATTGTATAAAATTAATTACCTTCAAAAAAAGTTAGGTAATAAAGCTAATTAAAGTTAAAGTATCTTAAAATTTCCAAAATAGCATATCCTCCACCAGAAACTAAAATAGTGAAATATATTATACTTAATAAGTTAAAAAAATGACCTAATAATATAATTAATCCATCTTTTGCCATAATTCCTATACAAAAGCAAAGAATAGCCAAAGCTGGCAAAGTATTACTAAAAGGAATAAACCCAAAAGGAAACATAAGTAATAAAGTTCCTAAAAGAATTGAAATATAATTGATAGTCTCAACAAGTTTATTATTAGTTAAAAATTCTAAGCGGTTAGTTTTAGCAATTTTTTCTAAGCGAATAAACCACTTCAACCCCATATTTAAACCTTTTTTTATTTGACTTGCAGAGAATTCTTTTTCACTTATTTTAGATGGAAGCCAAAGTTCTTTACTTAGAATTAAACTAATAGTTATAAGAATAATAGCACCGCCAAAGATAGTACTTAATCCTGGAATTGAAACAGGTATTAAAAATATGATTGTAAGTAAAGCTATTAATAAAAGTGTTCCATCCGCACTTAATTCTTGCTTGATTTCTAATATACTTATATCATCTTCTGGTAGCTTATCTATTAAATTTTTAAGTTTGCTTGATAGTGAGTTTTTAAGCATGAATGATATATATTATTATTTCTTTTCAATTGAAATTGATTTGTTATTTCTTAATCCTACTGCATTTTTAGAAGAAATAACACTTTTTCCTGTTTGTTTTTCTAAAGTTATTCTTGCTTGTTTTGCAACATTTCCACCTTCTTGTGCTACTTTTTTATTTGCATTAAGTCCTTTTGGCTTCTGTGATTTAGAAATTTCAGAAGTTGAAGCCTCTGCTAACATATTCAAAACCAACTCAAGATTAGTCATATTATCTCTCAAATTTTGTTTTTTGAGACCTTTAAAAGTCTTATATTGTTTTACTGATTTATCTGCCCAAGCTTTTGTAATTTCATCTGTCAAAATTGCATATTCTAAACCTTCTTGCACTCCCCTTTCATTCCATTCATCCGTAAGCTCTTTTCTAACTTCAATACTTTTAAGCCTTTGATTTATCCAATCTTTGGAATACCCTTTTTTTAAATATGTTACCATCGCCCTTTCAAAAGCAAGTTCTGGATCTTCTGTTTCTTCAATTCTTTCATATCCAACTTTTGCAAGCCAAATTTTAAATGGCTCAGCTTTAGGAGATGGAACTGATTGGATAAGCCTCAAAATATTTTCAGTATCTAAAACATCAGTTGTATAAAATTTACCATCAGAGGATTTCATTTTCAGTTGTCCTACATTTTGGGACAACTGACTTCCTTCTTTTATTAACTTTGTTTTCAGAGCATTCCAATACTTTCTTGAGCGGGGGCTATCAGTGAGAATTGCAATAATATCTACAACCGAAAAATACCAAATTTCTTTTTCCTCGTCCCAATGACGACGAACTTCATTTTGGTTAAAAATAATTATTGATTCTTTTTTATTCATAAATTTTCTGAAGACATTTAATCTAGCTTTTTATAACCTAGCTAAATTCTATCATCTAAACAACTTTTTCGCAAACCTACTTAATACAAAAAATTCTACACTCCCAATAATGCTCTTAGCTCGTTAGATATTTCCCATTTTGGCTCAAATGTAACTTCTATATTGACTTTTTCTGGGTTTAGAATACTTATTTCTTTAATTATCTCGTCTTTGATTCTTCCACCATATGGACATAAAGGTGTGGTATATGTCATCAGGATATCTACTATATTATCTGTAATTTTGATATCATAAATCAACCCGATTGTATAAATATCTATCCCTATTTCTGGGTCTAGTACCCTTTCACAAGCTTGTATTATGTCTTCTTTTGTTATCATGGTTGTGGTATTAATAAATTTTATAATTGACGAGGTCTTGTTTTTTCTTCTTCATTTGAAATTAAAAATTGAGCTAAAAAATCAAGTAGTAAAAAGGCTCTAATCATATTTGCATTAGTTAAACCTTTCATATCCTCACCATGCATTATTTTATGTCTGCTAAAATTATAACTTCCCTTTTTAGGTTTATTCCCTATATAGGTTGTTTGAAACAAAATTGAACTAACAATATTTAAAGCTATATTTGCTTGTATTTCATTTGAATTTTCAAGTAAATTAAATACTTCCTTATGAATTTCAGATTGATTTTTATTTTTATATTTTTTATTTTTATCTTTTTTTGTAATAGTTATATCGTTATCTTTAGCAATATCTAAAAGTATACCATCAATTTGACTTATAATAACAGGCAAAACTAATCTTGGACTTGGTTTTTTTGTACTTCTAACATACATTACAACATCTTTAATTGATAATATTCTTTTCTCTAAAAATTTATTACCTTCCCATTTTTTATAAAAGTCTAGAATTTTCCAATCATCTGTTTGATAAAATTTATAAAACTCATTTTCAATAGTACTTCTTTTGGGATTTTTTAAATAAGTAAAATAAATATGGTTTATTATTTCTATAGGTGTATCTGTACTTACAAAGTAGTGGTATTTACTAAATATTTTTAAAATATCTTCATCAAAAAACTTCTTCCATTCATTAATTCTTTTATAAGCATCTTGAAATAAAGATGAAACATGAGCAAAACTTATAGCAATATTATTTATTTGATTATTATAATTTGTAAAAATTTTTTGAATATCCTTAGAAAGAGTTGTAATCGGACTTGTAATTGATCTTAATTCAATCGTAAATTTTGAGAAAGGTTCTGTCGCTTTATTAACTACATCAGTAATATCTGTAGATTGTTGAGCTATTTTTTCTAATACTTCTTTATCTATCATACAATTTCTGCCTCCCCACTACTTCCCTCGTAGCCTCAATCTTCCTATCAGCATAAAGCACAACATCTTTGATCACCAATTTTTGGATATCAGAGATTAAAGTTTTAATTAAGTCATAATCTGCTTGATTTTTAATCATAAAAACTTATTTTTAAATCTATTTACATATATATTACCTTAAATAAATTTGATTGTAAATGATAGGTAATAATCTTGTAATCTATGTCATTAAAATTTAATTTTTACGACATAAAAATTATAAACTAAAATCAATATGTACTTTATCGCTTTTACTTTTTTAGATAATATATCAAAAATTTATCCTTATTTAAAAAAAGGGAAATATTCTTTATAGTCTTCTATTTTTAGGTTATGAATTTCTTTATAAACTTTTTCTAAAGTAGAATCTTTTGTATCTGTTAATTTATTATAAATATATACCCTATTAAAAGTTGATTTATAATTAATAATATCTATATCCATACCCAATTCTGACAAATAAATTTCTTTCATATAATCAAAATCTTGAATAAAGTTTTCATAAACAAATAAATCTAAATTAATTGTACTATCTGAAATTATAGAAAAATATTCTTTATTTTCTCTGCTAAAAATTAAATATTCCATTTTATTTTTATAAGCCATATCCTCAAACCAAAAAAGTAATAAATCTTGTTTTAATTTATAGTTATTTGAGTATTCAAAAATTAATTCCTTTTTAGAAGTTTTTATAATTTGTAATGAACTTTCCTTTATCTTAAGTTCATTATTTTGATTCTTAAATATATTTTGAAAATCTTTCATCCACTCATCCTTCCAATCTCCAATAAAATAATTTTCTATAGAGCTTTTCTGAACTAATTCATTCCAATAATTTTGAGCTCTTCTACAGTCATCATAAGAGAGTTCTCCTTTTTTCCAATTACCAACTAAAGAATGTAATTTAGGTATATATTTTTGAACTCTTTTTTTATGATCAAAATTTCTACTTTGATTATATTCATAAATTTCTTGTTCCATTTCTTCTTTTAGAAAAGTAAAGTTTTTTTCTTCCAAATTAGAAGTATAAATCATATTTATCAAAAAATCTTTTACTTCTTCTAATTTATTTTTATCAAATTGAGCATAAATTTTAACACAACTTGAATTTGTTATAGCTTCTAATTTTCCAAATAACTCATATTTTTTATTATAGAAATTTTCATAATCATGCTTTATATTTCCAAAAAATAGCATATGTTCTGCCAAATGAGTAAATCCCTGTTGTTCTGGGAGCTCTTTTTCTGAAGAAATTTTTATTTCTAGCATTAAACTTAATGTGTATTTCCAATTTATATAATGATGTTTTCTCATAATAGTAGTTTAATTATATACTGAGAAAAGAAGACTTGTCAAGAAAAAATTTTGAATAAATTAAAAATAACTTTTATGTTCCTATTTCCCCTGAAACCCTTTTTCTGCAATCTTTTCCATTGCTTCTCCCATAAAATAAAGTGAGTCAGAAGGTGAAATTACTATAATTTTATCTCTTTTTTTTAATTTATCTGGTGTAGTTTGTTTCATGTTTTTTAAATATTACTCAAAATTACTTTAAGATAATTGTCATCAATTTTATGATCAGCATTTGGCACAATAATCATTTTTACATTATCTTTACATAATGGGTTAAATATTTTTTCTAAGAAATCTTCTTTTTCTCCAATTATAAATATTACTTCTTCTGCTAAATGACTCCCTAAAGTCTCAAATGGAGTTGGTGAACATAAAATTAATTTTTTTAATGGTTTTTGTAAAGCTATATCTAAAGAAAAAACACATCCTAACGAAAAACTAATCACTGTATCAAAATCTTTAAATTTTGTTGCTTCGCCAGTATTCCAATCTATTTTTGCTATATTAAAATATTTGGATAAAAATTTATAATCTTCTCTAGTTTCTCCTAACCCTGGATAGAATATAGGTTTCATATACTTGTTTATTATCTTATAAAAAATGGAGATAATATCTATTATCTCCTTATTATACTACATTATTTGATAAATGCTAATTAATAGCTAAATATCAAATTCACTGTTATTTACACCTTTAATGAAGGCTCCCCACTCATCTTTGGTGAAAAAGATAGTGTTTTTAGATTCATCATTACTGTT